>Ga0164320_10000471_pt1 | contig 13160 bp, 15 predicted proteins | sample GuaBasSediGuay11_FD_113736 | JGI IMG/M metagenome (GOLD analysis project Ga0164320, IMG submission 113736) | Subseafloor sediment microbial communities from Guaymas Basin, Gulf of California, Mexico - Guay11, Core 4567-28, 0-3 cm | ecosystem: Environmental > Aquatic > Marine > Hydrothermal...
GCCGTGCTTTGCGGTTCGCGCACTGACCCGTGTCGAAGATTTTAATGAGTACTTCGAGTGCGAACTGGAAGACGAGGAGTACGACACGATCGGTGGCCTTGTCTTGCACGAGCTCGGGCGCTTGCCACGGCGTGGAGAAAAAATCGATTTTGGTGGTTTCGAGTTTGCGGTAATCAAAGCCGATGACCGGCGCATCGACGCACTACAGGTTCAACGCGACGGTGCCTAGTTTCTGTGGCTAACAAAAAGAACCAAAACTTTCTGTTTTCCCTGACCGCTGACCAGCCGAAAGTCAGCCGACTCATCGTGTTCGTTATTGGTTGCGCAACGACGCTGACGTTCGCGCCGGCCGAATGGGCGATTCTGGCACCGCTGCTTACCCTGCCGTTGTTGTTTATCGCATTGACGACTTCGCCCAAAGACGCAGCTGCCCATTATTTCTGGTTCGGATTCGGGTTTTTCCTGACCGGCACTTACTGGATCTATATCTCCGTCCACGTATTCGGCAATGCGGCGCTGTGGATCGCCGTGTTACTCATGGTTGGCTTGTCGTTGATCATGGGTGTTTTGCTCTGGATTGCGGGCTGGCTCACGAGCCGCCTGTCACATGGAGAGCCTTGGCGAGTCCTGTTCATAGGGCCGGCAGCCTGGGTATTCATCGAGTGGTTGCGCGGCTGGATACTGACCGGGTTCCCCTGGCTGGCTCACGGGTACGGACAAATTGACTCTCCGTTGGCCGGTTGGGCGCCTTTACTTGGCGTTTATGGCGTATCCCTGATGCTGTTGTTTAGTACGGCCGCGATCCTCGTGACCGCCATGACATCGGGCAAGGAACGCCTGGTCGCCGCATCTCTTATTGTCATTCCGTGGATAGCTGGCGGAATATTGAGTGCGGTCGAGTGGACCGAGCCCTATGGTGATCCGATACGAACGACGATCATTCAGGGTGGCGTACCGCAAGACCAGAAGTGGCTGCGCGAACAGCGACAGCCAACGCTGGATTTCTACCGCAGCTCTACCTTGAGCGTTCCAGAGAGCGAGTTGGTCATTTGGCCAGAGGTTGCGATACCGGCACGCGATGATCAGGTCGAGAGTTATCTCAACATCATCGACGGCGACGCCAGGCGAAATAATCAGTCTGTCTTACTGGGGATTCTCGAATACAGTGAGGAACGCAGTGTCGAACCTCGCATATACAACAGCGTGATCATGTTGGGCAGCGATGAACGTCAGGTCTATCGCAAACGGCACCTGGTTCCCTTCGGTGAGTATTTCCCGGTTCCGGCCAGCGTCCGTGAATGGATGCGGATGCAGAACCTTCCGTATTCGGACCTGTCGGCCGGCAGCGATATTCAACCGTTGTTGACAGCGGCCAATGGTACGAAGCTGGCGATTGCAGTCTGTTACGAAGACGCCTTCGGCTCCGAGCAATTGTATGCATTTCCGGGTGCTGACGTATTGATCAACGTAAGCAACGACGCCTGGTTTGGCGATTCGATCGCGCCTCATCAGCATTTGCAGATCGCGCGAATGAGGGCGCTCGAGGTTGGGCGCTATGCTGTTCGGGCGACGAATACGGGTGTCAGCGCGTTTATCGGGCCATTCGGCGATTTGCTGCAGACCGGTAAACAGTTCGAGTCGGACATCCTGACGGCTGACATCCGGGCCCGAAAAGGCACGACCTTCTACGCCAAATGTGGCAATTGGCCGGTTACCGTCTTTTGCTTTGTTCTTCTCGGTATCTTCTGGATCCGCAGTCGTGCGGGGATCTAGGAGACATCCCCAGCTGCGAATTGCAGCCTGTTCATGTAGGCTTCTGGGTTTTCACCGTACCGAAGACGCGCGACACCAATGAGCACCCCCTACAATCCCGAAACAGTCGAGCTGGACGCCCAAAAATACTGGGAAGAAGCCCGTTGTTTTGAGGTCGGCGAAGACGCCGATAAGGAAAAATATTACTGCCTTACGATGTTTCCCTATCCCAGCGGCAAGCTGCATATGGGTCACGTCCGGGTGTTTACGCTGAACGATGTTATCGCGCGCTACCACCGCTTGCAGGGCAAGCACGTCTTGCAGCCAATGGGCTGGGACGCGTTCGGTATGCCTGCCGAGAATGCGGCGATCGAGCGCGGCATACCACCGGCGAAATGGACCTACAGCAATATCGAAGACATGCGAGGCCAGTTTAAGCGACTCGGCTACGCCTACGACTGGACACGTGAGCTCACGACGTGTCGTCCTGAGTACTATCGCTGGGAGCAGTGGCTTTTCACAAAGATGTTCGAAAAAGGCCTCGTTTACCGTAAGAATTCGATCGTAAATTGGGACCCCGTTGACCAGACCGTGCTTGCCAATGAGCAGGTTATTGATGGGCGAGGCTGGCGATCCCATGCGCTCGTCGAACGTCGCGAGATTCCGCAGTGGTTTATGAAGATAACCCATTACGCAGACGAGTTGCTCGATGAGCTTGATCGTATGCCGGGCTGGCCGGACTCGGTCAAAACCATGCAGCGAAACTGGATCGGACGTTCAGAAGGTGTTGAGCTGTCGTTTGATGTGGCGGGCGAAGATGAGTCGTTGACGGTTTACACGACCCGACCCGATACGCTCATGGGTGTTACCTATATGGCGGTTGCAGCCGAACATCCGCTGGCCAGCAAGTCGGCGGTGACGAATCCTGACGTGGCAGCGTTCATTGAAGAATGCAAAAAGATGGATGCTCAGGAAGCGACGCTTGAGACGATGGAAAAGAAAGGGATGCCATTGGGCATCTCGGCGATCCACCCGCTGACGGGCGAAGAAGTACCGCTTTGGGTCGCGAACTTCGTTTTGATGAGCTACGGAACGGGAGCCGTGATGGCCGTGCCGGGTCACGACGCACGTGACTGGGAATTCGCAAAGAAACACGACTTACCGATCAAGCAGGTTATTGCACCGGTCGACGGCAGCGAGATCGATATTGACCAGGAAGTGTTCTTGGAACGAGGCGTGCTCATCAATTCCGGCGATTACGATGGCCTGGATTTCGACGGCGCGTTCAACGCGATTGCAGACCATTTCGAAAAGTCGGGGCGTGGCAGTCGTAAGGTCAACTATCGCTTGCGGGACTGGGGCGTTTCGCGCCAGCGCTACTGGGGAACACCAATCCCAATCATTTATTGTGACGATTGCGACGCTGTGCCGGTTCCGGACGATCAACTGCCCGTCGTCCTGCCCGAGGACGTTGTGGTGAAAGGCACCGGTTCACCACTCAAGGATATGCCCGAGTTCGTTAATGTCCCGTGTCCGAAGTGTGGCAAGGATGCGCGGCGGGAAACCGATACCTTTGACACCTTTGTGGAATCGTCCTGGTACTTCGCACGTTATGCCTGCCCGGATAGCGACGATGCAATGCTGGATGAGCGAGCGCACTACTGGACTCCGGTCGACCAGTACACGGGTGGTATCGAACACGCTATCCTGCACCTTTTGTATTCGCGTTTCTTCCAGCGCGTGATGCGTGATCAAGGAATGACCGACATATCTGAACCGTTTACCAACCTGCTAACCCAGGGAATGGTGCTCAAAGACGGCGCGAAGATGTCGAAGTCCAAGGGTAATACGGTTGATCCACAGGAACTCATCAAGAAATTCGGTGCTGACACGGTTCGTCTGTTCATGATGTTTGCGGCCCCGCCAGAGCAGGCTCTCGAATGGTCGGATGATGGGGTGCAGGGTAGTTATCGATTCCTGAAGCGTTTCTGGAGTGCGGTCACTGACAACGCAGCGAAAGGCCCTGCCGGCGAGATAGACGCGAGTAAGCTAATCGAGACGCAAAAGGAATTGCGCCGCAAGACGCATCAGACGATTGCGAAGATCAGCGATGACATCGGCCGTCGGCACAGTTTCAACACCGCGGTGGCCGCGTCGATGGAGTTGTTGAATTCGATAAACAAGCTGGGCGACGACTCGGATCTGGGCCGCGCTGTTGCGCGGGAATCCCTGGAAGCAGTTGTCGTAATGCTGTCGCCCATGGTTCCACACATTTGCCACGCGCTCTGGCAGGAACTTGGCCATGCGTCGGCATTGATCGACCAAAGCTGGCCTTCGGTTGACGAGAGTGCCCTGGAGCTTGATCTCATCGAGATGGTTGTGCAGGTCAACGGCAAACTCCGTGCGCGACTTTCTGTCGCAGTTGATGCAAGCAAGGACGAAATTGAAGCGGCGGCACTGGCCGATGAAAACGTACAGCGATTCATCGACGGCAAGGAAGTCCGAAAGGTCATCGTCGTCCCTGGTCGATTGGTCAGTATCGTTGTTTAGGTTCGCTTACACGGCACTCCTGATGCTGGTGACGGCCAGCCTGGCGGCGTGTGGTTTTCATCTGCAGGGTGCCTTTTCGCCCCCAGTCGGCATGGAACGCACCTATATAGAGACCAGTGATCGTTACAGTCCTTTCCTCAGAGAGTTCGAAGCGCAGTTGCGCGCCGCAGGCGTCGAGCTGAGCGATTCCGCGGCCGACGGGACGACAACGTTTACGATTTTTGCTGATGAAACGGATCAACGAGTGCTGTCGGTCTCTGCGCGCAATGTACCGACCGAGTTTGAGGTTTTCTATTCGATCACCTATAGCCTGGACTCGGGCGCGAACTCCCTGATGCCGCAACAAACCCTGACTCTCACTCGAGATTACACCTACGACTCGACACTGGTACTGGGTAAAGCTCGGGAAGAAGAACTATTGCGTGCAGCGATTGTCGAGGATCTCGTGCGCATTGTCATGAAGCAGATCTCTACGCTCTGACGGCCGATGTTGTTCATCTCTGAGGTTTCGCGAGCAGCTATTGAGCGGTTGTTGCTGCGTTACGATCTTGAACTGGTTCAGCAGTCAGCGGATGCCGCTATTAGGGGTAGCTTTTGGGGTGACTCGGAAGCGGGCATCATCGGTCGCACGGTTTTCGTTCGGGCTGACACGCCGATACATTCACTCCTCCATGAAACCTGTCATGTCATCTGCATGACGGAAGACAGGCGTGCGAGCCTGGATCGTGACGCAGGCGGAGATGACCTTGAGGAATCTGCCGTCTGCTATTTGCAGGTCGTACTAGCCGATCACATTGATGGCGTCGGACGTGATCGTCTTATGCTGGATATGGATACCTGGGGTTACAGTTTTCGCCTGGGAAATACTCGAGACTGGTTCCAAAATGACGCCGAGGATGCGGCAGAGTTTCTTATGAATCATAGACTTCTGAGCGCAGCAGGCGAGCCGACTTTTGAACTACGTCAATAAGCGGCGCGCGGTGTATAGTTTCGTATGACCTGGTTACGGTTCTTTCTCTATTTCATAGCTATCGCGTTCATCACGTGGGCGCTGACGCAGATGGAACTTGCCTCTCCCGGTAGCCTGAAGTTGCACATCATTCTCAACGAATCTGATCGATTCGGCACCAGCGAATTTTCCCCTGTAGAGATTATCCAGGCCATTATTTTGGGCACCTGTAGCGTCATTATGTGGTGGGTTGCCCGCTACTGCCCGACTCAGCGGCCCGTGGCCATCCTGTTCGGCGGCATGGCACTGGCATTCCTGATTCGCGAACTGGACTACTTTCTTGATCGATTCGTCGCCGACAATTTCTGGCAGGTCATTATCGTCATCGTCGGTTCACTGGTTATTGCTTATACCTACCGGCATCGGCGACGACTACAGGTCGCCCTGGCGCGCATTTGGCCCTCTCCGGGTTTGACGCTCCTTTTCGCGGGAGCTGTCATTCTTTTCGCGTTCGTACGGCTCGTCGGCCACGAACCTCTGTGGATGTCGATATTAGGCGACGACTATCGCCGAATCATCAAACTCGCTGTCGAAGAATTCATTGAACTGATCGGCTACTTCCTGTGGATGATTGGCACGATCGAGTATGCATTCCAGGCGCGAGCGATCGCGATGGCGGAACCCAAACCGGCTGCGCAACGACGGCGGGATAAGCGACGGCATGATGCAGAGGGCAAGTTCTGACTCTTAAGACAATCGAGGAATGGCTGGCGGCCCGGCATCCATTTCCCAGCCCGAACTCGCCACCATTGGTGCAAGGTGGCAAGCGAGATATTGATAACGGGAAATAAAGCGCAGCGAAGCGAGCCATTCCTGTTATCAATATGTCGGTTGACGCAAATACGCAATCGCTTTGATAGATCAGCGTCGCGGCCTTGGGCCGCTCCTACAGGATGGTTGGATTGGGGGCGTCGCCGTAGACTTCTTCCGGATCGAATACCTTTTCGGTTTCCGTCCATTCCAGGTCTACGTGGCCTTCGGACTGTTTGCTTTCGAAATCTGCGCCGACCGGAACCCTGCGGTAGAAGCAGCTGCGGTAGCCGACGTGGCAGCTTGCGCCGCCGGCAACGTCTACGCGGAGCCAGATGCAATCCTGATCATCGTCGATCAGTAACTCACGAACCTTTTGAACAAGGCCGCTGGTGGCGCCTTTGTGCCAGAGAACCTGCCGACTGCGGCTGTAATAGTGCGCCTCGCCAGTCGAGATGGTGAGCTGCAGTGCTTCCGCACTCATGTAGCCCTGCATGAGGACCTCCCCGCTATCGGCGTCGGTGGTGACGACGGTGATGAGTCCGCGATCGTCGAATTTGGGCGCGAGGTCGTTGCCTTCCTCTACCTGCTCGATCGAGTTGCGGGCCTGAAATCTGACGGGCGCGGCGGACATTGTGAATCCTTGGACGAAAAAACTGCGGGCCGGAAGAATACCGGGCGTAGCGGTTGGCGGCAATGTTGATATGATTGCGTCTTTTGACAGACCGAACCGAACAGTAATGACTCTACAACTACACGACACGCTTCAGGGCAAGAAAGTCCCCTTCGTCCCCCTTAAGGAAGGCGAGGTAACGATGTATCTGTGTGGACCGACGGTCTACAACTTCGCGCATATTGGCAACGCGAGACCCGCGGTCGTTTTTGACTTGCTGGCCAGGCTGCTGCGACGCAGCTATAAGTTGACGTTCGCGCGAAACATTACGGACGTTGACGACAAGATCAACGCGGCTTCCATAGAGACCGGTAAGCCGATCGAGGAAATCACGGCGCGTTATATCAAGGCGTACAACGATGATATGGGTGCCCTCGGCGTTTGCCCTCCTGACCTCGAACCGCGAGCGACGCACCACATCGGCGAAATGGTAGCGATGATCGAGAAGCTCATTGACAAGGGTTTTGCGTACGAAGCAGAGGGCCACGTTCTGTTCGATGTTTCGTCAAACGAGAACTACGGGTCACTGTCAAAGCGCGACTTGCGCGAGATGATTGCAGGATCGCGCGTGGAAGTCGCTCCCTACAAGAAAGCCGCACACGACTTTGTTTTGTGGAAACCGTCGACACCTGAATTGCCCGGTTGGGACTCTCCGTGGGGCCGGGGCAGGCCCGGCTGGCATATCGAGTGTTCCGCGATGGCGGAAAAGCACCTGGGCGACACCATCGATATTCATGCCGGCGGTCGTGACCTTGTCTTTCCACACCACGAAAATGAAATGGCGCAGAGTTCCTGTGCGCATGATGGCGCACCTTTTGCGCGATACTGGCTGCACAACGGTTTCCTGAGCATGGATCAGACAAAAATGTCGAAGTCACTGGGTAATGTCTTGCTGGTGCACGATCTGATCAAGACGATTCCGGGTGAGGTTATTCGGCTGGCATTGCTCGGCGCGCACTACAAGCAACCCCTCGACTGGTCGGCTGAGACGCTGGAGTCGGCACGACGCATGCTGGATCGATTGTACGGAGCGGTACAGGGAATCGACGTGCCTCTGGCCATGCGGGCGGCAGCTGACGTCCCTCCGGGACTGGTCGCTGCGCTGGAGGATGACCTGAATTCACCCAAGGCAATGGCGGAGTTCTTTGCGTTGGCGCGCAGTCTCAACAAGGCGACTGACGAAGACACGAGGGTCCAGCTGGCGGCGCAAATGTACGCAAGTGGCGATCTCATGGGCTTGTTGCAAACGGATCCTGGTAGCTGGTTTGAAGGACACGTGGAAGGTGATTTGTCGTCGGACGAGATAGAGACCTTGATCGCAAAACGCAACGCGGCGAAAGCTGATCGTGATTTTGCTTCGGCTGATGCTATACGCGATCAACTTAGCGAGGCTGGCGTTACTATTCAGGATGGCCGCGAAGGTACAACCTGGCGGCGAAGCTGACGATGAGCAACGAAATACAGGTCGCACAGCAGGAACTCATCGAGGACTTCGAGTTGTTCGAGGACTGGATGGATCGTTACCAGTACCTGATCGACATGGGTCGTCGATTGCCTGACTTCCCGGAAGAGCTCAGAACGGACGAGAACCGTATTCGCGGCTGTCAGTCGCAGGTCTGGTTTGTTGCCAAAGAACGGGATGGCCGACTGCACTTCGACGCGATCAGCGATGCGGCGATTGTCTCGGGTCTCATAGCCTTATTGCTGCGACTGTACAGTGGCCGCATGCCGCAGGATATTCTCGACACGCCTCCGGACTTCGTCGCGGCGTTGCAACTGGAGGCCCACCTGAGCCCTACCCGAAGTACCGGCCTTTCATCAATGTTGACGGCGATACGCCGTTTTGCATCCGAGGCACTGCAGGCTGCCTGATGGCCAATGCCGTGAGCAAAGCGCTCGCGTGGCCGCTGATTCAATTGGCGCGATTCTACCGGATCGCGATTTCGCCATGGCTCGGTGCCAATTGTCGATTCGATCCGACCTGTTCCAGTTACACGATTGAAGCTCTTCGGGTGCACGGTATTCTGACGGGCGGCTGGTTGGCACTGAAACGAATAGGTCGCTGCCATCCGTGGGGTGGCTCGGGTTACGATCCGGTACCAGACATTCCGGAGGACGTTGATGAAGCCCGTTAGTCTGCTGAAGGCCGCGTTCCTGCCGATTATTGAGCCAGCTGTGCTTTTTCCGCTTGTGATGTTCTGGGTATTTGTTTGCATCGGCACGTCGGGCAGTCCGCTCGGTATTATTGTGCTGATCCTGTGTTTGCCACCCGTCTTCCGGTATCAGATGATCATTATTGAAGCCTGTGCCCGCGGAAAAAAACCGGCCGCGTTCAGCGCGGAGTTTTTTGACTGGACGGGTTCCATGTGGACGCTGTTTCCGCTGCCAATTGTTATCGCGCTGCTTTGGTTCGGTGCGACGGCAGAGAGCAGTTTTGGCGATGCCGGCGTAATCGCGGTGTTGGCTTTCGCCGGCGCGTTCTTGCCGGCCAGCCTCGTGGTGCTCGCGATTACTCGTTCTCCACTGCAAAGTTTGAATCCGATTGCTATTGGCCGGCTGCTGCGAAAAGCAGGTGAGAGCTTCTGGGTCGCTTCGGTTTATCTTTTCGTCCTAGGCTGGGCGGCTGTACAGGCGGAGCAACTGCCGAATATCGCCGGCAACTTTGTACACCTTTTCGTACTGTTCTCATTTTCGGCAGTGACCGGAACGCTAATCGAGCCGTTCGGGCTGGTCGATGACGTCAGCATTCCTGATTCGAATGAACCCGATGAAAGAGAAATCGTCGCGGATCTTGAGAAATCCCGGGCCGAAATTCTGGGTCACGCCTATGGTTTTATCAGTCGTGGCAACCGTGACGGCGGATTCAAGGAGATCTTTGACTGGATAGAGATGGATCAGGACCCGGCCGGCGCCTGGGCCTGGTTCTTTGAGCACATGATGCGTTGGGAGCGGGTCGATCATGCGCTGTTCTTTGGACAGCACTACATCCGTGATTTGTTTAAGTATGGCGACTACACACCCGCACTAAAAGTCATCATGCGTTGCCGCCTGATCAATGATCAATTTCGCCCTTTTCGAGAGGATGTTCCGACCGCAATAGAGGCGGCCGAGAGCTGTGGAAATATTGAGCTTGCGGAAGTGCTCAAACGCCTCTGAAGCGTTACAATGGGCGCATGGATAAGCGTTTACTGACAATTTTGCGATGCCCGGTGTCCCACAAAGGCCTGTCGGTGCTGAAGAAAGACAAACTGGCGAAGGTCAACGCCTTGATCAGCGCCGGTGAGCTCGTCAATCACGAGGGCTCAGCTCTTGCGGAGGCCCTGAGTGAGGCGCTTGTCACCGATGACGGCAAACGTATCTACCCGGTCAACGACGGCATACCCGTATTGCTGGAAGACGAATCGATAAGCATGGAGCAGCTTGCTTGAAGATTCAGGCAAATCAGCTTTCATCGCACCTCCTGAAATCGCTTGCCCCTTGTTACCTGATTACCGGTGACGAATTCCTGCTTGTAGATGAAGCGCTAGATGCGATTAGAGATGCTGCCCGCAATCGTGGTTTCACGTCTCGCGAGTTGCACGTCGCGACAACGGGGTTCGACTGGCATGCGCTGACGGCATCAACCAGCAATCTGTCCCTGTTCGCGGAACAACGGATTATCGAATTGCGGTTGCCGACCGGTAAGCCGGGAAAAGTGGGCAGCGCTGCAATAATCGATCTTGTGGAGCAGTCGGGTTCGGAACTGCTTTTCATCGTGACGGGGCCAAAGCTCGACCGCAGCAGCAGCGCATCGAAATGGGCGAAAACCATTGACCAAAAAGGCGTGTCCCTGCCGCTCTGGCCGATCGGCGTGCGGGAGCTCCCAGGCTGGATCGCGAACCGAATGCGAGCGGCGGGTCTGCAACCGGATCGCGACGCGGTGACTTTGATCGCGGATCGGGTAGAAGGCAATCTGCTCGCGGCACAACAGGAAATCGAGAAATTGAGGCTGATCCTCGGTGAAGGAAAGGTCAGCGCCGAGGCTGTGAATGATGCGGTCGCGAACAGCAGTCGGTACGACGTTTATAAGCTCACGGATGCCGCGCTCGCAGGAGACGCAAATCGATCCGTCAAGATTCTCGGCGGTCTGCGTGCAGAAGGTGTCGAGCCTGTCATCGTCATGTGGGCGCTAACGCGCGAATTGCGCACGCTGGCGACGCTCGATGACGTGATACGGCAGGGTGGTGATCTCGGCGGGGCTATGCAAAAGTCCGGCGTCTGGCGCAATCGACAGGGTCTGGTACGCAGTTGCATTACCCGGCACCGGCACGGTGATTTTCACAAGATGTTGAAAGCCGCTGGCCGCGCGGATGCGGCGGCCAAAGGTCAGCGCGCTGGCAATGCCTGGCACATGGCAACAGATGTCGTCGTGAGCCTGTCGCAATGAAGCCGATAGGCATATTCGGCGGCACATTCGATCCAATTCATTATGGCCATCTCAGAACCGCATTTGAGATGCTGCAGGCGCTGGATTTCGACGAGGTTCGTTTCATTCCCTGCGGCGATCCGCCACATCGCGGCATGACCTTCGCGGAAGCCAAGCTTAGATTTCTGATGGTCAAGGTCGCTATCGCTGGCCAGGAAGGGTTCGTCTGCGATGATCGCGAATTGCGTCGCGATGGACCGTCTTATTCGATTGATACCCTGATTGATCTTCGAAAGGAATTTCCTGACCGTTCATTGGGTCTCATTGTAGGGATGGATGCGTTCCTGGGACTACCGAACTGGCATCGATGGGATGAGATTCTCGACGTTGCTCATATCGTCGTCGCTCACCGACCGGGCTGGAGGGCACCGGACATCGGAGTGCTGGGTGACATGATTACGGAACACGGCACTCATCGGGTTGCTGATTTGCACGACGCAACCCACGGGAACATCCACATTCATGCGGTCACGCAACTTGAGATCGCGTCAACAGAGATTCGGGATTTGGTGGCCGCCGGGCGAGATCCGCGCTTCCTGATGCCAGATGGGGTGAGCAGAGTCATTGAGGAGACGTCAGTTTATATGAGAGACACGAATGAATAGCGAAGAATTATGCGACCTGGTTGTCGACGCATTGGAAGAGATCAAAGGGCTGGACATTGTCAGGCTCAATGTTCGCGATATGACGTCGGTGACAGACTGGATGATCGTTGCCAGTGGTACGTCGTCACGACACGTCCAGGCGCTGGTCGATAATGTCGCAGAAAAAGCCAAGGCGGCAGGCCACAGGCCGATGGGTGTTGAAGGTGAGAGCGGTGGAGAGTGGGTGCTTCTCGATCTACAGGATGCGCTGGTCCACGTTATGCTGCCCAAGGTCCGCGAGTTCTACAATCTGGAGAAACTCTGGTCGATTACTCTGTCTGGGGACGCGGCAGCGACAGACGGGTAGGCCGTGCATATTCGCCTTTTAGCTGTTGGTGATCGCCAGCCGTCCTGGGTGGACGAGGCCCTCGGCAAATACACCGAGCGGTATCCGCGCGAGTGGAAATTCCGGCTCGACATCATCCCCACTGTACGTCGTAACAAGAACGACAAATCACGTCAGGCTATGGAGGCAGAAGGCGAGCTGATCCTCGCCAAATTGGGCTCCGACGAACAGGTCATATTGCTCGACGAACGGGGCAAACAACTCAGTAGCAAATCGCTCGCGTCCCGGTTATCCGAGTGGCAGACGGATGGCCAGGATCTGTGTTTTATCATCGGCGGGCCGGATGGCGTGTCCGGGCAGGTCCGTCAAAGGGCAAATATGATGTGGTCTTTATCACAACTGACGTTACCGCACGGTATGGCCCGCGTGCTGCTGTCTGAGCAACTTTACCGAGCGTGGTCATTGCAGACCGGCCATCCCTATCACCGCTCCTGAAACTGACTTATGAGTCCATCATCGCAGCTTTACCTGGCATCGACGTCACCGCGCCGACGCGAGATATTGCAGTCGCTTGGTGTTAATTTCGAGATCGCAAAGGTCGATACAGACGAGAGTCCTTTGCAAGACGAATCGGCTGAGGAGATGGTGCTAAGGCTGGCGATGGCGAAAGCGGACGGAGCTACCGATGTTGGCTTTGTACTGGGTTCGGATACCGTGGTGGTTCTTGACGATCGAATACTCGGTAAGCCGACCGACGCCGACGATGCTGTCGAAATGTTGCTGGCCTTGTCAGGAAGAAGCCACCGGGTACTGACGGGAGTCGCTCTCAAAACGCCCCAGGGGACCCGGGCCGTATTGTCGGCGACCGATGTCCGGTTTCGCGAAATTGGTCGGGACGAGGCGATTCGTTACTGGCAAAGTGGGGAACCCGTTGACAAGGCGGGGTCTTATGGTATTCAGGGGCTGGGCGGAATGTTCGTTGAAAGCATCAATGGAAGCTATTCCGGCGTAATGGGCGTGCCGGTTTTCGA
>Ga0164320_10000473_pt1 | contig 13153 bp, 9 predicted proteins | sample GuaBasSediGuay11_FD_113736 | JGI IMG/M metagenome (GOLD analysis project Ga0164320, IMG submission 113736) | Subseafloor sediment microbial communities from Guaymas Basin, Gulf of California, Mexico - Guay11, Core 4567-28, 0-3 cm | ecosystem: Environmental > Aquatic > Marine > Hydrothermal vents...
TCGACTTCGACGCGGCATCTCAGGTATCGCGCTTTAGTTACGACACGCTGGGTAACCTGATTCAGGATGATGACCGTGGCTACGATTTCAACCTGGCTTCGCGTTTATTGGGCTTCGATGGTGATACTGGCGGAGTGACGAACGGCTATGACGCATTCGGTAATCGAGTTTCTAGCGAAAGCGCCGGCAGGAGTCGCTCCTACGTCTGGAATTACGCTGGGGGCGAGAACAGAGTTGCGGTCGAGCAGGAGGCCGGCCAGGACCTCTGGTATTACGTCTACACAACATCGGGTCGCCTCTTGTATCGGATAAATGGAGACGGCGTTCGCCAGCACTATCATTTCGACGAAAACGGCAGCACGGTATTGATGACGGACAATGACGGAAACGTGATTGCGACTTACTTTTACAGCCCATTCGGCGAAATCCTCGATGAGTCCGGTAACGTCGATAACGACAGGAAGTTTAACGCCGAAGTCGGTGGCATGGCGATGCCGGATTCCGACATGGTTGTTCTTGGAGGCCGACTACTGGATACCATTGATGCCAGGGGCGTGGCCCAGGTGCATCGATACGCAAACCAGGCGCTGAACGACAGGCCGGAAGTGTCGAATGACGGGCAGTCGCCTTACCAGACTATTGCGCGCGACGCGGCCCTGACAGGTGCCGGTTTGACGGCATCCACAGGCGAGAAGCTGGTCAAAATGAAACCGTTGGTGGGCAGCTTGTTCAAAATGCCCGTGCAGAAAATTGCCCTTTCGGTCCTCAAGGGCCTTGGAGCGGCTGTGAATATAGTTGGCAGTGTTGGCTCCGGTATTGATGAGTATGACAGTATGCCGTACCGGTCCGAGGGCGCTAAAGTTATTGGCGCCGCTGGTGTCACCTTTAGCAACGCTTTGGCTGGATCTCATCCTGTGACGGCAGCATTGGTGCTTACTGGAAATATCGCCGACGCTGCATCACTCTATTTTTTCGATGACATATTTGGCGCGCTGGATGTATGGGTCAATAATCCGTCACGTGTCGTTGCAACTGCCTATGATGCAACGATTGGTGGCGGAGGTTGGGATTCGGTCAAGATGATGTCCGATCATGTACACAATGAGCAAGGTATCTTAGGTGCAATCGGGGCTGCATACGCGGACTATGTTGTCGGGCCGGCATTGGGCGAAGCATACAACCTTTATAGCGGCGAGACATTCCGTACTTTCAAGTTAGAGGCCCAGATCTGGATAGCGAATCATTAAGTCCCGAGATAAGAAGACCTTATCTCGGGCGATTGAGTAACTATTGCACTAGTACCTGAAGGTGAACTCCAGCCCCGTCTGTCGCGGTTTGCTCGGCCAGGCAATATCGGCCGGCAAGCCGATGAAGCGAGCCGCGAAGAACCAGTCGATGTACTCCTGGTCGAACAGGTTGTTGACGTACAGACGTGTCATCCATCGCTCGCTTTCAAGAGCCAGGCTGAAGTTCGTCAGGTCATACGCTGGCTGAACATCGAGATTGTCGAGTGTCCAGTAGGTTTTGTCGCGGTGTTCGAAGTCAAGGCGGCTAACGAGATCCAGCGTGTCACTGATCGACTTCGTGTGTTGCATGGCGAGATTCAAACTCCAGACAGGCGCGCCCGGAACTTTGCGGCCGATGATTTCTCTGGCCGGTACGAGCACACCGGGGATGTCCTCGTATTCCTTTATCTCACTGTCCGTGAAACCCAGTCCGAAGTTGATCTGCAGTGAATCGACAGGCAAGGCCGTCATCTCAAACTCGCCGCCCGTTATCTCACTTTTCCTAACGTTGATATTTGCCTGCGTTCCGGTCTGGTCGAACAGGAAGTACTGCTGGTCGGTGTAGTCGATGTAGAACAAGGATACTCCGGCACGCAGTCGCCCGTTGAGCGCACTACTTTTCAAACCGGTCTCGTAACTGACCAGGGACTCTTTGTCGAAACCGGGCATGAAGTTGCTGCCTGGTGCCAGGTTGTTGAACCCACCCGCGCGGAAACCCTTACCCACCGTCACGTAGCCCAGCAGACCCTCGCGGAAGTGATAAGCAAGGCTTGCCTTAGGCTGCAGTTCGCTGAATGTTTCGCTCTTGCTTTGTGTAGTGTCTTTTGGCGTTTCTTCGTCGTAACGAAAAGCGAGCGTCAGTTCGAGGTCATCGGTGAGGTCATAGCTAAGATTACCGAAAGCGGCAAAGTTTTCGAGCTTCAGGTCCTGCGCTGCAGGCGGAACCGGGAACCCGAGGAAGGTCGTTGCCAGTGAGCGAAACCTGTCCTGGGTGAAATACTGCACGCCAGCAACCCAGCGCAGGGCATTGTCGGAGTTTGAGACCAGTCGCAATTCCTGTGCCAAGGTTTCCGACTCGTCGATAACAATGATATCGATGGCTTCGACCAGCGTTTGATCGAGGTCCTGGTCATTGCCGGAATCAACATCCGTGAACGAGGTGATCGAGGTTAACGTGCCCCATCCGAGGTCGTAGTCGATCTTGGCTGACAGTTCACTCGACTTAACAAAGGACTCGCCGATTCGGTTGGACTGGATTTCGTAGGTCGGGTTTCCAAAATAGATGGGGTCATTAGGTGGCGGCAGCGGCAGAAAGCCTTCGCTGCCCGGCATGAAATAACCGGATCCACCGTCCTGGTCCACGTACTGCCCACGAAGGTCGATCGATAGTTTTTCGCTGGGTTTGAACAGCAATCGACCGCGAAACGCAGAAGATTTCTTGTAGTCGACAAATTGATTGTCGAGGTAGGCATTCCTCAGTTGACCTTCACGATCCTGTATCCGGAATGAAGCACGATAAAGGACGCTCTCGTCGGTTATCGGGCCCGAGGCACTGCCGGCAATTGTGTAGTCCTGTCCTTCGGCAGCCGTTACACGCAAACCATACTCTGGTGCCGACGTTGGCTGTCGCGTTGAAATCAAAATTGCACCACCAATGGCGTTACGGCCGTACAAAGCACCCTGAGGTCCACGCAGAACGTCTACGCTTTCGATATCGAACAATTCTTGTGTTGTGAGGAGATTATTAGTCGCGCTGACTCCGTCTATTCGAAAGGAGACGGGCGGCTGACCCGTACCGCGATTTTGCCGTACGCCGCGAATAACCAGCGTGCTGACGCCGACTTCCTGATCGTCGGAAAACCGCAGGTTGGGTGTGAGCTCTGCGACGCGGTTGATTCGTTCTATACGATGGCGCTCAATATCCGCCGCCGTGAACGCTGTAATCGAATCAGGAATGTCGGAGAGCTTCTCAGCCCGGTACCGCGAGGTGACGATGATCTCGTCAATGACTGCGTCATCGTCGGACTGAGCCTGCACCGGGAGGGCAGGGACACAAATAACACACACAAAGAAAGCTAATGCGGCACGGAGCGCGCGGGCCGAAGGTTGTTGCACAGGATGTCCTTTTTTCTGAGATTGGGTCGATGTTGGCGTCAAATATACCTGTATCGACAAGTGTTTATATATCGATTTTCCACATCTTGTCTCGGTATTCCGTCATGACATTTTTCAGCGACTGAAATCGTCCAGGAGCCCGGTCAACGCTTCAATCCTTTCGGCCAGTTCCGGCGAGCGTTTCAGTATCGTCATCATTGTGTCGTCGACAACACTCGACGCGTCGTCGAGAAGTTCCCGGCCGGCGGGGGTCAGTGCCGCAATCGCGAGTCGAGCATCGCGTTTGCTCTTGACGGTTGAAACGATACTTAGTTTTTCCATGGGACGAAGTGCGCGCGTAACACCTGAGGGCGTCAGACCCACTGCCTGTGCAAGATCCACCCGACTGGCCCGCGAGCCCGGTGCGTCGCCAAGAGCCCTCAAGAGCCGGTATTCGGCGAGACTGATGCCGCGAATAGCGCCGAGGCTGCTATCCAGTCGCCGTTCGAGTCGATTCCAGGCAGCCGCGAACGCCAGGGCCAGCATTTGTTCTGTTGTGGTCTTAATATTCATGCGAAAAGCATAACAGATACGTGAGTAATCACGCAACAGGTCGGTAAAATACCGAGCAATTGAGACATTATGGAATCTCAACTACGCTTTTGGACGCGTTAGAGCAATAATGTGGAAAACAACAAGAAGCCCAGAAAAAATATGCCACAACACAGCTCATCTCTTGGCAGCAAGGCATTCGGAGAACACGCCGATCCCGGCCTTATTGTCGCCTACCAGTCGCATCAGGATGCGTTGCGGTTCTTGTCAGCCGAACTCAACCAGGAAAACGGCGTAGCACTGCTGCAGGGCCCCAGGGGGGCGGGCAAGACAACGATCGTCAATGAACAGTTGAGTTGGTCGGCGCGGGACGCGGCTGTTGCCGTCCTTGATGGCATCCACCTCACGCCGCGCCAGTTGTCGGCCGGCATGTTGTTCCAATTCGATGTTCAGCCGGCCTCGCAACAGGATGAACATTTGTTGCAGGCGCTCAACGGTTTCCTCACCGAGCAGACGAGAAACGGGCGATCGCCGATCCTGATTCTGGATAACGCGGATCGAGCCACGCCAAGCGCGCTGCGACTGTTGAATTGGCTCGCCGCCCTGGATGTACGGGCTAAGTTTGCGCTACGCATTATTCTGACCGGGAAAGAAAAGTTATCGAGGTTGTTGAGACAGGACGCCATGCGCAGCCTTGCCCGACGCAACCCAGCCACGTTCTCGTTGAATCCAATGACGTCGCAGGAAACGATAATCTATTTGAGAACGCGACTCATCGCTGCGGGAGGGGAGCGGAGCGAGAAGGTCTTTTCGATCGATGTCTGCGACAAGTTGCGTTCGTTGTCACACGGTTGGCCCGGTTCGCTGAATGATCTGGCTTATGAAGCCATGGAGCGCGTGGCCGAATTGCGACAGGCCAGGCGCGTACCACTGCTTACGGTTAGCCACGACGGCGTCACGATTGCGGAGTACGAGCTAACCGAACGCCAGTACGTCATCGGCAGAGCCGAATTGGCGGATATCGTCATAGACGATACCTACGCCAGCAAGATGCATGCGATGTTGCAGGTGTATTCGAACGCAGTCGTGTTGGTCGACTTGAATAGCACCAATGGAACGACCGTTAACTCCATCGTTATTCAGAAGACCATTCTTCGGAACAATGACATCATTTCATTGGGCCATTTCAGGCTCAAAATCGAGAACGTCCCGGCGATCAGCCCGGAGATGGATGAACGCATCAAGGCATCGGATACCTTGACGATGCAACATCTTGGGGACATGCGTCGAACGCGCGCCAGGCGTAACATAAAGGCGTTGAAGAACAAGTAGCCCGAAACCAGGGGAATCGTGAATCTACTCGAACGAGCAGGATTGCTTCTGCACATACTCCGTTGGCGTCTGACCTGGAACCGGCGCGATACGGCGTACCTGCCGCCAGAACCATTACCCGATAAATTCAAGTGCGCGCGTGCCGCCGTGGCTATGATTCCGGATAATGCTTGCGCTATTTCCTGCGGAATCGCCGGCAATGCACGCTGCTCAATTTTTTTCTGGGCCCTGCGCGAGAGATTCCAGGAGAGTGGCTCACCACAAGGTTTGACGTGGATCTCCGTGGGCGGGCAAGGCGGTCGTGGTCGCGTGCCGGGTACCGTGGAAGAAGTCGGACTGGATGGTCTCGTGAGCCGCTATATCACCGGGCATACTGAAACGGCGAAATCCTTTTTGCAACTTGCTGAAGAAAATCGTCTGGAGTTACACACCTTGCCGCAAGGGGAAATGACCCACGTCATCGAGGCTCAGACGCGCGGAGAGTGCGAAGTGCGCAGCCACACAGGTATCGGCTCGTTTCTCGACACACGAGTCGGCCGCGGCTCGCCGGTAACGCCCGATGCGACAGAGCAATTCGCAAAGGCAGACGGTGATGAGATCGTTTATAGCCTGCCCCTGATTGATGTCGCGTTGATTAACGCGCCCTACGCTGATCGCGAGGGCAATATCTACTTTAAGAACGCAGCGACCATTACGGAAAATATTGAAGCTGCACGTGCTGCGAAGAAAAACGGTGGCCTCGCGATGGTGTCCGTGTCGGCTCTGATCGATCATGACGAGAACGCAATTGGATTGACCGCGGATGAGGTCGATGTAGTGGTCATCGATCCACGCAATGAGCAGACCGGGTCAGTGCTGCAGCACAGGCATTGGCACATGCTTACCGCCGGCGCCAATGTCGATGAGAACAAAGCGATGGCGCGGCTTCGATTTATCAACAAGGTACTCGGCATCACGCCTCGTCGTAGCGGTGTCGATCTTGCCTTGGCACGGCTCGGAGCAAGAACGTTTATTGACAACGTAGCTGCCGGCTCGACCGTAAATATTGGCATAGGCATGGGCGAGGAAGTTTGCCGCGAACTTTGTGCTAACCCGACGCGTGAGCGCATTACTTTCACGACAGAGTCGGGTCCTTATGGTGGCCTGCCAACGCCGGGCATTTTCTTCGGCGCGGCCATCAATCCATTGCGACTCGAGTCGTCTGCCTGGATGTTCCATCATTACCGCGAGCATCTGGATGCGACTATGCTCGGGTTTTTGCAACTCGACTCCGACGGCAATATCAATCTTTCGAATCGCGGTCCACGCATGCTGGACTATGTCGGGCCAGGTGGTGCGCCAAGTATTATCGACTCTGCCAACACGGTGTTGTTCATCGGTAAATGGATGCTGGGCGCCAGCATCAGCATTCACGGCAATCAGGTGCGTCTGGACAAGCCGGGCAAACCGAAAATAATTGAGCGAGTCGATGAAGTGAGCTTCAACGGCAGGGTGGGTCTCGCAGATGGCAAGAAAATCTTCTACGTCACTGATCTTGCTGTACTACAACTTACTGATACCGGGCTGGTTTTACGGGCCGTAATGCCGGGCATCGATATCGAGCGCGATCTGCTTGCCAATACTAACGCGCGTATCATTGTGCCAACCGCGCCCGAGACGGTGCCGGCATCGGTTGTAACAGGCAAAGGATTTGAGCTCAGCTGGGCGGAGAGTAGTTAATGAACGGTGGTCAAAGTATTGCGAGCGTGCTGCAAGCTCACGGAGTGAAGTTTCTCTTCACGCTGTGCGGCGGACATATTTCGCCCATTCTCAAAAGTTCGAAAGATCTGGGTATCCGCGTTGTCGACGTGCGACACGAAGCCACGGCCGTTTTTGCGGCCGACGCGGTTGCGCGTATCAGTGGTGTTCCCGGCGTTGCTGCCGTCACGGCGGGGCCTGGTGCGACCAACACAATCACGGCTGTGAAGAACGCGCAGCTTGCACAGTCGCCCGTTGTATTACTCGGTGGCGCTGCTGCGACCGTACTTAAGGGCCGCGGCGCGCTGCAGGATATCGATCAACTGGCATTGTTCAAGCCGCATGTGAAGTGGGCGACGGCAGTTTCGAGAGTGCGTGATCTCGCTCCAGCACTCTCCAAGGCCTTTCGGATTGCGCAAAGTGACGTGCCCGGTCCCGTGTTTGTGGAGTGCCCGGTGGACCTGCTTTACGACGAATCGCTCATCCGTGAATGGTATGCCGCGAGCACACCGAAAGGTAACGGGTTGCAGGACCGCGCAGTACGAGCTTATCTGAACTACCGGACCAAGCGGCTATTCGCAGGCGTTGATGGCAATAGCGATGTTGCAGTCAGCGAGATAACGCAACTGACTCCCTCGACCCGCGATGTTGATCGTGCCGCTGCAAGAATCGCCAAAGCCGAACGACCGGTTCTCGTTGTCGGGAGTCAGGCGCTTGTCGATTCAAGTCAGGCAGCGGCTGTCGCAGCGGCTGTCGAACGCCTCGGCATACCGGTCTATTTGTCGGGAATGGCCCGCGGTCTCATGGGTGTTGCGCATCAAATGCACCGCCGTCATCAACGGCGCAAAGCATTGCGTGAGGCGGATCTCGTCATACTTGCCGGGGTGCCGTCCGATTTCAGGTTGGACTACGGTCGAAACGTTCGCCGCAGCGCCTGTCTCATTTCGGCGAACCGCAGTCGAGTCGATCTCAATCGAAACCGCCGTCCCGATATCGGTGCCAGCGCGGACGCAGGGCTATTTCTTCGTGGGTTGGCCGATAAACTCGAAGCCGATGTCAGTTCCCGATGGAATGAGTGGCAAGAACTGCTGCTCTCTCGCGATGCGGACAGAGAGAGCGAAATCGATGCCAATGCCGGTCGGTCCGCAGAGTTCCTTAACCCGGTGTCATTCTGCAGAAGCATCGACAGAGATCTGAGCGACAACAGTGTGCTCATCGCCGATGGTGGAGATTTCGTTGGTACGGCTTCCTACATAGTGAAACCCAGAAAGCCTCTGACCTGGCTTGACCCGGGTGTATTCGGAACACTGGGTTGCGGTGCTGGCTTCGCACTCGGTGCGAGCTTGTGTTACCCCGATCATGAAATCTGGATTCTGTTCGGTGACGGTTCCGTCGGTTATGCACTGGCTGAGTTCGATACCTTCGCGAGACACAATATTCCCGTCATTGCAGTCGTCGGGAACGATGCTGGCTGGACACAAATCGCACGTGAGCAAATCAAGATACTCGACGACGATGTTGGCACTGTCCTTGAGCGCAGCGACTACCATGAGGTTGCCGCAGCGCTGGGTGGAAAAGGCATACTGTTGAAACACGCTGATCAAACGGCCGCCTGCTTGCAGGAGGCGAGGGAATCGGCTGCGAAAAACGTACCGGTGCTACTGAACAGTTGGCTGGATAAAACGGATTTTCGCGAAGGGTCGCTGTCGATGTAAGCCTTATGGATTACGACTGGCTCATTATTGGTTCTGGATTTGGTGGCAACGTCTCGGCGCTGCGTCTGGCTGAAAAAGGCTACACCGTTGGCGTCATCGAAGCGGGGCAACGCTTTGAAGATTCGGAGTTTGCAGAATCCACCTGGCAATTAGGTCGTTATCTTTGGGCGCCGTTCCTCGGGTTTCGCGGCATCATGAGGTTCACTCCCTTCAAGGATGTCTTCGCCGTCAGTGGCGCTGGTGTCGGCGGTGGAAGCGTGGTTTACGCGAACACGCTGTATCGTGCCAAGAACGAATTCTTCAAGAATCAGCAATGGGCAGAGCTCGCCGACTGGGAGAAGGAACTCGAGCAACACTACGAATCAGCCGAGCGTATGCTGGGCGTCAATGACGTTCCTTTTGAAAGTCCCGGCGACAAATTACTACAGGACTATGCGGCGAGCATTGGCGCTGAAGAGACCTTTCGCCGCACGCCGGTTGCGGTATTTTTCGGTGAGCCGGGTAAGACAGTCGCTGATCCATTTTTTGATGGAGAAGGCCCCGATCGCACAGGATGTACCCGCTGCGGTGCGTGTATGGTGGGTTGCCGCGTTGGCGCCAAGAACACGTTGCTTAAGAATTATCTCTGGTTCGCGGAGAAACTCGGGGTTGCGATTCTACCCAACCGAAAAGTCGTCGACATTCGGCCGTTAGGGTTTGGCGATGGCAGCGACGGCTTCGAAATTCGGACACGGTCACCTGGTTTGTTCGGCGGAAGAGAAAAGGTTTTGACAGCACGCGGTGTTGTCGTTTCAGCCGGTGCGCTGGGTACCAACCACTTGTTGGCAAATTGTAAGCACAGTGGCTCATTGCCAAACATCAGCGATCGCCTTGGAAAGCTGGTCCGAACCAATAGCGAATCGATTCTGGGTGTCACTGCGCCCGACGATTCTCTCGAGCTGTGGAATAGCGTTGCAATCAGCTCGAGTATTCACACCGATGCCGATACTCATATCGAAGTTGTGACCTACGGCGAGAGGGGCGATCTTCTCAGCATGATCATGACGTTGATCACGGGCGATGGAACGCGCTACACACGAGTATTTGCTTTGCTCCGGAACGCTATACGTCACCCTGTCGACTTTCTCAAAACCTGCTGGCCGTTTGGCTGGTCAAGACGATCGATCGTTTTACTCGTGATGCAGAGCCTCGATAACGCAATTTCGTTTCGTGCGAAGAAACGCTGGTTTGGAAAAGGTGTTCGGCTCAGTACGGAGCAGGACGCCGAGAAGCCAAATCCAACCTACATCGATGCTGGCAACAAAGCGGCGGCCTGGATTGCAAAGCAAACAGGTGGGGTTGCCCAGATCGGCGTGCTGGAAGCTGTTGCAAACATTCCTACAACCGCACACATACTCGGTGGCGTTGTGGTTGGAAAGGATGCGGAGCACGGCGTCATTGATCACGAACAGCGAGTGTTTGGTTATGAGAACCTGATGATCTGCGACGGCTCCGCGGTACCGGCGAACCCTGGCGTCAATCCATCGCTCACGATCACCGCGATGACGGAACGTGCGATGTCCAAAGTGCCGGAAAAATCGCAACTCTGCGACTAAGCTTCCTCTTCTTCGTCTTCCTGAAGAATCTCTTCCTCATAAATATGCGATGCAGTTTGGGTTGCGGCGAGTGCGTCGCTGAATGAGATCGGGTGATCGATATCGGAGACTTCGGTTTGTGTCGTTCGGAACAGGATGTAAAGTGCCGCCACGCCGTGCATGATGGCGGCGTAGACAAACAGGTAACCGTCGTCACGGACGGTCATCAGAGCCGACGCGATGAACGGTCCGATCGTTGCGCCCAGGCCAAACATCAGTAACAAGCCGCTGGACACAGTAACGTACTCGTGTGCTTCTGCATGGTCGTTCGCATACGCGACCGAGATCGTGTACAGCGGGAAGGCGAGTGCACCCCAGGCTGCGCCGAGGATGTTTGCCGTGAGAAATGACATTTCGCCGGGGTACAGGCCGAGGGCCAGGCCGACGATGCAACCGAAGATCGTGACGGCGATCAGGGTTCCGCGACGACTGTATTTATCTGATAACAGGCCAATAGGCCATTGCAAAACGGCGCCGCCGACAACCGCTGAAGTCATAAACCAGGCGGCGAGCGAGGTACCTTCAGACACGCTGCCGGTGAAGATTGGTGCCAGCGACCAGAACGCGCCGTTCGCGAGTCCGGCAACCAGGCATCCTATCGTTCCTGACGGCGACATTTTGAAGAGTCGCGGGATATCGATCGACGCAGAGTGTGGCTGTTCCGGTGAAGGTGCTTGTGACAGTGCTATCGGTACTGCTCCGATCGAGACCAGCACAGAGGCGATCACGAACAATTCGAAATCAGCCGGGTCGTACAGCAAGGTCAGCATCTGTCCGATGGCGAAAACCGTTAGCGTGATCATCGCGTAGGTGGAGAATACGATGCCGCGCGTCTCGTTGCTGGAACGTTCGTTCAGCCAGCTTTCGATAACAACGTATAGCACTGCAAAACAGAACCCGGTGACGAGCCGCAACAATCCCCAGACCACAGGCTCGACGACGAGTGCATGCACTAACGGTGATGCTGACGCGAGTGCACTCATCGCGAGGAAGACACGCACATGCCCGACCCGCCGAACCAAATCGCCGCCTTTCAGACAGCCGAGCGTGAAGCCAACGAAATAGGCCGCACCCATGGCGCCAATCGCAAAAGTTGGGAATGCTTCGAGAGACGCTCGCACAGGCAGCAGGGTGCCCTGCAGACCCTGGCCGGTCAGCAGAATGGAAACACTGATTAGTAATGCAGCGACGGGTGCGAACGTGTTCTTCATCGGCCGATCATACAGGCAGTCGCGACCGGCTTTCGCGCCAAATGATGAGAAGGTTCGAGGCAATAACAACGATGGCGCCGGCCAGCACAGCGGGCAGCGGTAGTTCATTCCAGATCATCCAGCCAAACAACGTCGCCCAGATGATGCTGGTGTAATTGAAAACACTGACGACGGCAGCCGGGGCATGCCGGTAGGCCACCGATAACGACCATTGCGCGGCAGCGCCCGATAACCCGACACCGATCAAGAGTGGAATCTCGCTCAGCGTTGGGGTAACGGCAACAAAGGGCATCGCTACCGCCGTCAGCAGCGTTCCAACGACGAAGAAGTAAAAGCTGATGGTCTCCGGACTTTCGTAGCGACCGAGATAACGCAAAATGATTTGCAGCGTCGCGTGCAGAAGTGCGGCACACAGAGCGACCAGGATGCCAAATACATAAACGTCGCCCGTTGGGCGGACCATGATGATGACACCCACAAAGCCAATAGCGACCGCGGACCAGCGGTACGGGCCGACTGTTTCTTTAAGAACGATGACGGCCAGGATGGGGATGAAAAGCGACGAGGTAAACAGCAGCGCTGTGGTATCGGCCAACGGCATTAACGAGTAAGCAAGGAACGTGACGGTCAGGCTAATGGCACCAAGAACGGCACGAAAACCGACCAGGGCGGGTTTGGTGTTCAACCTCAGAATTTCACGGCGGCCGAGCGCAAACACGACGAAAAGAAACGGAAGGCTGCCCAACAGGTTTCGATAGAACGCTATTTCGATAACGGAATGATTCGCGCTCAATAATTTGGCGAGCAGCACCATGATCGAAAACATGAAATGCGCGCCGACCCCGGCGGCCATGCCGAGGACAACGTTCTCCCGTTCCCGCGTCACAGCATGATCCATGCTGTCAGAATCGTAATGGTGTGTCCCCTCAAAAGACAGGGGCGCAGTTTAGCGAAAAGAGACGGCCGGTGTTCCCGATATCGTTGATCTAGTTCTCGCGCCGGGTTCCCATCAGGTTGTCGATCCAGAACTCAACGACCGCGAAATTGTAACGGGCGTCGCGATGATGGACGAAATGCAGCCTGCGTTTCCTTCGGAACCAGGCGAGCTGACCTTGAGGAACGTTACGAAGACACCGGTCAGATGGGCGAACATGATGAGCGGGCCAAAATACAGATAGATGAAGATCGCGAACGCAACGATCGGAATGCCGTAGTAGTTGAGGGCATGCGACTCGCAATCTTCAAACTTCTCCGTCTGCAGGTTATTCGGGTTGTACAAGCCGTGATGTCCGATGGCATGTGCATCAAATACCGTTTTGATGCGCTTTCTGTGGCCATAGTCCCTGTGAAGAACCGTTTGTACGATGGACATCAGGTAGTACGATCCGATGACCACGCTCAGGAATATCAGGGTGTTCAATACAACATTCATGCAATTCTCCAGAATTGTCTTTGGCAGTCTGGAGACTCTGCGAATTAAGCGATTGCATCTTGACGATGAACTGATGTTTGGCGAAGGTTTAGCTGATGTCGATGTGTTCTTCGAATTCGGCCGGTGTGTACCGTTGCGTTATGTGCTGCGGACAATTCCA
>Ga0164320_10000474_pt1 | contig 13146 bp, 12 predicted proteins | sample GuaBasSediGuay11_FD_113736 | JGI IMG/M metagenome (GOLD analysis project Ga0164320, IMG submission 113736) | Subseafloor sediment microbial communities from Guaymas Basin, Gulf of California, Mexico - Guay11, Core 4567-28, 0-3 cm | ecosystem: Environmental > Aquatic > Marine > Hydrothermal...
TGCAGGCAGAGAAGTCGCCGTTACGATCGCGAGTATTCGCAAAATCAACTGGGATTCATTTCAACCGAATTTCTTCATGGTGTTTTCGCCGGGCGCTCTGGACGGCATGCCGACAACGTACATATCAAGTTTACGCATTGAGAAAGAACAACAGTCTGTGCTCGTCAAACTGGTTCGCGCCCATCCCAGCATTTCCGTTATCGACATCGATTCGATACTGCAGCAAATTCGCGGCATCATCGAAAAAGCCAGTCTCGCAGTTCAGGCCGTTTTCATATTCACATTAGCTGCTGGAATTGCCGTGCTGTTCGCGGCGGTTCAATCGACCATCGATGAGCGCCGCTTCGAAAGTGCCATTCTGCGTGCTCTCGGTGCGCGAAAACGTACAGTATTCTATGGTGTCATGGCTGAGTTCGCCGCTCTGGGAGCTGCGGCCGGAATTCTCGCGTCGGCGGGAGCATCCATTCTTGCGGCGATTGTCGCCGTGCGGCTGTTCGAGCTGCCGTACGAGTTTAATCCCTGGTTATGGGCCGTCGGTATGGCGGCGGGCGTGTTAATCGTATGCGCCAGCGGCTTTGTTGCAGCGCGCGGTGCGGTCAATGCGCCACCGGTCGACGTATTGCGAGCGGCCTGATGGAACCTCTGTATCTTTCCTGTGGTGTGGTTCTGGCGCGTAGTACAGAGCGCGGCTGGATGACACTCATGCTCCGGGCCTATCACCACTGGGACTTTCCCAAAGGCCTGCGCGAAGAGGGCGAGGAACCGCTGGAAGCGGCGTTGCGCGAGGTCGGCGAGGAAACCAGTATCGACGAGCTTGAATTCGACTGGGGCGAGCGCTTCATGGAAACCGGCCCGTACAGCCGTGGCAAAACGGCACGCTACTACCTGGCGAAAACGATGCAGGAAACCGTTGTTATGGGACCGTCGCCTGAGACGGGTGAGCCCGAGCATCACGAATGGCGTTGGGTGACCTTCGATGAGGCCTATGATCTAGCGTCGCCGCGTGTGCGAACAGTCGTTACCTGGTCCAGACAGATTATCGGCGCCTAGACGACGCGGTTGCGTTGCTCCCCAACCAGAAACGCCCGCACATTCTCGGCGACCTCCTGAATCGCGTCCTGTCGCGATCGATCGGTAGCCCAGGCGATATGCGGCGTGATGAGCAGGTTATCCCCACGATAGTCGAGCAAAGGATCGCCGTGGACTGGCGGCTCATTCGGTAACACGTCTATTCCGGCGGCGCCGATTTCGCCAGATTGCAGGGCGTTGGCCAACGCCACCGAATCGATGAGCGCACCACGAGCCGTATTGATGAGAATGGCCGTTGGCTTCATCTTGCGAAACTCGTCCGCCGCGAACAACTCTTGCGTTTGATCCGTCAGGGGACAATGCAGGGAAATCACATCGGAGCGCGATAGCAGTTCGTCGAAAGAAACGCGGCCCTCGTCGCTCGGGGCTGCATCGACATCCGTACCGGGCCGGGTTGAAATGAGTACCTCCATGTCGAATTCACGGGCTTTGCGTGCCACGGCGCTGCCGAGCAGCCCGTAGCCGACGATTCCCATCGTCATGGCCGATAACTCCCGCATCGGATAAATCAACATGCAGAAGTCCGGCGCCTGTTGCCAGGCACCGTCACGAACTGCGGTCGTGTAACGGTGCAAACTATGTGTTAGCGAGAGCAGCAGGCCGAAGACATGTTCGGTAACGGAGCGGGTGCAATAGCCGCGAATGTTACATACCGCAACACCGTGTCGTTTCGCGCTCTCGAGATCAATATTGTCCGTTCCAGTTGCGGTCAGGCCGATAAACTGAAGTTTACTTGCTGCCGCGAGCAACTCATCGTTGAGCTTGATCTTGTTGGCGAAGACGAATTTTGCGTCGCGAATTCGATCAGCAATCTGGTCGTCGCTGGTCGCGTCAAAGATCTCGAGTTTCGGCAATAATCCCGATAGCGGGGACATATCGAGTCCGGGGCCCATTGTCGAGTAGTCGAGAAATACAGCTTTCATTGCGATTTTGCTTCGTCTCTGTCACAAAGAGTTTGACGATGAATGATGAATACTGGAAACGCAAATCACTGTCGGAAATGACAGCCGACGAGTGGGAGGGCCTGTGTGACGGCTGCGCCCTGTGCTGTATGCACAAGGTCGAGGACGAGGACAGCGGAGAGGTTTACTACACTGATGTCGCGTGCCGACTGCTCGATCTTGAGAGCTGTCGTTGTGTGGACTATTCGCATCGCGCGAAACTGGTCTCCGAGTGTCTGACGCTGGCGGCGGACAAGCCGGAACAATTCAACTGGTTGCCAAACAGCTGTGCCTACCGGCGCCTTGCCAACGGTCAGGACTTACCTGCCTGGCATCCGTTGATCAGTGGCGACCCGGAGTCCGTGCATGAAGCGGGGATATCCGTCAGAGGCAAAGCCGTTTCCGAAAAAGAGACCCGACTATTTACCGTATTGAGCAAAGTAGGCGACTGATTAATGAGTGACTACCCGATGATTCCTCTGCAGACCTACCACGAGTATCCAGTCGAGGAAATGCGACAGCGCGTGCAGGACTTTTACGCAGACATCAACCGCCGCCGCACCGTGCGCGATTTTTCAGACAAGCCGGTGCCGAGGGACATTATCGAAACGGCCTTGAAGGCTGCGAACACGGCGCCAAGCGGAGCAAATCTGCAGCCATGGCATTTCGTGGTTGTCAGCGGTGCCGAAACAAAGAAGAAGATTCGTGAAGCGGCGGAAATCGAGGAGCGCGAGTTTTACGAGCATCGTGCATCAGCTGAATGGCTGGAGGCGCTTGCACCATTGGGTACTGACCCGAACAAGCCATTTCTCGAAACAGCGCCGTACCTGATAGCCGTGTTCGTGCAGAAATTCGGTGAGCTACCAGATGGCCGCAAGGTGAAACACTACTACCCGGTCGAATCCACCGGACTGGCCACGGGAATGCTGATAACCGCGTTGCATCAGGCCGGGCTCGCGACGTTGACTCATACACCAAGCCCGATGAAATTCCTTAACGAGATTCTGGGCCGGCCGAAGAGCGAAAGACCATTCCTGTTGCTGGTGGCAGGATATCCGGCAGACGACGCGCGCGTGCCGGATATAACAAGAAAGTCACTCGATGAGTTTACGAGCTTTGTCGAATCTTGAGTGGGCGGCTTAGCCAATAGAGTCCCCATAGCGCCCATAGGGCGATAAGGGGTAACACAATCCAGAAACCCGATTCATCAAGGTGCCAACCGGCAGCACCGCGTGCTTTTACGGCAGCGGCCAAAACGACGACTGGCCAGTAAACAGTGATGCCCAGCGCTGCGCCTATGAAAACTCGCCCCCACAAGGTACCGCGCCAGAGTCCGATGAGGCCGAGGGCCAGAAGCGGAACATAGAAAGCGGCGTCGGCAAAGGCGAAGCCATACCAGAATGCCACGCCAACCTCGGATATGATCGCGGCAGATTCCTGCGTGCCCATAGAGACACCCAGTTCATAGTCGAAGGCAGGAATCGCTTGCGCGTAACAGAGATAAGCAAAAAAGAGCCAGCCAGTCCCCTGCAAAAACCAAAAACCCCAACTACGGCCCGTCATGTCCTGCTTCGCCCAGCCGCCATGCATCGACCCAGTCGGTGCTGACGTAGCTGAGTCCCAACTGTTCGAACAGGCGCTCCTCGAGGTCAGGCATGTGGGCAACGCCATAAAATATTCCGATGCGTCGTGCCCCGGCGTTGATTTCCCTTTTTAATACATCCACTGCGCGCTGATTTCGTGCCCCGATAACAGCAGAGCCAGAGTCTACGCCAAGGATGTCCTGAACCCGGTCCATGTTGGTCATTTCGTAAGCGATCATGGTCTTCAACGAATCGTCCTGGCCCGATGCGACCATCGTTGACAACATTTTCATGTCTCGCAGCCCGAGCGGATCCTTGGCATATTCGTCGAGCGTGGCAAAGAATATGCGCCAGAAATACACATACAACGACTCGCCACGATCGGCCATACTCTGTCTGAGTTCCTCCGGCGACAGGTCCGCATGCACGAAGTTGGCCTGGTCGTAGTTGATCTCGTCGAGTTGAAATGACAAATCGAGGAGCTTGGTCATTCCAACCTGCGTGGTCGAAAGAATGCCCTTGCGCTTTTCGAGCCCACCGCTGGCCGCGGCGTCCTGCGGAGCGACCAGTTCGTAAAGCAACACATCGTACTCGCGGAATCGCTCGTTCAGTTCGGCGTAATAGGATGGGTCACCGATATGAATTGCGCTTACGAGGTCAACACTGAGGATATCTTTTTCGTCCCTGGGCTCATAAGACACGATCGACATTTGTAGTGCGCGAGGACGTTCATCGTCATCGGTCGCAATGCGCACGAAAACAGTATCCGAATCGGCGAAAACAGTCGCGGCGGTCGTCAGCAGCAGAAAAATGGCGACTAGCTTTAGTGTGCTTCGATGCATCAGCCTGTGTTCTGCAAGCCCTGGGCAATGCCATTAACGCTTGCGAGCAAGGCGTCGAACAACCCTGCGTCTTCATAGTCTGACTCGCGCCAGCGGGCGAGTAGATCGATCTGCATCAGGCTCATCGGGTCGACGTAGGGGTTGCGTAGCATGATCGCACGCTGCAACGTGCGATCGCCTTCGAGCAAAGAATCACGCTGCGTATAATCGAGAATCAGGTCGCGTGTCAGGTCATGCTCTTTTTCGATGAGAGGAAAGAACTCGTCGTGCAAATCGCCAGCGAGCTTTGAATAGAGTCGATTGATACCCAAGTCGGCTTTGGCCAGTACCATTTCGGCGTCAGCCGTCAAAGCGCGCATGAAGTACCACTCGGCGAACATGTCGCGAACCGCTTGTTCGTCGAATTGCTCAGCCGCTTTGGCGAATCCGCTGCCTATGCCATACCAGCCCGGCAACATGCAGCGCGACTGTGTCCAGGCAAATACCCAAGGGATGGCACGCAGATCCTCGATACCCGAACGCGACCGCCGCGACGAGGGACGCGAGCCGATACGCATACGCTCAATCAGGTCGATCGGAGTGGCAAGCCGAAAGTAGTCAAGGAAACTCGGCGTATCGAAAACCAGCTTGCGATAGGCACGCCGGCTCTCCTCAGCAATGACATCCATCATCGTGTGCCATTCAGGCATGTCGTTGCCGCGATGACGGGGCATGGCCGTTGCAAGCGCGACAGAGCCTGTTACTTGTTCGAGAGTGCGCAACGCGATTCCGCGCAGACCATACTTCTCGTTGATGATCTCGCCTTGCTCGGTTACGCGAAGGCGGCCATTGACGGTCCCGGGCGGAGCGCCAAGTACGGCAACATGGGTTTTGCTGCCACCGCGACTGATAGTGCCGCCGCGCCCATGGAACAAAGTCAGCTCGACGCCTTCTGATTGCACGGCATCGGCCAGCATGACCTGCGCGTTTTGTAGCGCCCATCGTGCTGATGCGAGCCCGCCATCCTTGTTGCTGTCGGAATAGCCGATCATCACCGTCTGACAATTGTCGCGCCGATCAAGATGCTCTCGATACAGGTTGGTGGAAAGCAGGTTCTTCAAGATCTCACGACCGCGCTCTAGGTCATCAACAGTCTCCAGCAATGGCGCGATATCAAGCGGTACCTCGCCGCGCTTGTTGTGGAGTTCGCCCCAGAGGGACAGCAAGAGGACTGACAAAATATCGTCGGCACCCTGCGTCATACTGACAATAAACGGCCCAATGGCCTTGGGCCCGTATTTGCGGCGGCAAAAGGCGATCGCCTGAAACACACTAATCGTCTTGCGGGCTTTCGTGCCGAGGGTGTCCGGTATGCTTTCACGAGTTTCTATCGCTTCAACGAGTCTCGCGGCGCGATCCTGCGCCGACCATTCATCCCAGTCGTCCTCACCCAGACACTCACCGATAACGGCGCGGTGGACCTCTGCGTTCTGACGGACGTCAAGCGTGATCAGGTGAAAACCGAATGTATCGATACGCCGCAACAAACGATTGACGGCGAACATACCGGCATGCTCGCCCTTGTTGGCCGCGAGGCTGTCTGCGACAAGTTGGATGTCGGCACGAAACTGTGCGAGTTTTTCATAGGGAAGAACGTCGTCGTCATAGGTTGATTGCAGGCGCTGTTGTACCAGTCGCAGAAACACCCGATACGGCATGTTTCTGTGTCGCGCCGGTACGGCGTGATAGGCGTTCTGAAACACGCCGCGGTACTCATCAATTTGTGCATCGATCTCATCGCTGACTTCGACGCGATCGGTCGACTGGCTCAGTTTTGCAGCGATGGCGGCGCACTCATCAAAATATAGGTTGAGTATCAGTGAACGTTGTCGGGCGAGTGTGGCACGTATCGTTTTTGCATTGACGTTCGGATTGCCGTCCATGTCACCGCCGACCCACGAGGCATAGCGAACGATGACCGGGAGGTTGATTTTCTCAGCTTCGTCACCGTATATCCGCGAAATCGCGGTCTCGATGTCTTCATAAAACGGCGGCATCGTGCGATACAGAACATCGGTCATGAAGAACAGAATGTGTTCCAGTTCATCGGCGACCGTCATTTGTTCGCTGGGGTGTTCGTCGGTTTGCCAGCCAGTTGTAATCAACAAACGAATATTCGCCAAAGCCGCCTGCGTTTCCTGAGCGGTCATCGTCGGATTCAGCAGGTCGACAAGATAGCGAACAATGTTCTGCTCCTTGCGCAGAATAGTTCGTCGTGTCGGCTCGGTTGGGTGCGCAGTGAATACCGGCTCGATGAGCAGCGAGTTGATGAGCTCTTGCAGCTCATCGATCGTCATGCCTGAGGCCTTGAGCTTGACGAGCGTGTCCTCGAATCCGCCGGGCTGGTAATGCCCGACCTCTCTTAGATACTCACGACGTCGCCGGATGCGATGCACTTTTTCGGCGGTATTCACCATTTGGAAGTAGGTGGAGAAACTTCTGATAACCTGCAGCGCTTGTTCCGGGTCGAGGTTCTCGACGAGCTGCGCAAGTTCTTCGCCCGGCTTTTCATTCTCCTCGCGGCGCCGAATGGAGCGTTGCCTGGCGTTCTCGACGAACTCGAATAGCTCTTCGCCACCCTGTTCCCTGATCAAATCGCCAACCATTGTTCCAAGCGTGCGTACATCGTCGCGCAAAGCCTGGTCCTTGTCCTCGAACATGATGTCCTGACGACGCAAGCTTTTGTGTGCCCCGGTACTCATGGTTTGTTTACTTAGTCGCGAAAGTTTTCGTATTGCATTGGCAAGTCGACATCAGTGTCTTTGAGCAAGGCGATGGCGGCCTGCAAATCGTCTCGTTTCTTGCCACTGATGCGGAGTTTGTCACCTTGAATGGCGGCCTGTACTTTGAGTTTGCTGCCCTTTACGACTTTCACCAGCCGCCGGGCAAGGTCAGTCTCTATGCCCTTGCGCATGATGACCTGCTGGCGTGCTTCGGAACCGCTGAACTCCGGTTCTTTCTCTTCAAGGCAGGCGATGTCTATGCCGCGCTTGGCCAGCTTCTGCCGCAACATATCCAGCATCTGATTGAGTTGAAAATCGGACTGTGTTGTCAGGTTTATGACTTGGCCGTCGAGTTCGAATTTCGAGCCAGTGCCCTTGAAGTCGAAGCGCGTACTGACTTCGCGATTCGCCTGGTCGACGCCGTTGCTCGCCTCGTGAGCATCGAAGTCACTTACTACGTCAAAAGAGGGCATGCGGGTTCCTGCGGTTAATTACAAGTTAGCAAAATCTCATGATGCTGCCCAGATACGCTGGCGGCGCGCTGGAGCGGAGTTGCCGACAATGCCAAAGATGGCTGTTGGCAGCGATCATACTCCTTTCCTCATCGATGCAGGTCGTGTTCGCCGCCTTTGTCGTGAGTTGCGGACTTCGGGCATCGAGCCGCTATTTCCATTCACGCGAGATAGCGATCCGGCAGCGGGTATTGCATTGTCGGTTGATGCCACTCTGGTGTTCGCATCAGATAATGCCGCGACTCAATTCAGGCAGCAGGCATACGATATTCTCGCGGCGGATCTGCCGCTGTCGGTTACAGCTCTTCGGCTCGGTAGCGGCAACAAGGCGAGCGAGACTTTCATCATTCTGTGTAAATTGCTGCGGGCAGCGTCGGATCAGGCAGGGACGGTGCCTGGTCATATTGAGATAGCGATCGATGCGACGTCACTCTCACCGCAGGCAGCTTGGCTATGCAGAACTAATCACCTGGGCGACGGCCCGTTATATCTGTTGCCGGAGAGCTCGATGCTGCGGCCGGACCATTCGCCTGTGCAGCGCAACCGCCATGAGCGGTTTTGGCTACAGCTTTGGCACTTGCGCAAGACAAGAACTTTGCGAGTTGCGTATGCGCCTGTCGTTGTCTCGCAGTGTTCACTGCTGTCTGCCGAGGCAGCGCATGGCGTTCTACCGTCAGTTTGTCTGCAGGTTCCGCTGGGTTCCGCGTGGTTGCCACTGCGAATTGATGTATCAGTGCTTCAGGAAGACGAGATTGAGGGAGCCCTGTGCCGGGGCGTGCAGCTTGGCGACGAACTGCACAGGCTTGTCGCGTGGCCGACGGCACAGGCGCGCCATGATGCGTGGCTAAACCGGCGCCTTGCGATCATGGTCACCGGATTCGGCGACCTGCTGCAGCGGCGCGGGCTGGATCCGGGTTGCTTCAAAGCACTGCAAGATCTTTGCGATTTATTGCAAAGGGTGCAAAACACTTTGCGACGGCAATCGAGACTGATCGCGATGCGTGATGGTCACTTACCGATTCTCTCGCAAACGGACCCTAGTCGCATGCTTCCACGGGGAGAGGTGCGAAAGGCTTGGCACAAACGATGGAGCACGGCAGTGGAGGTGGCCGCGACCGGGCACCGGAATCTGCTCGTGCTGCCGCTATGGTCAATATTTCCGCACAACGGGCCAGCGGACTATCGTTACTCTGATCTCCTGCCAGTACTTGCTTATGCCAGTGCCTGCGCGTTCCAGGAGCCGCCGGACCTGTCACATTGGAGTGTCAGCCAGTTCAAAAGCTTCCACCAGCGGGCGTGGGCGGTACTACAACAAAGAGATGCCGGGCACCAGATTGCGGAGCGAATATGAACTAGGATACGGTGACGGTGATGACTCCTGACGCTCATGGCATCGCAGTACTACTCCTTACCATCCTCGCGCTGTTCCTGTTTACGCGCGACCGGATTCCGCTTGAGTCATCCTCGCTCGCAATACTGATCATTCTTGTCGTCGGCTTCGAGCTGGTGCCTTATGTGCAGGACGGCGAAAGACTTCTCGGCCCTGCGGACTTTTTTGCCGGCTTTGGCAACGAAGCACTAATCACGATTTGTGCTCTGATGATGGTTGGCAAGGCACTGGAGACGACCGGTGCGCTGCAGCCACTGGCAAATGTCGTTGGCAAGGCCTGGTCGACAAGACCCGTGCTTGCGCTTCTAATAACGTTGCTTGCCGGCGCCATCCTGAGCGCGTTCATGAATAACACGCCAATCGTCGTATTGCTCATGCCGATTTTGGTTGGTGCATCGTTGCGATCGAAATTTCCTGTTTCGGGAGTCATGCTGCCGATGGGACTCGCCACAATTGTCGGCGGCATGTCTACGACAATAGGCACCTCGACCAACCTGCTTGTCGTCGGGATTTCGCAGGACCTCGGCAATCATCAATTCACAATGTTCGAGTGGGTTCTACCAGTCGCGATCGTGGGTGGCGTGGCCTTGCTGTTTCTTTGGTTGGTAGCGCCGCGTCTGTTGCCGGATCGTACGCCACCGATGGACGATACGACGCCGCGGGTATTCAGTGCTCAATTACATATCAAGGAAGGTGGTTACGCTGACGGCAAAGCGCTTTCCGAGGTGCTTGCCAAAGCCGATGGGCAAATGCGCGTCGACAAGATTCAGCGTAGCGAGTCTCTGGTGCTGGCCAAGCTGCCGTCGGTCAAGATCCAGCCGGGGGATAGCCTGTTCGTCAAGGACTCACCGGAGAACCTGAAACACTACGAGCAGTTGCTCGGTGCGACACTCTTTAACATCTCCGACATTGAACACCCGGTTGATGAAGAAACACCGCTAAAAGCCGAGGGCCAGCAGCTTGCCGAGGTTGTGGTCACTCGCGGATCGCCGCTTCACTTGCGCAGCCTGGCGGCAGCGCGATTCAGTAGCAGCTACGGATTGATGCCGCTTGCGCTGCATCGGGCACGGGCCCCCAGTTCGCAGGTGACGGGCGATCTGAACATGATTCGACTACGGGCCGGCGATGTGTTGCTCGTGCAGGGATCGAGTGAGTCGATCAGCAGCCTCAAAGACAGCGGCTCGATGCTGGTTCTCGATGGCACGACCGATCTGCCACATACACACAACGCCAAACGCGCCCTCGCGATTATGGGTTTTGTTGTCGCTGCCGCGGCTCTAGGGATCATGCCGATCTCAGTTAGCGCCCTGGTCGGGCTTGGTCTCATGATTGTGACGGGCTGTCTGGGCTGGCGCGACGCGGCCACGGCGTTGTCGATTCCGGTGGTGATGATCATTGTCACGGCACTGGCCTTGGGTAAGGCGCTGATGGGAACCGGCATGGCTGATTTTCTTGCCCATGGCTTTGTTGCCGTAGCTTCAGGCTTGCCCACGCCGATGGTGCTCAGTGCTTTCATGCTGCTCATGACTTTGCTGACTAACGTGGTATCCAACAATGCCGCCGCTGTTATCGGCACACCGATTGCGATAAGCATTGCGCAGCAACTGGGTGTTGATGACCCGACGCCGTTCATCCTGGCGGTACTGTTCGGGGCGAACATGAGTTTCGCAACTCCGTATGGATATCAAACGAACCTGCTAATCCTCAGTGCCGGCGGATACAAGTTCACAGACTTCCTGCGGGTCGGAATACCGCTCACCTTGATTATGTGGATAGGCTTCTCGCTGATCCTGCCAACCTTGTATCAGCTGTAACAATTGACCTGCGGGGAAGTGGCGGTAATACTCGTTCCATGACGATTCAGCGCATCAACAACTGGTGGTGGCTGCCCCGAAAGGAGAGGGCGGTCCGCTAGTATTAGCTGAGCACAAATACCGATAGCCCATCTCCGCCAACGTGGGGGTGGGCTTTTTTATTGCGTGGAATAATTTTCGACCATGGAAGCACCCTTCGACATCGCTGCAGATCTTGACACGCCGGTATCGGCGTACCTGAAGCTGCGTGACCTGAAACCGCGATTTCTGCTGGAGAGTGTGGAAGGCGGGGAACGGTTGGCGCGTTATTCGTTTCTCGGCTTCGGTGAAGCCCTGGAAGTGCGCATGGACGCCGACGGGTTGTATGTGAATGGCGAGAAAGCGGCCCGCCCCGTCGACCAGCAACAGTACCTGGACGCATTGCGCGGCGCGCTGGCGGCTGCGCCGCGGCCTGGGCCGGAAGTTGAAGGGCTGCCGTTCGCCGGAGGCCTTGTTGGCGTGTCCGGTTACGATGTCGTGAGGTTGTTCGAGCGTCTGCCGCATAACACGACGCCGCAAAACAATGTGCCCGATGCCGCTTTTGTCGCTCCGGTGTCGCTACTTGTGTTCGACCATCTGACGCGCCGGGTCGCTCTGTTACATGATGGTCCGGAGGCGGAGCGGCAGCAGCTACGCAGAGAGGTTGTCAGTCGCCTGAGGGGTCCTGTTCCGAACAGCAACGGCGTTGTCGAGACATCCGTTGCCGAAGCGAGCTTCACCGAAGAAGAGTTTTCCGAGCGCGTCGAAGCCTGTAAGGAATACATTGCCTCAGGTGACATCTATCAAATCGTAATTTCGGTGTTGTTTCGTGGCAGGTCAAACGTTGCGCCGTTCGAGGTGTACCGCGCATTGCGATTGTTGAATCCGTCGCCGTATATGTTCTTCTTCGAATTTGGAGACCTCAAGGTTGTTGGCTCGTCTCCCGAGGCGCTCGTCAAACTGCAGGGCAGCACAGCATCATTAAGGCCCATTGCGGGAACCCTGCCGCGCGGAGCAACAACTGAGGAGGACGTCGCAAATGAGTCGGCGCTACTGGCCGATCCGAAAGAGGCTGCGGAGCATGTCATGCTCGTTGATCTGGCGCGCAATGATCTGGGTCGTGTGGCAAGCGCCGGGTCAGTCCATGTCGAGCCATTCCGTTCGATCGAGCGCTACAGCCACGTGATGCACATCGTTAGCGGCGTACAGGGCGAGCTCGCGAAACAGTACGATCAGTTCGACCTGTTCGCGGCGAGCTTCCCGGCCGGCACACTGGTCGGCGCGCCCAAAGTTCGCGCGATGGAGATCATCGAAGAAATGGAAAGCACCGGTCGCGGTCTGTATGCAGGAACAGCCGGGTACTTCGGACTCTCCGGTGACATGGATCAGGCGATCACTATTCGCACGCTCGTATTCTCGGGCGACGAATACAGTTTTCAGGCCGGCGCCGGCATTGTCGCAGACTCGGTGCCGGCGAGTGAATATCGTGAAGTGCTGGCAAAAAGCGCTATTTTGCGACGTGCGCTGGAAATCGCAGGGGAGGGCTTGTAGTGACGGCGACCCGGACCTTTGCAGATGTACGCATGTTGCTCATCGACAACTACGATTCATTCACCTACAACCTTGTGCAGGCGTTCGCCTCCCTCGGCGCGGAAGTTCTGGTGTATCGCAATGACGCAATCAGTGTGGACGAAGCCCGGCAGCTCGAGCCGACACACCTTGTGATTTCTCCGGGTCCCGGGCGTCCGGAAGATGCCGGCGTTTCTCTTGCAATGATTGCGGCGTTTGCGGAGCGCGTACCTTTACTCGGGGTTTGCCTCGGTCACCAATGTCTGGTGAGTCACTTTGGCGGCGACATTGTGCGGGCCGGGCGACTGATGCACGGCAAGACGTCGATGGCGAAACATGACGGCAAGACCATCTTCGACGGCCTGTCGCAGCCTTTCGAGGTTGGGCGCTATCATTCTCTGTGCGCCGAACACGAATCTCTGCCTGACGTTTTGGAGCTGACAGCCGAGACGAATCGTGGTGAGATTATGGGCGTGCGGCACAAAACATTGCCCCTCGAAGGCGTGCAGTTTCACCCGGAAAGCGTGCTGACGCCGGAGGGCGATCAACTTATGGCCAACTTCTTGCGGATGAGCAAATCATGAGCAAAGAATTCAGCGCAGTGCTTGACCAGTTACTCGACGGCA
>Ga0164320_10000476_pt1 | contig 13135 bp, 11 predicted proteins | sample GuaBasSediGuay11_FD_113736 | JGI IMG/M metagenome (GOLD analysis project Ga0164320, IMG submission 113736) | Subseafloor sediment microbial communities from Guaymas Basin, Gulf of California, Mexico - Guay11, Core 4567-28, 0-3 cm | ecosystem: Environmental > Aquatic > Marine > Hydrothermal...
AAGAATTTTCGTAATCATGACTCTTTAGAACCCCTCTACGATTTCTTCGGTTAGATCTTCACAGTTGTAAGGGTCGTATTCAGCTTCGGATATGTCAATTTCATCCTGTCCCTCAAATGCTGCGGTGAGATATAAGGGGTCTTCGCCGGAATACGTGCGGATTAAAGAATTGCCGTCCTCACTTAGCGAAAATCGTTCGACGACATGAAGCTGGTCGCTGTGTTTCACGCCGTCTCGGCCATCAAGATAGCCCTCACTGAAACCAACCGTGTCAACGACCAGCGCGTCCCCATCCCACTTGCCTACAGAGTGGCCGCCGCGGCTTGCTACTATGTCAACGGGGTGCGAGTCCAAATCCAGGTGAATCGTCCGCACGATATCCATGAAGCCGTACGTCAGGATGATTGCGTCTTCATTCTGCTCGATACGATTCATGTGTTGGTCGAAGGTCCAATCATGGAAGATGTTGGTGGCCTCGCAGTGGAATCGTGGGTTGTCCTCTCGTTCGTGACCTGCTGACGCTGCAATACCCGCTTCGGACTGCGGGTAACTCGGGCGACCCGGGCGACCGGGACCCATCGCAGATCCCCCCGGTCCCATAGCAGCACCCATGCCAGCCCCCGTTCCCGGTGCTAAGAGAGCTCTTTGTGGCGCGGCCCAGATGCCAGCCAGGTTTGGTGTGCCGTCAGCAAGTCGCGATTCTCTCTCGACATTGCCTTTGTCGGCGGACTCGAGTTGCTCGTAGCGTTTAATCGCTTCGCCATCGTCAAGTGAGAGGGTTTCGACGTAGCAGCCGTGCGGTTCTCTTCGTGCCGGAACGCCCTCAATCTTGATTCGTGTGCCGGGCGCGAACATCTCCGCCGTCCAGCCGGAGCGCTTCAGCAACGTGGCAGCGCGCATTTCGCAACGCCACTCGCTCACACTGCCATCATCCTCTGCCACGTCGAAGTAAACATAGGAGTGCGGATTCACGAAGCGGATTTTCGTGACCACTCCGGCGACCTGCATCGACTTGGACTGATCGAATTGTCCGGAAGAACCGTGGTGGGCGAGGCTGGCTCCGGTTGCCAGGAAAATGGCCATTCCGATCAAAAATTGCTTCATCAATGCCTCAAGGAAAATCGATAATTACCAAAATAGCTCGAAATTATCGCATATATTGTCGCACTGCGGTATCATTCTGAGTATGTTTTTTGCCAGAGAATGGCTTTACTGTGCAGCTTGCAGAGGTGACTAGCATGACGAGACCCATTCAATTCCTGACCATCGTATGGCTGCCGGCGGTTTTCGTATTTCTCGCTGCCTGCGACAAGGCTCCAACCGTTGAGCCGGCCGATACCGTTTTGATCAACGGCAAGATCTTGACCGTGGACAACGAGTTTTCGGTCGTCGAGGCGCTTGCGATCGAAGGCTCCCGAATTGTCGCGGTCGGAGACACAGAGACGGTGAGTCAACGAATCGGTGCAGCGACGCAGGTGATCGAACTGCAAGGCAAGACGGTCATTCCTGGCTTGATCGACAATCACATGCACTTCATCCGTGCGGCCCAACGCTGGAACCTGCAGGCACGTATCGACGGTGTGAACTCTCGTTCCGAGGCCTTGAAAATCATCGCGGCGAAGGCGGCCAGTATGGAGCCCGGAGAGTGGATGATGGTGCAGGGCGGTTGGCGGGAGAATCAGTTTGCCGATCAGCCCGGCGGGTTTACGTTGGAAGAGTTGGATGCCGCGGCACCAAACAATCCATTGTTCCTGCAGATCACCTACCAGGCTGTATATGCCAACACACTCGCACTTGAAGCTGTTGGCGTGTCGCCGTCCGAAGGTGCAAGACACGCGGGTTCACCGTTGATATCGGGGCAGCCACCGTACGGGCTCTTGAACGAACAAATGCCGACAGTCTCGGACGCGCAGATAGAGCAGAATCTTCTCGACTTCATTGGTGTGCTCAACCAGGCCGGCCTCACGAGTGTGTATGACATTGGTCGACCGCCAGAGGGCGATATTTCGCTGCTCGAGAAAATGTCAGTCGACGGCCCGTTGCCAATACGCGTCTGGCACACGCTCAAGTATCAGGCTTATGACCCTGAAGGCGCTGACGCCGCTGTTGAGCTTGTGAAGAACAGCACGGCGAATAGCACGGATGACTATTTGGGCTTGTTTGGCTTGGGCGAGCATGTCTACTTGCCGTTCTTTGACCGTCCTGGAATGACGGAACCCTACAGCGACGACATCGTCGCCGGATTTATGAAGATCGCAACAGCAGCGGCGGAAGGCGGCTTCCATATTCATGAGCACACGATGGCCGACATTACGATCCGGTCTTTGCTGGGCCCGTTGGAGGAACTCGACAAAGCGATACCGCTCGCGCCGCTTCGTTGGTCGCTGGCGCATGTGTTCACTATGTCGGAGGAGACTATTCAGCGAGCACACGACTTGGGGCTGACTGCAGCCGTTCACAGCGTTTCCATGTATGCACCGCCGAGGTTTCAGCCGCCGGTGCGTGCCCTTCAGGATAGCGGCATGGTCTGGGGACTGGGGACGGACGCAACGATCGTTGCTCACTATCAGCCGTTTATTACATTGGGATGGGTCGTGAGTGGCAAATCAATCAACGGAGGCACTGTAATCGAGAAAACGGTGACCCGTGAAGAAGCACTGATTGCGCACACGCGCAGCAACGCGTACCTGATGTGGAAAGAAGACGATCTGGGTACGCTCGAGGTCGGCAAGCTCGCCGACCTGCTGGTTCTGGATCGCGATTATATGACCGTACCAGTCGACGAAATCTTCGATATCAATCCGGTCTTGACGATGGTCGGTGGACGGGTCGTCTACGACGAACCCTAATTTGTAGCCTCGATCGTAAGTCGACACAGGACCGTATTGTCGGTTTCCAGATCATCAGTCCAGATCAGCTTCGCCTCGGCTCGCCAGTCCACATCGGGATAGCCTCCGTGCGGCCGCACCGCTTGCGCCGAATGCACGACCGCATTCGGCCAGTCGCTATCGTCGAATTCAGGATCTTTCCAATTGTCCGGCTCCGCATCGATGTCCGATTGGCAGTCGGACATTGGATCTTTGCTTCTTTCACAGCTCTTGTTTAACGGCGCCCTGTGAATCGCCAGGCAACGCCATTCGTCACTTGAAGCGGCACCAAGTTTGCCGGTCGCGGCATCAAGGAACTGCGCTTTGAAGCCACCGTCGCCCATCTGTACGCGAGGTGAGCCAATGTACTCCAGGCCCGTATCGTTTTCCTTGAAGTCCTTAATGACAAAACTGAGCTGGACCGGGAGTTCAGTGTTGAACTCGAACGATTCCTTATTGAATGAGCGCTCAGTGTTGTAGGGCACTGAGTCCTCCTTGATCAATTCGTCACCCGCGTACAGGGCGAACCAGTTGTCGGCCCAGACATCAGCTGTCAGCGTGTCTGCACTCGATACAGAGCATGCGCCCGCGACAGTCAGACTCGCGACCAGAAGTGTTGAAGTATTCAGGGGGTTCTTCAAACCACCTGTCCTTTACTCAGCCTCAGCTGCAAACTGTGTGGTGAACTGCACTACTTCGCTGGTTTCTGCACGTTTGCGGTAATCAGCGTCGACAAATGCGTACTCAACGGTGCCGTCGGTACCGATGACGTAGGTTACTGCGAGCGGCAATTCGAGTGAGTCATCGCCATTGTATTCGGTCAGGTCGTTGCGCCCACCGGCCACATATCCGCCTTCGATGCCCTTGGGGATTCTGTACACAATGCCGTACTCACGAGCGACCTCGTTGCCAACGTCGCTCAGTACGATGAATTCAAGTTCGTTTTTCTCCTTCCAGGTAAGCGCACTGTCTGAAAGTTCCGGTGAGACGGCCATTAACTGTGCGCCCGCCGCCTGAATGTCACCCAGCGACATCTGGTAGTCGTGCAATTGTATATTGCAGTACGGGCACCAACTGCCGCGGTACCAGGTCAGTATGACCGGCCCCTTGGCAAGCTCATCGTACAAGCTGACCAGGTTACCAAGAGCATCAGGCAAGGTGAAATCAGGTGCCTTGTCGCCGAGGTTAATGGCCTCATCGAGTACGCCGCTATCCGCGACCTCGGTAATGGCATTCTCTGCACTGGCAACCCGTTCGGGCGGCGCCATTTCCACGAATCTCGCTTTTCGCGCATCCAGTTGTTCGGCCAGGGTCATTGCATCGGCTGAATTGTCGCTTGCGGCGGGTTCCGGCTCGGCGTTGACCGGCTCTTGCGGGCCACATGCCGTCAGCAGTGCGAAGAGTGGTGCAATGACGAAAAGATGGACGGTGCTTGAATTCATGAGTTTGATCTCTGTTTAAATTGCAGCCTCGATCGCTTTGCCGAGGCCTTCTGTGTTCGCCTTGCCACCCATGTCCGGTGTCAGATTCGCATGCTCTCTCAGCGTGTTCTCAATGGCGGTCATGATGGAGTCGTGGGCATCCTGGTGCCCAAGATGCTGCAGCATCATCGCACCGGCCCAGATCATACCGATCGGGTTTGCAATTTTTTGTCCGAAAATATCCGGTGCAGATCCATGCACGGGCTCGAACATCGACGGATGCTCACCCAATGGATTCAGGTTGGCCGATGGCGCTATGGCGATCGTTCCGGTGCAGGCAGGACCAAGGTCCGACAGGATGTCGCCGAACAGGTTACTGCCAACCACAACGTCGAATCGGTCCGGCATGCGGACGAAATTCGCCGTCAGAATATCGATGTGATACTGGTCGACCGCAATGTCAGGATAGTTCTTTGCCATTTCTGCAACGCGCGAGTCCCAGTACGGCATCGAATGGATGATGCCGTTGGACTTGGTGGCGGAGGTCAGGTGTCTTGCGTCGCGGCTCTGTGCCAGTTCGAAGGCGTATTTCAACACTCGATCCGTACCGCGACGTGTGAAAACACTCTGCTGTACGACTATTTCGTTTTCGGTGCCTTCGTAGTGGATACCGCCAATTCGTGAGTATTCGCCTTCCACGTTTTCGCGCACGACATAGAAGTCGATATCACCAGGCTCGCGTCCTGCCAGAGGGCAGGGCACGCCTTCGAATAGTCGTACCGGACGGAGATTGATGTTCTGATCGAACTCACGCCGAATCGGTATCAGCAGTCCCCAAAGAGAAATGTGGTCGGGTACGGTGGGGAAGCCCGCCGCGCCCAAATAGACCGCGTCGAATGCGCGCAGTTGCTCAATGCCATCTTCTGGCATCATCCTGCCGGTCTTCAGATACATCTCGCAGGACCAGTCAAATTCCTGCCACTCAAAATTGATGCCATGCTTGCTGCCAGCGGCCTCAAGCGCACGCATGCCTTCGGGCATTACTTCTTTGCCGATGCCATCGCCGGGGATGACGGCTACTTTGATTTTGCTCATCTAGTTGTCGCGCTGGCCACGTGCCCTAGGGGTGCAAGCAGCGCTCCTACAGCTCAGTAACTCATTCCGCAACCGATGATACGGTCGGTTGGGAATTTGGTGATGACTTCGATGCCCGTGTCGGTCACGACAACTTCATCCTCAAGGCGTACGCCATCAGATCCGTCTTCGTTACCCGCATACGTTTCAAGGGCGAAGACCATGCCTGGTTCGATATCAACCGGATGCTCGATGCTGTAGGCGCGCGAGATGATCGGGAATTCCCACAGGCCTACGCCGATGCCGTGGCCATACTGCAGGCCAAAGATCTCGTGCTCGTTGAGTGCGCCCATCTGGCGGTAGTCGGGCCAGCGCGTAACGACGTCTGCCGTCGTGCAGCCAGGCTTGACGGCATCAATGCCACCCAACTGGATTTCGAGACAACGTGCATGCGTATCGATCTGCTTTTGAGAGGGCGGGCCCACCGTGAAGCAACGATACACGCAGGTGTGGTACCCGTTGTACAGGCACACAATGTCCATAAAGATAATGTCACCGGGCTGCAGCAGGCGATCCGAACTCAGATGCGGGTGCGGGTTGGTGCGATTGCCCGACGTGACCTGCACATTGTGAATCCATTGCGCGCCGAGGCGGTGCATTTCATGCGAAGCAACGGCTTGCAAGTCGTTCTCTTTCGCGCCGGGGCGAATTTCACACGCGATGCGGTGGAACGCTGCATCGACGATCGCCGCACCATGTTTAAGGATTGCAATCTCATCTTCGTTCTTGATCGAGCGTGCGTACTGCATGACGCCCTGGCCATCGGCGATGGTGTAGCCGTTGGCCTGCATGGCCAGAAGGATCTGCGACTCGATGACGTCGACACCAATGCGAATCTTGCTCTTGTCGAGCTTGAAGTTGCCGAGCACCATGTCCAGGTCTTTGAGGAATCCATCCGAGCAACCCCAGGCTTCCGGTAACGCGCCGAACATCGTGCCGTGTGCCGGGAACGTGTAGTCGGCAATCCACGGGCAGTTGAGTTTCTCGCTTGCGACTTCGGAGCCGAAGCCAAAAATATGGGGCGGTCCGTTGCGTGGAATGATCGCGTAGCGACCCATGTTGTCGATTTCAGGTGAACAAACCGCCGTCGACGTGGAATAACGCTTGTTGCCCGTATCGAAAAGCAGCAAGCAGTCGATATCGAACTTATCCATGTATTGCTTGATGCGACTGACTCGATATTCACGCATACGGTCCATATTTATGCGTTGCTCGTAGTCAACCTGCATCATGCCTTGTGTTCCGGGTCGATACGCCACTATTCTTCTCCTGCTTGTTCTGTGTTGATCGTGGGCTTGATGTTGGGATTATATCGTTAAATTACCGGAAATTGTCTAATTTTCGATTATTCTGCTTTAGACATATATATCGAGCATCCGCACAACAGTAGGAGATTGTATAAAAAAACCGGTAATACCGAAAGAATTGCTCCTGCAACTGGAAATGTCGACAAAATAGGATCGGATACCTATAATACCGATAAAACAATAACGCAGTATCGCACTCACACGAGATAGGGGGACTGTTTCATGAGTAATGAGCACCAGCCACACTGGTCGATTCCGGCTATCCGCAAGAATTCATCCCTGGTCATTGCCGCATTAGTTACTGTCGGCTCTTTGGCTGGGACCGGACAAGTTAACGCACAGGAAAGCGGCGCCGCACTGGAAGAGATTGTCGTCACTTCCCGGCGCTATGAAGAAAGCATCAACGACGCACCGCTGGCCGTAAACGTCCTTGATGCCGATTATCTCGAAAAACAGGGCGTCAATACTCTGAGCGATGCGCTCCAACTGACGCCGGGCGCGACCTGGGGTCACTACACGATGGCGCAGCCCGGTCACACCTTGCGCGGCATTGAGTCCTACAACTCCGGCAACGCGTCGCTGGAGTCGTCTGTACAGATGGTCGTTGATGGCATCCCGATAACGCAAGCTTTCATGATGACGCCGCCGGTTTACGACATGGAACGCATCGAAATCATGCGCGGACCGCAAGGTACGACGTTTGGGCGTAATGCCTCGCTGGGCATTGCGCACTTCGTCACGGCAAAGCCGAGTCAGGAGTTCAGCGCATCTGGGAATGCCTCGGTGGGAACACGTAGTTATTATGGTTTGGGCGGCCACATCAACGGTGGTGTGAGCGACAACGTGTCTGTCCGTATTGCAGCCAACCATAAGCAATACGACGGTGACCTGGAGGACACGGATACGGGCAAGGCTCTGGAAGGTGAAAAGAACTGGGCATTGCGTGCCTCCATGCTCTATGAGCCAAGTGATACTTTCAGTGCGTATTTGAAGCTCGAGCATGCGGTCGACCGGGGTGATGCACCGGCGCGACGTCACGAGTCTTGCACGCAACCATCGCTGGTTCAGCCCAGGTTTATCAACGAATTCACGGCAGACTGCGACGTCTGGAAAGCGACGATCAGCTCCCCGCCGCGAGACGGTTTCTACCAGAACAGGGACATGACGTTCGTGACGGGCGAGCTGGCGTGGGCCCGAGGAGACATCAATATCACGTCACTCACTGGTCTCCAGTGGGGTGAGCATGCAGTGATCAACGATATTTTCTCATCGCCGGAAGTCATCCAGGATCAGCATGTCCAGAACGAAGCAGATGTGTACTCTACCGAACTCCGTATTGATAATCATGGCAGCGACAGCGCGATCAGGTGGCTCGCTGGCATTTATTTGCTCGATGCCTCGGAGTACCGGCTGGAAATGAATAACGGTGCACCGTATCGCGGAGATAACGCTGGCCTGGGAGTGCCAGCGGTACGCCCCCCACACTGGCTGACCGCCAAGGGCTGGTCTGATACTACATCGCTCGGTATTTTCGGCGAAGTTGCTTTCGATATTGGTGACAGAATTGAGGTGGCCATTGGTGGGCGTTATACCGACGAAACGAAAGATTACGATTTCACCAACCAGTGTTATGGTCGAGCAGGTGGATGTAATTTCCCGGTTCCGATTGGTTCCCCGTCGCCGGGATACGAGGACTACTACGACCCGACAACCGATTGCGCTCTAAACGACGTCGGCGGCTTCTGTGGTGACGAAGGAAACCCAATGGGTATCGGCGTCAACGAGCTTCTGCATATTTCAAGAAGCTGGGATGATTTCTCGGTAAAAGCATCGATAAGCTTTGCCCTGAACGATAACCTCAACCTCTACGGTCTGTACTCGGAAGCTTTCAAGTCCGGTGGTTTCCACCATGACGCGCGTACCGTAGGCCAGTTTTTCGAGTCCGTGCTCGAGCCAGAGTTTGTTGAAAACTTTGAAATTGGTTTGAAAGGCTCTTATGACAGGGTCCGCTTTGCGGTCACGGCGTTCCAAATGGATCAAATTGACGCACAAAACAGCACGTTAGTACCGGATCCTGCTGGCGGCTACCTTACCGTTCTAAGCAACCTCGGTGGTAAAGAGCAGACAGGTGTCGAAATTGAGGCCACTTGGGCCGCCACTGACGGCCTGTTGATAGGCGGTAACGTGGCGTTTTACGATGGCGAGTTGAGTTCGGGCACGGTCGTAAACTGCGCACCAGATGGCTTAGGTGGCACCATTTGCGACGATGTCTCGGGATACCCGACCGGCATGAGTAACACCTGGGTGCTTTTCGCAGAGTACACCGCGAACCTGGGAGGCGGTTCTTCGCTTGCCTTCCGGGTAGACAACCAGTATCGCAGCGAGATCGAAGCTCCACCGCAAAATTTTGATAAGATAAACCTCTCCGGTACTGGCAAGGAGTTTGAGCGCCCGGCGATCAACAACCTCGGTGCCAACATCACATGGACCTCTGCCGATGGTGGCAAGCAGATCGCCCTCTGGGGTCGGAACATGCTGGATGAGGAAGACTTCGGTGGCTTCGGTCCCGCGAGTGGCTTCTGGTTCAACCAGGGTACGTCCCCCCGCAACTACTGGGGCAGAAGCAGGTACGGCGTAGACTTTCGATTGAGCTTCTAAACGACTCCCAAAAGTACAAACATGTACTTCAAAAAGGGGCCCTCCGGGGCCCCTTTTTCGTATAGTGACAATATGACACGACACCTTGCCATCGGTGATATCCACGGCTGCATCACCGCGCTAACCACGCTGATTGATGCCGTCGAGCTGCGTGCTGATGACACCATCGTCACGCTCGGCGACTATGTCGATCGCGGGCCCGACTCAAGAGCCGTGCTCGATCTGGTCATTGGCCTTGGAGAGTCGCATCATCTGGTTCCGCTGCGCGGCAATCACGAGATCATGATGCTGGATGCGCGCGAGAAGAAAAGTTGGCTCGGGCCGTGGTTGAGTTATGGCGGAGAAGCCACCTTGCAGTCGTATGGCGGGTCGTTTGATGACGTTCCCGATGCGCACATCGAGTTTCTGGAGAACAGACTGGTCGCATACTTCGAATGCGAGACGCACATTTTTGTGCACGCAAACCTGGCGTCAAATGTTGCTTTGGCAGACCAGTCGGATGCAGCGTTGTATTGGCAGAAGTACAAGGACCCGGGGCCACATTGCTCCGGCAGGACCATGGTGTGCGGTCACACGGCCCAGCAATCCGGAATGCCGCTCAGCAACGGTCACTCAGTGTGTATTGATACCTGGGCGCACGGGGAGGGTTGGCTAACCTGCCTGGATGTTGGATCGGGAACGGTTTGGCAGGCGAACGAGGCGGGGGACACCCGCACAATGGAACTCGATACTCTCCCGACTCTGGTCGCGGCTAAAGCCGCTCCTACAGCGGCTCCTAAAGCCGCTCCTACAGCCTAGAATTGATCCACGAAATTGACGGCGCGTTTTACGTTGCTGCCATCGCGGCTTTCTTGCCAGAGAATGGTGCCTGCGCCTTGCTCCGGTTTGTCGACATCGATTGCCAGCAAGCTGCCATTCGGGATCAAAATGTCTTCGCCCGTTAACCACAACACAAGAATGCTTGTGCAGGATTGGTGACTGCTCACCAGCACGTCACCTCCGTCGAAGTCGAGTTCATTCGCAAAGCTCATGATCTCCGGCAACCGCGAGCCGGTCTTCATGTATTGAGATTCTTCGACAGAACCGGCGAATCCGAGCAGTCGCTTGGCGATATAGAGCGTCTGTTTTACGCGTTTCAGCGGGCTCGAATATATGCGTGTGACACCGGCCAGATCGTCGCGCCGGAGATTTACAACGTCCTCGACTTCCTTAACGCCGATGTCTGTAAGCTCGCGGTCCTCGTCGGCATCGGCATTCGAGGTCATGCCATGCCTGAGAACAAAGATCTTCATTTAGACTTTTTCTGTTTGGCCGCTGTCAGCAGATTTGACGATTGCCTCGGTGACGGCGGCGCAATGCACCGTCTCTTCGTTCGAGATAATGTACGGCTCGCCGCCTTCGGCAGCTCGGGCAAACGCGTCCAGCGCGGCGCGCGCGACATCAAATGACGCAGCGGGCCAGGTCTCGGCAGGCCCCTTGACCGGTTTGAACGTGCAGTTGCCGAACAACTTGAAGCGACGTTCTTCAGACGGTGCGCCCGCGACGTGCGTCATGCCTTCGAGTTTAACGAAGCCTTTGGAGCCATAAATCTGGAAATTGAAGCCGCCGCCAGTCGCTGTCATTGTTGAGAGGTAACCGGACATGCCGTCCTTCATGCGGAAGAGGATTGATGTCGTGTCATCCGCGTCAACCTCGACAACGCGACGGAAGCTCTGTGCATAGACCTGGTCGATCTCGCCGCACAAATCGATGAATCCGTCGATGGCGTGTACACCCATCGGTGTCAGGCCGCCGCAGGGCGTTTCGTCTTTGCTGGCGCGCCAGGCGTCCGGCTTCAGGAACAGGCCGTTTGGAAAGGTCATTGTTGCTTCGCAATGCAAAATCGTACCGAGCTCGCCCGAGTTGATCATTTCGCGCAGTTTGGTGATTTCCGGATGGAAGCGACGGTTGTAGCCAACACCGATGGTGACACCGGCTTTCTCGGCGGCCGCAACGGCAGCCGCGGCGTCCGCTCCAGTGAGCGCGAATGGTTTTTCGCAGAAGACATGTTTGCCATGTTCGGCAGCGGCAATGGTTTGCGCACTGTGTATCGAATTCGGTGTCACCAGGACAACGGCGTCGATATTAGGGTCCGCGATGATGTCCTCAAACGAGGTGCGCAGTTCCATGTCGTGCTCTTTGGCAAATTCTTTGGCATCATCGGACAGAGACCGGGTTGTGCCAGCGACAAATCGAATATCGTCACTAACGCCAGATACGGATTCGACGAGTGTTTTGCCCCACCACCCGAGACCTACGATTGCTGCGTTTATCATGCGTTTTACCCATCCTGAAATAGTGCTTTGCTGTTGAGCGATTATATCGCTAAAATGGGGATTCTCCACATTTAATCGATAAATTATCCGAGATATTCCATTGAGTAACGATAACGGGCAGCTCATGGCTGCCGTCAAGAATGCCAAGGCACCGGACACAGACACGCGCCTTGAGTTGTATCGACAGATGCAAGCCTGCCGCATGATGGAGCAGCGTGCGTACGACCTGTTCATGCAGAACCTGATCAAGGGCACATCGCACCTGGCACTCGGCCAGGAGGCCGTTGCTGCTGGTTTCGGTGTGGCGATGCGTGAGGATGACTACACGTTCTGCACCTATCGCGGCCACAATCACACGCTGGTTCGTGGCGTCTCGATGACCGGGATCCTGGGTGAATTGATGGGTCGCGAGTGTGGCTTGCTACACGGCAAGGGTGGCTCGATGCACCTGATGGACATTGAGAAAGGCGCGATGGGCTCTTACGCCATTATTGGGGCGCACATGCCAATCGCGGCAGGTGCTGCCTGGTCCGCGCAATATCGCAAGTCCGGCCAGGTCGCCGTGTGTTTCTTCGGTGATGGCACGACGAACATCGGCGCTTTTCACGAGGCGCTGAACTTCGCTGCAATCTGGGATCTGCCGGTCGTCTACGTCTGCGAAAACAACCTTTATATGGAATACACGCCGATTGGTGATGTCACTGCCGTAGAGAATCCAGGTGCCGATCGCGCCAGTGCCTATGGGCGGGAGCCTGTTCTTGTTGACGGCAATGATGCGGATGTCATGTACGCCGTCGCGGTCGCGGCTCTGGACAAAGCTCGCAGCGGTGGCGGCCCGAGCCTTATTGAAGTGCAAACCTATCGTCATGGAGGCCATTCACGGGCGGATCCGGGCAAATACCGGCCGGACGAAGAGGTCGAAGCCTGGAAGAAGCGTGATCCGGTGATTACGTACCGCCAACGCCTGCTTGATGAAGGCGTCGATGCAGCAGCGATTGAAGCGGTCGAGGCCGAGCAATCGGCACGCGTGGATGCGGCTGAAGAAACGGCGCGTAACAGCGGGCCACCACCGTTGGGCAGTGCCTATACGGAACTCTGGGCTGACGGGAGTTCATCATGGCGCAGATGAGTTATCGAGAGGCTGTCAAAGCCGCTATTGCGCAGGAGATGCGTCGCGACGAGTCCGTGGTTTTTATCGGCGAGGACATTGCAGCGCCCGGTGGAGTGTTCAAGACAACCGAAGGGCTGCAGGCTGAATTTGGTGAGCTGCGTGTTCGCGATACCCCAATATCCGAGCAGGCCATCATCGGTGCCGTAGCCGGCGCAGCGATGACGGGGCTGCGACCTATTGCCGAGATCATGTTTTCAGACTTCTTCGCGGTGTGCTGGGACCTCGTTGCCAACCAGATCGCCAAGACGCGATTCATGACCGA
>Ga0164320_10000477_pt1 | contig 13118 bp, 10 predicted proteins | sample GuaBasSediGuay11_FD_113736 | JGI IMG/M metagenome (GOLD analysis project Ga0164320, IMG submission 113736) | Subseafloor sediment microbial communities from Guaymas Basin, Gulf of California, Mexico - Guay11, Core 4567-28, 0-3 cm | ecosystem: Environmental > Aquatic > Marine > Hydrothermal...
CGAATCGTGCGGCCAGTGCACTCCTTGTCGCGAAGGGACGGGCTGGTTGGTCGATGTGCTCGACAACCTGTGTAGGGGGCGGGGCAAGCCCGAGGACGTCGACCTGTTGGTCGACATCTCGAACAACATGATGGGCAACACCATTTGCGCCTTCGCGGATGGCACGGCGATGCCGATGCTCGGGATGGTGCAGAAGTTCCGCCAGGAATTCGTGGATGCCGCGGTCCACGGACTGCCCGACGATGTCCGGCACGACGACAGTGTGCGCAGCTCGGTGGAGGGGGTCGCGTGACCGGTCCCAGCGTAACCCTGTTCGTGGTGACGGCGACCTTCGCGATGATCGGCGCTCTGATCACGATTTCGGCGCGGCGCCCGCTTCGCGGGGCGATGGGCTTGCTCGTCAATATCGTTTCGCTTGCCGGCATGTTCCTCACGCTCAACGCGCACCTACTGGCTGCGCTGCAGCTCCTGGTCTACGCGGGCGCCATCGTCGTTTTGTTCGTGTTCGTCATCATGTTGCTCGGGTCGGCTGCCGAGGTTGCGCCGGCCGACGGGCGCTTCGCCTCCCGGACGCTGGGCATCGCGTCGACGATCATCGTCTTTCTCGCGGTCTCGAGCTCGGTGGCCTACTTCGACGCACCTTGGGAAGCGGTGCCGGACGGTTTCGGGACGGTCGAGGGCCTTGGGATGGCTATCTACAGGCAAGCGCTGGTGCCGTTCGAGGTGATCTCGATCACGCTCCTAGTCGCCATCATCGGCGCGATTACCGTCGCCCGGAGCCCCACGGAGTAGGACCAGATGGGCATCGGCACATACTTGGCACTCGCCTCGGTCTTGTTCGGCGTCGGTGCCGCGGGGTTCCTTGCTCGCCGCAACATGCTGATCCAGCTCATGTCGATCGAGCTGATGCTCAACTCGGTCAATGTGCTCTTGCTTGCTTTCAATCGCGTGAACCCGAGCAACCACGACGGGCAGGTGTTTGCCTTTTTCGTCATCGCGGTCGCGGCCGCGGAGGCGGCGCTCGGCCTCGCGATCCTGATCGCGTACTACCGCGTCACGAAGACGCTCAATACCGACGACGCGACCCTGCTGAAGTATTGAACCCATGCACGTAGAAGCCCCCCAGCAGATTTTGCTCCTCTTGATCATCCTCTTCCCTCTGGGAGGTGCGATCATCAACGGCCTACTCGGGCGCTACATGGCCAAGGGGTTGGTCACCCTCGTTGGCGTCGGGTCCGTGGCGCTGTCGTTCGCGCTCGCCGTCGTCTCGTTCGTCGAGCTGTACGGTCTCCGCCACGAGTCCGAGACGGCGACCCTCGTTTATCACTTTTACGAGTGGTTCTCTTTGAAGCTACCCTCCGGCAACGTCGTTGCGGTCAACGTCCGCTTCGTGATGGATTCGCTGAGCGGCGTGATGACTCTCATCGTGACGGGCGTTGGTGGCCTCATTCACCTCTACAGCATCGGCTACATGGGTGATGACGAGGGCTACCCGAGGTTCATGAGCTTCCTGAACCTGTTCATGGCGTCGATGTTGATCCTCGTGCTCGGAAGCAGCATGCCGGTCATGTTCGTCGGTTGGGAGGGCGTCGGCCTCTGTTCGTACCTGCTGATCGGCTTCTGGTTCGAGAACCGCGACTATGCTGCGGCCGGCCGTAAGGCGTTCGTCGTCAATCGCATAGGCGATTTCGGCGTTCTGATCGGGATGTTCATCTTGGTGGGCGTTGCTGGCTCCTTCGAGTTTGCCGACATCAACAGCGCCGCGATGGCGGGTGAGTTCCGTCCCGATTTCCCGGTCTGGCTGTTGGGGGTCGCGCCGAGCCTCGCCACCGTCGCCTGCGTTTTTCTTTTCCTCGGGTGTACTGGCAAGAGCGCGCAGATCCCGCTCTACATTTGGCTTCCCGACGCGATGGCGGGCCCCACGCCGGTTTCGGCCCTCATTCACGCCGCCACCATGGTCACGGCCGGCGTGTATCTGTGTTGCCGTCTCTCCCCGCTTTTCATCACGTCCGACGTGGCGATGTCGATCATCGCCGTCACCGGGACGCTCACGGCCCTCCTTGCGGCGTCGATTGCGGTCGTCCAGCGCGAGATGAAGAAGATCCTCGCATACTCCACCGTGAGCCAGCTGGGTTTCATGTTCGCGGCGGTAGGCGTCGGCGCTTTCGCGGCCGGGTTCTTTCACGTGTTCACCCACGCCTTCTTCAAGGCCTGCTTGTTCCTAGGTGCCGGCTCCGTGATGCACGCGGTTCATGCCCACGGGGATGCCGACATCTTCAAACTCGGTGGTCTCAGGAAGGCATTGCCCATCACCCGATTGACCTTCCTGGCGAGTTGCCTGGCGATTGCGGGCTTCCCCCTCACCAGCGGGTTCTTTTCCAAGGATGAGATTCTCCTTGGCGCGGCTGCCCAGATCTTCCGTCCCGACGACATGCTCATGACATCGGTCGGCTGGTTCACTCTGATTGGGTTGACGCTTGCGGCCGTGATGACCGCCTTTTACATGTTCCGGCTCTACTTTCTGACGTTCACGGGCGAGTACCGAAGCGCCGACCAGTCGGGCGACCACCCGTACGACGCGCATCCGCACGAGTCTCCGCCGGCCATGACGATTCCGCTGGTGGTGCTAGCCGTTGGAGCGCTCACTGTGGGCTTCTTGGGGCTTCCGCATGTAGTGCCGATCATCGGGACGCACCTCAGCGACTACAGCTGGTGGGGGCACTGGATGGAGGCGTCGGTCGCTGGCCAGCCGGTTCCCGAGCAAATGTACATCGTCAATCTTGCCTCGGGTCTTGCGTTTGGGGCGATGGCGATCGGCATCAGCGCGGCTTGGGTGCTCTACCGAAACAAGAGCACCGATGCGCTGGCCGAGAAGATGCCGGCACGCTTGTACCAACTCGCGTTCGACAAGTGGCGAGTGGACGAGCTCTATGCGGCCACCATCGTCAACCCCATCAAGAACGTCGCCGTGGTTGCGGGTCGCGCGGACATGACATTCGTCGACGCGGTCATGACGAAGCTGCCGAGCTTCAACGTCCGCGAGGCCGGTCGTATTTTGGCCCGCCTTCAGAACGGAGTCGTGCACGTGTACGGCGCCGTGGTGGTCGTCGGCGTCGTTGCGGTGTTGGCCTGGTTCTGGACCCCGCATTCACGCATCGAAGCGGCGTTCGAGGGCACCCGGGTCGAGCTCACGACCCCGCAAGGGCTCGGGTACGAGTACCGTTGGGATGCGAATTCGGACGGCGAGTTCGAGACGCAGTGGAAGGGCACTCCGGGCACGACGTTTGAGTACGGCCACGACGACATGCGCGGCATCGCCGTGTTCCTCAAGAATACCCATTCCGGTATCGAGCATCGAATCGACGTCACCGACGAGTGGATGCCGCTTCCGATCGAGTCGGTGGTTCCTGCCGAATTCCTGTCGCCGCGCGACACGGGCTTCGAAGTGCGCATCGATGGCGAGTTCCTGCTGTTCCGAAAGGCGCATGCCAGGACCAAGCTCTCCGGCATGAAGGAGATCCGTTTGCCGATGGGCAAATCTGGCCGTCTCGGCCCCGCCCGCGTGTCCTCCCGCCCGCTCGTCGAAGCAACCCTCGAGGTCCGCAACGCGTTCGGGAACACGCGCCGTGCCACCAAGGAAATCGCGTTACCGTTCGGGTTCGAGGCTCCTACGCACGCCTCGTTGACGCGGCCGGCTCACGAGGTGGTCCGATGACGACCCACTACCTCACGTGGCTCCTCGCGATTCCGGCTGCCAGCGCCCTAGTCGTCCTTCTGGTGCCTCGGAGCTGGGACGTCGCGATCAAGCGCTTCTCGATTGGGGCGATGCTGGTCGAGCTCATCGTCAGCCTGCGTTTGGTCCTCGCCGACTACTCCGATGCTGGCTATCGTTTCGTCGAGCACGTAGCCTGGGTCGAGTCCTTCGGGATTTCCTATAAAGTCGGCGTCGACGGGATCTCGCTCTGGCTCGTGGTTCTGACCACCTTGCTTTCCCCGATTGCGCTCTATGCATCGTGGGGGAGCATCAAGACGGGCATCAAAGGGTACGCGCTGTCGTTCTTGCTCCTCGAGCTCGGCATGCTCGGCGCATTCGTCGCGCTCGATCTCTTCCTGTTTTACGTGTTCTGGGAGCTGATGCTCGTGCCGATGTACCTGATCATCGGCATTTGGGGTGGCAAGGACCGCGTCTACGCCGCGGTGAAGTTCTTCCTGTACACCATGGTCGGCAGCTTGTTGATGCTGGTGGCCATCCTCTATGTGGTCGCCAGCTACGAAAAGCTTGCCGGACACTACACGTTCGACTTGCAGGAGCTCTCGAGCCTGGTGCTGCCGGCCTCGCAGCAATATCTGTTGTTCGGTGCGTTTGCGTTGGCGTTTGCCATCAAAGTGCCGATGTTCCCGTTCCACACCTGGTTGCCCGACGCACACGTCCAGGCTCCAACCGGCGGGTCCGTCATCTTGGCGGCGGTCCTTCTGAAGCTTGGCATCTATGGCTTTATCCGGTTCGCGATGCCGCTGTTTCCCGTAGCCAGCCAGACGATCGGCCCGGTCCTGGCGGGCCTCGGCGTCGTAGGGATCATTTACGGCGCCTACGCCGCCTGGGTGCAGCGCGACTTGAAGAAACTCGTGGCGTACAGCTCGGTGAGTCACATGGGCTTCATCCTGCTCGGGCTCTTCGCGATGAATCGGAATGGCATCTCGGGCGCCATCCTGCAGATGATCAACCACGGTATCTCGACCGGCGCGCTCTTCCTTCTAGTTGGGGTCATCTACGACCGCCGCCACTCGCGCAAGCTCGACGACTTCGGTGGGCTCGCGAAGGTCATGCCTTGGTACACGCTGTTCTTTGTCGTCATCACGCTGAGCTCGATTGGGCTTCCGGGCACGAATGGCTTCGTAGGCGAGTTCATGATCTTGGCGGGGTCGTTCCTCTCGCGCACGGCGATCGGCTTCGGGTCGTCCTGGTTCATCATGACCCTCCTCGCCACGACTGGAGTCATCTTCGCCGCCGTGTACATGCTGCACGCGGTGCTTCGCATTTTCTGGGGTAAGATCGTCCACCCCGAGAACGAGTCCCTCACCGACCTCAATCGGCGTGAGGTTGCGTCGCTGCTCCCGCTCATCGTGATGGTCTTTTGGATCGGGCTCTACCCCAAGTTCTTCTTGGACAAGATGAACCCCTCGGTGGACGCCTTCGTGACTGACTTCACGGTTCGATACTACGAGGGGCGCCGGACCGGTGAGCCTCGCTTGGTCGACTTCGAGGAGCTCGAGCAACGGATCGAGGCGGCGGGCGGTCTCGCGATGGCTGAGCCGACCCACGAGGACGCGCAGTGATGAGTCAGCTCATGGGAGTGTCTCCGCTTCTGCTGCTCGTCGCGGCCGGCCTGGCCATCATGTTGGTCGATGGGTTCACCAAAGAGCGCGCCGAGCTTGCGAGTGTCACGGCCGTCTCGCTCTTCGTCGCGGCCGCGCTGGCGGGCACGATGCTGGCCAGTGGCAATGTTGCACCCGCGCCCGATGTCATCACCCGCTATCTTGCGGTCGACCAGCTTGCCCTGTTCTTCGATGTCGTCATTTGCGTCGGCGCAGGCCTCTCTGTGCTCTTAGCCGGCGGATACCTCCGGGAGCATGGCTTCGAGCGTGGCGAGTTCTACGTGCTGATCCTGTTCACGGCGTTCGGCGCAATGGTGCTCGCGCGCGCTGTCGACCTGTTGAGTATCTTCCTCGGCCTCGAGACGATGTCCCTTGGGGCCTACGCCCTCGTCGCTTACCGTCGCACCAGCGCGCGTGCGGTCGAGGGAGCGGTGAAGTACTTCCTTCTCGGCTCGTTTGCGGCTGCCATTCTGCTTTTTGGAAGTGCCTTGCTCTACGGGGCGACGGGGCACACCGACCTCGCTGGCATCGGGCAGGTGGTTGCCGCCGGGCAAGCCGATGCAACCCTGACCGTGCTCGCGTTGGTCATGCTCATCGTCGGGCTGGCGTTCAAACTGGGCGCAGTGCCGTTTCACATGTGGGTGCCCGATGCCTACGAGGGCGCCGTGACGCCGGTTACGACGTTCATGTCGGTGGGCATCAAGGCGGCCGCCGTCGCCGTTCTGCTGCGAGTGTTGGTGGGGGCGTTTGGCGACCCGGCCAGCATGGGCCTCTACACGGGATGGACGCCGGTCATCATGCTGCTCGCCGTCATTACGATGGTCTACGGCAATCTGGCTGCGCTCGCGCAGACCAGCGTCAAACGCATGCTCGCCTATTCATCAGTCGCACACGCGGGCTACATCTTGGTCGGTCTCGCTGCAGTGCACGAAGTCGGTTCCTTCGCGGTGAGCTCGGTGCTCTACTATATCGCTGCGTACACGTTCTCGAACGTCCTCGCGTTCGGCTCCCTCATCCTGATGGGGTCGAAAGGCAAGGAGGCTGTCAGCTACGACGACCTTGCTGGCGCGGGGCGCCGTCACCCCGTGGCGGCGTTCCCCTTCGTCATCGGCGTCCTATCGCTGCTCGGTATGCCACCTACCGCGGGCTTCTTCGGCAAGTACTACGTGTTCAGTGCCGCGGTGCAGGCAGGCGGACCGATGATTTGGGTCGCTGTCATCGGTGTGCTGGCGAGCGCCGTGGGGGCTTACTACTACCTCAAGGTCATCGTGTACCTCTTCATGCGCGAGCCTGAGGAGGACCAGCCCATCGCGGTTCCCATGAGGTCGATGTACGTTACCGTCACTCTGGTTCTGGCGGGCTACTACGTGGTGAAGATGGGGATCACACCGAGTCGGTACCTCGACTGGGCCGTCTCGGCCGCCTCGAGCTTGGTCGGCTGACCTCTGCGAGCTAACTGGCGCGCCCAAGGCGGTCGCTCGGGCGCACGAGGAGCCGGCGAGGACGGCTTTCGGGGAGCGCGTTGAACGCACGCTTCCAATCGGAGAAGCGGCCACCAGCGTGGACCGCGTCGAGCACGGCCAACCCTTCCGCGCGGCCTCCCTGCGCCAGAACGTACTCCACCCAGGCCCATCGGGCGCTGGTCGCGCGAATGTCAACTCGCCCCTGAACCCCTCGGCGAAGGCGTCGAAGCCGAGACTCGACCAGCGGCATGCCGGCAAAGGGGGTACCGTCGAGCGGCGTGTTCCGCTTGGCGACGAAAGGTGCGACGCCAAGAGAAAGGGGGATGAGCGATGACAGCTCTTTGCCGAATTCGATGAGCTCATCGATGTCGTCATCGGTCTCACTCGGAATGCCGACCATGATGTAGAGCTTCAGGCGTTTCATGCCGTGGCGCCGCGCGAGCTTGGCGGCCTGCCGAAGCTGCTCTTCCGTGGTCTTGCGCTGGATGACATCGCGCATGCGTTGGCTCGCTCCGTCGCTTGCCGTAGTCAGGATTCGGTGCCCCCCTCTACGAAGCGCGGCGACGAGATCGTCGTTCAGGCGATCCGCCCGAAGCGATGACAGGCCGACCTCTCGCCCCGAGTCGACGAGGGCGTTGACCACCTCGGTGATCTGCGGGTGATCGGTCGTGGCGGCGCCGACCAGGCCTACCTTCTTCGCATCGTCTGGGATCAGCGAGAGAATGCGGTCCTTCTCGACGATCCGCATGCCGTCGTTCGTGGAGCGGCGCATCACACAGTACGTGCAGCCGCGGTGACAGCCGCGTTCGGGCTCGATCAAGAACATGTTGCGGAGCTCGGTGTGTGGCGTGATGATCTGCGAGAACGCGGGGAGGGTGGTCGTGTCCGCCTTGTCGATGGGTGGAAGAATGTCGCCGTGTGCGGTCGGCACGAACACGTGGGGCTGGCTCGCCAAGGTACGCATGGCGCTGTCCTTGGAATCCGACCCGAAGATCACGCCGAGGGCGGTGTGCACCGATTGGTCCGCCTCGCCCATGATCATCGCGTCGACGAAGGGGGCGAGCGGGAGCGGGTGGCTGAACGTCAGTGGGCCACCCGCCAGGATGAATGGGTGTTGCTCGCTCCGGTCCTCCGCCAACGGGGGGATCCCCGCCAGCTCTAGAGCCTGGATCAGCCCAGCAAGCTCGGTCTCGTACGCCACGGAGACCGCGATCACAGGGTAGTCGGAGACCGGTCGCAGCTTTTCATAGGTGACGAGTGGCAAGCGCGACTGCCTCCACGCATCGACGTCGTCAGGCAGAAACGCGCGATGCGCAGTCCGGCCTTCCGTCGCATTGATCGCCCGGTAGATCGTCTGATACCCGAGCGACGACATCCCGACGCGATAGGGACTCGGATACAACAGTGCGACCGCCTCCGGGGCATCCTTATCGATGCCCCCGGCCTCGTCGCCCATGCGCGCCAAAATCGCGCCCTTCAAGTCGCCCATCCGGCAAGCCTACGGGGGACGCCAGCGTTAGTCGACGCTAGTGCCGACTCGGCTCCAGCGGATGCGTTCCCAGAGGGAGGCGCGGGTGTTTTTCCAGGACATGTAGATGAACAGGGTCTTCCCCTTGATCCGCGAGCTCGGGACCGCGCCAATCAACGGATTTCGGCTGTCGTTGGAGCTGTCGCGGTGGTCGCCGAGGACGTAGACGTGGCCCTCCGGGACCTCCACCGGCAGACGGTCGAGCGGGAAATCGTGTTTGGAGTGGCTCATGCGGTGCGGGGTGCCGTCGACGGTCTCTTCGTAGACCCTGCACGTCGGGTCGAGGTTTTTCTGCTCTTTGCTCGAGCACGGTCCCGAGTCGACGGTGTGCAATACTTCTCCGTTGCGCCAGATCTTGCCATCCCGAATGAGAATCTCGTCTCCACCCACGCCGATGACGCGTTTCACGATGTCCTCGTTGTCGGCGGGGCTATGGAGGATGATTACGTCGCCTGGGTCGGGGCTGCCCCAGTTCCATACCGCTTCGTCCGTGAACGGCAGGAACAGCCCAAACGGATACTTCGCGACGACGACTCGGTCTCCATCGAGGAGGGTGGGCTCCATCGAGGGGCCGTCGATAGCAAACGCTTCGAACAGAGTCACCCGGATGAACAACGCCAGGAGCAGCGCTCCGCCGATCGTCAGCAGGTTCGACTTCCAGCCGTCACCTGTCTTTTTCGCGCGTGCCCCCTTCGAAGCGGCTTTGTCTTGTGGTTTGCTCATTCGTGCGGGAGTAGCGGCAAGCGGCTCGGGCAGGCACTTTGCTGGCGCGGACGCTAGTCTGCGGGTAGGCATGCGTCAAGCGATCCCATGACGATCCTATGCATCGACACTGCTACTGAACACGGCACCGTTGCCGTCGTTCGCGATGATGACTCGATCACCTCCGCGTGCTGGCGCTCGGCCGGCCGCCACGGGGAGAACCTGTTCGGCTACATCGAATCGGCGTTGGCGGAAGCCGGCGCCTCTCGCGAAGACCTATCGCTGATAGGTGTCGATATCGGGCCCGGCCGATTCACCAGCCTTCGCGTGGGTCTCGGCACGGCGAAAGGGCTCGCCCTGGGCCTGGAACTGCCCATCGTCGGCGTCAGCTCCCTGCGAGTGCTCGCCCGAGCGATCGAAGCCGACGTAGGGCTGGTGCGCGTCCCCGTGATGAATGCGTATCGTGGTGACGTGTTTGCGGCGGCGTATCTCATTCGGGAGGACGGTGTGGAAGAGTTGGCGCCCGCACTCTTCGGCCCGCCCGATGTCGTGTTCGAGCAGATCCGTGACGCCGTTGCGGGTCGACCTGTCGCGGCAGGCGGTGAAGGCGTGCGACCGCACGCGGCGCTGATCGAGGCAGCGCTCGATCTGAAAGTCGACCAGGTGCAGATGAACCTCAGTACCTCGACCCCCGAAGCCATCGTGGCGGAGGTCCGGTACACGATGCGCACTACCGGCCCAGCGAACTTGGACTCCTTGGAGCCTCAGTACCTTCGCCCGAGCGATGCGAAGTTGCCCGACCGCCCGCTCCGGACCGAGCCGTCCAGCTAGCTCGCGTGTGCGGAGATCGCTTCGCGGTAGGCGCGCTCGTAGAGCCGAGTCGTGCGCTCCCACGAATGGTCAATGAGCATGACCCTGCTCTGCATGTCGCGGAACGGCTTGTTGTGGGCGAATGCGGCAGCTCCGCGTTGCACGGCCGAGAGCAGGGACCTCGTGGTGGGCTCGTCGTAGAGAATCCCCGAGCCCGTCTTCAACGACGCTTCGGCGTCCACCACCTCGTCGGCCAGGCCGCCGTCACGCTGCACAATCGGCAGTGCGCCATATCGCTGAGCCAGCATTTGGATGTTGTCGGACGGCGCTTCGCGTCCTGGCGCCACGATGAAGTCGCTTGCCGCGATCAGAGCGTGCCGAAAGGGCTCGTCGTTCCCGGTCTTGATCTGAATGCGGTCAGGCCACTGGTCCCAGAGCTCCTCGTAGATGGCGATCAGCTCCCCGTCACCTTCGAGTTGCACCACGAGCTGCACGTCGTTGCGCAAAAAGTCGGGTCCGATTTTCGCAAGTAGCGCCATGCCGTCGTCATGGACGCTGCCGATTGCGCCGAACAGCGGCACGTCGCTTCGCACCGGCAAGGTTAGGTCGTGCTGTAGCTCTGCCTTGCACTTGTCCTTCCCCTCCATATCGAACGGATCGAAGCGGGCAGGGACGTGCCCGTCGGTGGCGGGGTTCCAAAGCGCGGGATCGATCCCGTGGCGCACGCCGACCAGCTTTGACTCGATCTCTCGAAACACAGCACCCAACGCCTCGTCGTTGTCGGGCCGCTGCAGGCGGTGCGCGTAGTTTGGGGAAAGGGTCGTGACCCGATCGGCGGTCAGTAGCCCGGCCCTGAGGACGTTGATGCCATCTGCGTCACGGGCCTCGTCACCCAGTCCGATCGATTCCGCATCGCCCGCATCGAAACGGCCCTGATGCGAAGCGTCGTACACCGTCAATACAGAGGGCAAGTCGGGCAGCGCCGACCGTAGGCGCGCGACCACAGCGGCGGCGGCCCACCCATGGGCGTGCACCATGTCGTAGTCGTCCGCGTTCTGGCGAATCAACTCGGTCACTGCCGACGCGAAGACTCCGACCCTCGATGCGTCGAGCGGCTCGCCATCGCTGGTGAGGGAGTCGGCCGACAACAGAACCTCTTCGTTACCGATGAACGTCAGCCCTACGCCGTCGGGGGTGCGGCCCGTGTACAATTCGCACGACCACGCTCTGCCGCCAAGCTCGACCTCGAGCTTGGTGAGGCGCCGCGCGAGCGCGAGCTTCGCGATGTCGATGTGCCCGTAGAGCGGGGACACCATGTCGACGGCGTGGTCCGCACGGCGCATCACTTTGGCCAGGGTCGCTACGTCCTGGGCGTCTTGAGCAGACGTAAACGCTTGTGGGGCAATGAAAAGAATTCGCAAAGTGCTGGACCATAGCGACTGTTGGCCTCGGCGCCACGTGGAAAACCCGGCTTGCGGCGTCCCCAGGCTGGTTCAGGCTCATCTTCCATGGCGGAGCGCGGAAAAATCGCAGTTACTGGCGCATCGGGGCTCGTGGGCAGCGAGTTGGTGTCGATGCTTCGGCGCGATGGCTTCGAGGTCCGCCGTCTGGTGAGGCGCCCCGCAAAGGCAGACGATGAAGTTCGCTGGGATCCCGACGCGGGGACCATCGACGCGGAGGGTCTCCGAGGAATCACGGGGGCGGTTCACCTGGCAGGCGACAACGTCGCTTCGGGGCGTTGGACGAAGGCGAAGAAGGCGAAGATCCGCGACAGCAGGGTTCGTGGAACCGCGCTCCTCGCGGGCGCGCTGGCCAAGTTGTCACCCAAGCCGCGGGTGTTGATTTCGGCGTCGGCAGTCGGGTATTACGGTGCATGCGGTGAAGAGGCGCTCGACGAGAGCGCCGCCCAGGGCGCCGGCTTTCTCGCGTCCGTGTGTGGCGAGTGGGAGGCCGCGGCTGCCAGCGTGCGGGAGGTAGGGATTCGTGTCGTGCAAGCGCGGATCGGCATCGTGCTTGCGCCTCGCGGTGGAGCGCTTGGAAAAATGAAGATGCCGTTCTTGCTCGGCGTTGGCGGGCGCATCGGTGACGGGCAGCAATACATGAGCTGGATCACTTTGGAGGACTTGGTGTCCGCGTTGGTGTTCGCGTTGCAACGCGAGGGGCTCGAGGGCCCCGTGAACTTCGTCTCGCCTACGCCGGTCACCAATGCTGACTTCACCTCGACGCTGGGCCGTGTGCTCAAGCGCCCCACTGTTTTCTCCGTCCCGAAGTTCGCACTGCGGCTCGGTGTTGGCTCGGACATGGCCAACGAGATGCTGCTCGGCGGCTCGCGCGTCATCCCCGCCTCGCTTCACGCGCACGGCTTTCGGTGGGAGCACACGACGCTCGAACCCGCGCTCCGTTCGCTGTTGTAGCGTTGCGCCTTGTTTGACCGGCCGTCGGGCTTCGACCGACACTGCCAGGGTGCCGAGAGCGACCGTGTCATGGAGTGCGTGGGCGTCGGGCCTGGCGTTCTTCCTTGCGGGCTTGTTTCCGCTGTTCAACGCCGACGCCTATGGTCACCTCGCCCAGGGCCGGCAGATCGTCGCGCTCGGACGGGTCCCCCAGGTCGATCTGTTTTCGTTCTGGCAGCCGACGCCTCAGCCCTGGAAGAACTACGAGTGGGCCTACGACGGGGTGACCTGGCTGGTCTACGATCACCTGGGCGCGAACGCGTTGATCCTTCTCAAGTGCCTTGCGCTCGGCGCGCTCGGCTATCTACTCGTCCGCTTGTCTGACCGACTGGCTCGCGGGGTCGAGCTCGCCGCGCCCCTGACCCTCACCGCGCTCCTGCTCGCGCTTCCCGTTGCCCGGTTTCGATTCACTACACGGCCACAGATCGTCGGCCTGCTCCTGCCCGCAGTGCTCCTCGTAGGCATTGCCGCGCTCTACGAGAAGCGGGTGTCCTCCCGGCGAAAGGCGTGGATCCTCGCGGGGCTCGGACTGCTGCATGTCGCTTGGGTCAACGCTCATGGGTCCCATCTCTTTGGCGTGGCCATCACGCTCATCTTCGTGGCCTTCTCGCTTCGGACCTCCGCGCTTCGCTGGATGATCGGTCTGTTGTTCCTCCAAGTCGCTGCGACGGGGTGCACGCCGTTCGGCTTCTCGATCGCCACTGACGCGATCTCGCACGTGCTTCGCCCAGAGTATCGCGAGCTCGTCGTCGAGTGGGCCGCATGGTCGCCAAAGGACCCACTCCG
>Ga0164320_10000478_pt1 | contig 13098 bp, 15 predicted proteins | sample GuaBasSediGuay11_FD_113736 | JGI IMG/M metagenome (GOLD analysis project Ga0164320, IMG submission 113736) | Subseafloor sediment microbial communities from Guaymas Basin, Gulf of California, Mexico - Guay11, Core 4567-28, 0-3 cm | ecosystem: Environmental > Aquatic > Marine > Hydrothermal...
CTACACTTAATCAATAACTCATCGGATTAGATGAAAATCCTTTACCAGAATTTATGGTTGCATATACTTTAGATTCCATTATTTCACCAGAAACACGTATCCCAATTTCTTTGAGATACAATTTCCATTCATAAAAGATCTTTTTTTCACCATCTCTTTTGGTATCATCTAAGAAAATTATGAAATCGGGAAATAAAGCATTAGAAATCTCAATTAGAGCTGGTAATCTTATCAACTTATTATTTCCAGCTCCTGGACCATCAACGATCACTAAATCAAATTGCAGGGTCATAATAGCTTTTGATAAAATCGCTACATCATACCATAATCCGTTATATTTTTCTGAGGCATATTCTTTTAGAGGAATGTATTCTACAAAAGCCTGATCTTCGCAACCATATTTTTTCAATAGTTCGTTAATATATTGCGCCCATTCTTTATTATCTTCAATAGAAATCATTGAAGCCTGAATATTATTATCTTTTAAATATTTTGCAATAATTATTGTGGAAATACCTGAACCAAATTCAATGATTGAGTTTCGTTTATTAATTTGAATTTCATTAATGATATGAAGAATTGTATTTGGGTTTAATGAAAAAGGAGTAAAAGGCAATATAGTACTGGTTGGAAAAAGCCTATGCAATAACAAGGAGGCAAGAGTGTCATAGGTATTTCTGTTACTTTTATTAAAATAGGAATCTAATCGTGCTAATTCTTTTATTTTTTTAATCAATTTCATAACTACTCTGTCTTATTGCTTTTATAAAACGTTTCTCCCAGTCTTCATAATTCCAGACAGTATTTGCTTCTTCTAGAAGTAAATTTGTCTTTTCTACTTTAAAAGCTTGATCAAAAACTTGAATCCAATTATCCAACATATTTGGATCATCTACCAAAAAAACATTTTTATTCCCTTTTAATACTTCTTCTATAGCACCATTATTAGAAGCTATAACAGTATTACCTGTTTTAAGTGCTTCAATCATGCTTAGTCCAAATCCTTCTTTACATAAAGAAGTAAACATATAATAATCTCCTACCTGAAGGTATTTTGCAATCTGATCATTAGGAAGCCTTCCTATATTTTTAATATTTGGATGATCTATCTTTTTCTTACTTCCTAAAATCAAGATCCTAAGTTTTGGATGTTTTTTAAATAAGGTTATTATAATTTTTTTAAATAACTGAAAACCCTTAATAGGTCTTTCATTAGCCATCCAAATAAGTATTTTATCTTTCTGAACATACCCTAATGATTCTTTCATTTTATTCTTTTCAATATCATCAAGCGGGAAAAAATGCTTTGAATCCACACAGTTGCCAATTATATGTACTTCAGGTATAAATGCAAAAAAGTTATCTTTGGATGATTGATATCCCAAATTAGACAAAAACAAGATCTTGTCTATTTTATTAAGAATATGTTCTTTCAGGGTGAGTTGAAATCCATGAAAAGAGTAAATGATTTCAACAGGGCAATGAAATTTTTCTTTTCTAAGAACAAAAGCTTCTACCAAATGTGGATCATCCATTATAACAACACTAAGTTTATTAGATTCTCATGATAATTTTAAAGCAGCTCTTAAAAAGTCCTTAGCTACCCATTGCAATAAAATATGTTTTCTCAAGCGTTTGTTCCAGGTAAGAAATTTTCTTTTTTTACAATAATAATGATTGTCTGTAGCTTTAGAAGGAGATAATATTGCTTCAAATAGATTGTTCCTTTTATTAAACATATCAATTCGAGTTAACCAACTTCCAATTCTTTTTGAAGGTAAGCCAATATTAGAAACCAAAATGTATTGATGTCCTTTCATATTAATAGGGCTGTTTCATCCCTTTAAATTTAAAGTAATATTTTCTAAATCTTGAAAAAAGCAGCTTGTGTATCAGTTTCCCAAGTAAATATCCAAATTTACTAATGGGTTTAACCGGAGGCAAATTATTCAATAAACTATAAGACTGATTGCTATTAATAACTTTATTGAATTCCTCAGCCATCCATTCTTCCTCCACATTTCCCAAATGATATGCATAATTATTCAACGTAGAGAGCCTTAAAAACCCTCCTTTATCATTAGGGATATCTATATATTTATTTTCACTTCCTCCAACAATCTTCATATTACATATTTCTTTTGGAGCATGATTAAAAACTTCAGCTCTAAAAGTAGCAACAAAATGACCACAACCCATAACAGCTTTTCCTTTTTTATTACTAATGGTCAGGTATTTTTCTAAATGAATATCTTTATACATTTCCCTGCCAATACTCTTTTGAAATTTCTTCATTCCTTCAGGATCTATAACATCTGAAAAATTAAGCTTCCCTTTAAATAAAGCATAATATTTTGTGCAATTAAGATATGAGCTAGCAAAACCCTTGCTACTTGGAACGGGAGACACCATGCCTGATTCAGGGAAATCATTAAGAATTTTTTCTACTTCCTGCTGCCATTCAGGAAGAAATAACACATCTGCATCAGATATAGTAATAATTGGTTCTAAATTACTTTTTATAGCAGAATATAAAGCATTGATCTTTCCTAAATTAACTTTTGAATGAAGGTATTGGTCTATTTTTTTATTAGAATCGAATAGTCTTCTTAAATATTCAGAAGCCTCATTACAACAGCCATTATTAATAATTGATATTTTGGTTTTTGAATGAATGGTATGCAATAAAGATTCAAAACAAAGTTTAAGTATTTTTAATCCATCCTTAAAATAGTCTTCGGTAAGATTGGGTAAATATACAGGTATTATGACCCTATGATAAGATTCAATTTCAAGTTTATTATATTCTTTTTCAGGATTATTTCCTATTCTCATAATAGGCTATTAATTTGTTTAAACCATCCTCTAAAGAGACCTGTTCTCTCCCCAATAATTTTTTCATTTTAGAAGTGTCTGGGCATCTTCTTGCCATATCACCTTCTTTTAAAGGAGGTTTATGTACGATGTTAGAGCTCGAATTGGTTATATCAATTATCTCATGAGCCAATTCTAAAATAGTCATTTCTTTATCACTCCCAACATTGAGAACTTCATTAACAAATGATTTACTATTCATTGCTTTAATACAAGTAGCGATATTATCATCTACAAAACAAAAAGATCGGGTTTGTAATCCATCACCATAAATATATAAAGGGTCATTATTCAATGCCGCTTTTAAAAATTTAGGGACTACAAAATCTTCACTTTGTTCAGGCCCATAAGTATTAAAAAATCTAAAAATGGTGTATTCCAATCCATACTCTTGATAATAAGTCCTGAAAAAGGCCTCTCCTATATTTTTTACAATGGCATAGGGTAATCTTGAATTTAAAGGGGTGGTCTTCTCATTCTGTGGAATTTCAAAGGGCTCTCCATATACCTCAGAGGAGCTAGAATAAAACACTCTTTTCACCCCAGTATTTTTTGACAGAGAAAGTATGTTCTTGATCCCTTCAATATCATTCAAAACCATCATAGGATTATCCAAGGTACGCTGAACACCTACTAATGCAGCATAATGAAAAACATAATTAAAATCGTACCGCCCAAAAACAGCTACGATATCGTTATAATTATTTACATCAGCATTAATAAAAGATACATTATTTGTTTTAGGGACTTTATCCAAATCACCTGTAGCTAAATTATCAATAATTACGATTGTATTATCAGGGTCATGAGATAATTTTAGCGCTAAAGCACTTCCAATATTTCCAGCACCACCAGTAATCAAATATGTTATTGTACTCATGTAATCAATTTTTTTATAAGCAATTTAATATTTCCAAATTTAAGAAACCAAAAATGATTCAACTTATTTATTAAAATAATTATTCAAACAATGCAAGGGGCGCATATACAGATTAAAGTTACTTAATTTTATTTTATTTAATATATATACTGAATTCCAATTGTTTAATGCTTGTTTAAGTAGTCTAATAGCTATTCTATGGAGTAATATAGGGTTTGAAATCCCCATATCCTTAAAATTAGTAATCATTTTTAATTCTATTCCTATATATTTTTCTTTTTGGCATGACAATCTTTTATCATCATTATATGTTCTGTAAAAAGCTAATGGTTCTTCAATATATAGTACTTTGTGCCTATAAAACAAACGCTGATAGAAATCAAGGTCTTCTCCAACTTTAATACTTTCATCAAACATCAAATCACTTTTAAAAACTTTTTTTCTTATTAATGGCGTAGGAGATTTCACTACCCAAACCCCTAAAGCATTCCAAAAAACATTCCCCGATCGTTTATGAATTTTATTACTCGCAGCTCCAATAAATTCTCCTGTTAATTCTCCTTCTTCATCAACAACAAATGCAGAAGAGTGAATTAAATCAATATCTTTTTCAATTAGCAAAAGGTTAACTTGTTTTTCAATTTTATCTTCTTTCCAAAAATCATCATCATCCAAAAAAGCAATAAATTCCCCATGACTTTTCATAAACCCAAAATTCCTTGCCGATGACAATCCTCCATTATTTTTATAGAAATAATTACAATTTTCATGTTTATTACAAAACTCTAATGCATAATTATTATTTGATCCATCATCAATAACTATTATTTCAATATTGGTATAAGTTTGGTTAGCAACACTATCAATAGCTTTTTTTAAAAAAGTTGGGCGATTATATGTCGGTATAATAACACTTACCAAAGGAGATTTCATAAAGACAGTCTCTTTTTTATTCTTTTCCAAATTCCTTTTATAGTATTACGTTTTGCCTCATATAATTGCCTTTGCAGTAAAAGGTGGTTCTTATAATCGATGTAATAGATCCCATATAATTTCTCAAACATTCGTTCATCCTCCTCCTTTTTGTTTTGTTTAAAATCTGCATCATTACTCATCCCTGATAAGTCAAATATAGTTAAGGAGTATTTTATATGTTGAAAGGTAAATAAATTGCTTAAGAAGCATTTTATAAAGAAGGCCCTATCCGAAACGATAGTATACCCCTCATTATAGTCTCCCATTTTGTCAAAAACAGTTCGTTTAAAAAAAGTACTTTGATGGGGTAAAGATGTTCTTATAAAAAATAACGGGCTCAGATCATCCGGATAGATTTTCTCACCATCTTCAAATTTATAATCACCATAAATAATATCTCCCTTAAAATTCTTATGATTGATAAAGTCGCCAAGAGCAGAGGTGCCATTTAAAATATCTCCACTATTTAAAAATAATAAATAGTCACCCTTAGAGGCTTTAATCCCCTTGTTCATAGCATTAAAAATACCGGTGTCTTTTTCGCTTATCCAATAACTAATTTTAGCGGCATGCTTCTTAATCAATTCAACACTACCATCATCGGATAATCCATCAATTATTATATATTCAATATTATTATAAGATTGAGAATTTACGGATTGTATGGTTTTATCAATACCAACTACGTCATTATAATTAATCGTGATTATTGATAATAAAGGGTGGATCATGCTCACATTAAATTGATTCTTTTAATAAATTTTGATACACTTTTTTATAACTTTCTTCTTGTTTATTAAAACTAAAGTTAATTTCGGCATATTCTCTAATTTTATTTCTATTATAATTGTCTTTACTAGTATAAAAATGTTCTATGTTTTTTGCTAAAGAAGCTGCTGTTATTTCCTCTGCAATTGAACCAGTGATATTTTCTATAATGTGCTCTTTCATTCCCCCTGTTTTAAAACTTATTACAGGAGTTCCACAAGCAAAAGACTCCAACATTGTGTTTGGTAAATTATCTTCCCTACTTGGCAAGATTAAAACATCAGCCAATGCAAACCATGTTGCCATTTCTGTTGCTGTATCAACTTTACCCAAAGGTATTATTTTTATTGATCTAATTGTTCTCATTATTTGACCTTTACCAACTGTAATTATTGTTATGGGTAAATGATTTAGTTGAGACAAAGCTTTAAGAAGTAAGTCCAGTCCCTTTCGATGACAATCTATAGTTCCAGATACAAAAAGCAAAACAAAGCTATTCAGTGGAATTGATTTTTTTATTCGTAATTCAATTTTGTCTTGTGGTTTAAATTTTATTAAATCAATTGCATTTGATATAATCTCTTTTGCTCTAAATGTTTCAAAAACTTTACTTTTTATCGCTTCTTCTAAAAGCCATCTAGAAGGAGCTACTATAGCTCCTATATTAATGAGTTTTATAGCTGACGCTTTTAGTTTCTTTATATTGTTATCAAATTCATTTAAAAGATGTAAATTAATTTTTTCATCACCATTATAATGAAACAGTCCTAAAAAAGGATTCATATCGTGGAGGGTCCAAACAATAGGTTTTTTACAAACATTAAAAAAAGAATTATAATTGAGTATCCCACATACCCAATGTAAATTAATAATATCAGCCTCTTGTACCCATTTATGTTTGTGTAAATCAAATTGACTATATGGTAAAGAAATCATTTCGTAATCCAGTTGTTTGTCTAGCTTTACTAAGTTCTTTTTGGCCTTCTGAAAAGATGTTGGAGATAAGAGCATTTGAATCTTACTAAAAACCTTTTCTGAAAAAGAAGGTTTCTTATAACTAAAAAAAGGATCCTCTATCGTATTTCCATCAAAATCAATACTAAGGTCTGTAGATAAATATGCAGAAGACACACCACTTTGCCTTAAAGCTTTATGTAAACGCAATGCCGCAATACCTGCACCTCCTTTAGACTTTGTAGTAATATGTAGAATTTTCATTTTACTTTTCCCTTAAAAACATAATAATATAATTGTCTGGAAAATCCTCTAAAGTATCTAATAAAATACTGTTTTGAATACCCATAAAAAAGATAATCTATGGTAACCGTTTTTAATCCTTTGATTAGAAAACAAAATCTCTTACCCTCTTTATCATTCCAGGAATGACCCCATAAATGCACGGCATAACTATTTGAGGTAATAAATTGGTTGTAATCTTCGTCCTTATTTTCATAAGATAAAGGATAGAAATATTCTGGAGGAAAAATCCTATCATTCTCTCCTAAATTAGCTTTATTGATGTATAATTTAAAAGTATGAGTAATAACTGGTAAAGAGAATTCATTGAATTCGGTTGTGTCATAAAATTCTTTCATTTGCTTTAAAAACCGATGTCCTGCGATAGCCCCAAACAAACCATAGGCGGCTCTATCCCCCACTTCATAAGCCGTAAAAAAGTCGTTACTAAGTAAAACGTCAATAGGCTTTAACAACAACATATCGGTATCTAAATAAACCCCTCCAAATTCATATAGGGCTTGTGCTCTTACACAATCTGCTACAAAGGCATATTTCTTTTTCCGGTAGGCATCTTTGTAAAATTTATTTTGATAGGTTTGAGTATTACTTTCGTTCCATTCTTTCAATTCAAAATCAGGACAAAATTCTTTCCAACTCTCAATACACCTATTTATTAAGTCATTCTTTGATTTTTTACCAAACCAACAATAATGTATAGTTTTTGGGATCATCTTACTAATCTATTCTAAAGGTCTTTTAGGTTTTTATTTCTGAAAATCTTTAATAATATTCTTAACCAAAGAGAATTAATTTTTTTTGCAATTTTAGAGTTTTCTAATTCAACAAGTATTTTAAATCTATTTGATTCTAATAATTGTAGCCTTTCATAGTCTTTAACAAACAAAGAAAATTCATTTTTAAGCACTTTCTCCCTTTCTTCTCTTCTTTTAAATGTTCCTTCCGCTGTAGCGCTCATTCCATCGAGATAATAGGTAGTGAGGATTTGATGAACCGTTTTATAACTACAACTGTGAAATGTTATTGCTTCTATAAAAAACTTCCAGTCTGAAACTATTTTTAATGTTTCATCGTATAATCCTACTTTTTTAAATAGCTCTTTTTTTATAAAAACTGATTGGTGTGCGAACGTTTTTTCAAAAAGATAGGAAAAGGTTAAATGGTCCGGATGACTTTTAATTTTGTCCTTTCCCAGACCCACCATATGAATATCAAAACATATTATTTCTTCATTACTTATGTTTTGGTCGACACTTAACAATACTTTATCATGGTAAAAATGATCTCCACTATTTAAAAAAAGAATAAATTCCCCATCAGACATTTCTATGCCCTTGTTCATCGCTTGATATACCCCGGTATCGGGTTCGCTGATCCATTTATCAATTTGAGAGTCATACTTCTTTAGAATTGCAACGCTAGAGTCTGTCGAATTTCCATCTATTACAATAAATTCCAAACCACCATAATTTTGTGATATCACACTTTCGATCGTATTCTGAAGACCTTTTGAATTATTGTAATTAACAGTAATAATGGATAACTTTGGCATAAAACTATATCACTATTTGTATAGGATTTTTATCTTTCGCACAAATAAGCGCAATAGATATAACTAATGTGTAAATATAACTGTTAAAAGCTAATCTATCAACACACAACCTTTTCATATAAACTTTTTTTAGAATGATTTCTAAAGAACAAAAATTCATTTTTATACACAATTTTAAAACAGGTGGTACCAGTATTGAAAAAAAACTGGGGCATTTCGAGTCTTTGGAAAGAGATGTTCAAGATCATCATACTATACGTGATATTGAATTGTTGACCAACCGAAACTATTTTTTTGGATTTGAATATGGGGAATAATCAATCTATCCAATTAGGAGTTCCCAGTATTTTAGAAAACATTAAATAATAGGTGTTTTTAATTTTTAAAGAAAATAATATCTTTCGTAAGATCTTTAGTATAAAAATATTAAGTTTATTATGCACAGGTAGGGTTTTTTGATTTTTTGACACTGCCAAATTTGTTTCAATCAAATACTTCTCTTGATTCTCAGAAAGCTGCCCTTTTCTTCTTCTAAAAGCTGCTAGTTGTTGATGTGAGAAATACAATTTTTCATACTTAAAAAATCGTAACCATAAATCAAAATCCGAAGCCATTGAATACTTTAAATTTAAACTACCTCCTGCCTTATTCCATAATGTTCTAGTCCAAAAAGTAGATTCCTGTTGGATAAATGAAAAATTTCTTAAGTGATTGTGTAAATAAAAAAAATAAGGAGAAAAGACTTGAGCGTCTTGCCCTTGCCATGTAATCTCACTTTTTTCATCAATCAAAGTAGGATAACCCATAAGCCATTGAACTTTATTATGGTTAGTAAATAACTCTGCTATATATTTTAAAGCTCCTTTAGCGAGAATATCATCAGAATTAATCCAGCACATAATATCACCTGAAGATCTTGCAAACCCTTTGTTAATAGCATCATACATCCCATTATCCTTTTCACTTATCCAATAATGAAGTTTATCTTCGTATTTTTTAATAATGTCTAAAGAACCATCTGTGCTGCCTCCGTCAATCACTATATACTCTATATGTGGATAATCTTGTTTTATTACAGATTGCAAGGTCTGTTCTATAAAATTTGTTTGATTATAGTTTGGTGTTACTATGGATATTTTTGGAAAATTAATAATGATATAAATATTTAGTTATTGTTTATAATTTCATTAAATAAATTAATATAATTATTTGATTGTACTTTTTTATCATACTTTGTTACAGCATTCTTCCTTATGATGTACCTATCAAATTTTTCAGAATTTTCCAAAAATTTAATTATTGATTCTTTCAATGATTTCACACTTATTTCTTTGGTAATTAATCCGTTCTTACCATTCTGAATAATTTCTGGAATACCCCCAACCGGAAATCCAATTACTGGAGTTCCACACAATATAGATTCAATTACTGTATTAGGTAAGTTATCAATCAATGAAGGAATAATAAATACATCTGCTGCTGAAAAAACATGACTCATCAATTTATCATTATTGATAAAACCTAACTCTATCAATTCTTCAGATGTTTCAATATGTAATTCTCTATGTCCGACTGTACATAGAGCAATATCGTAATAATTTAATATTTCAATGGCTCTTTTTAAAAACATGAATCCTTTTCTGTTATTGCTTATTGTATGAGCAACAAATAAGATTACTTTTTTATCCTTTGGAATGTTAAACAACTCTCTTGATAAATTTTTATCTCTAGGTTTAAAAATTTTGGAATCTATTCCATTCGGAATACATTTTACGGGAAAATCTTTGAATAAATCACTTTTTCTGGCTTCAGAAGCCAACCATTCAGAGGGTGTTACAATAATCAATTTGGCACTCTTTTTAAGTGCACTCTTTTTAATTTTAATATTTTTTTTTGCAACTTTTATTTCTTTTTGGGTCAATTTTCTTTTAACAGGGTATCCAAATTCATCAATACCTAAAAATTTTTCATTATAGTGTTCGCCTCCTGAAAATGGGTTCATATCATGTAGGGTCCAAACTATAGGTTTCATGTTTTTCTTAAAAAATGATGGGAAATCTAAAAAGTCTGCCACCCAATGTAAATTAATTACATCTGCTACTTTATAAAATTCAGATTCAGTAATATCAATATTAGTTTTAGGAAAACTAAACATTTCAAGTTCTTTTGCTCTTATATTATTTATAAATTCTTGTTTGTTTAATTCCCTGTCTTTAATGATTTTTAACTTAACAAGTTCTTTATTGAATCTTTGTGTAACTTTTTGGATGATGGTCTTATTTATTTTTTTTAATTCGACAATATTTGAAGCTTGTGGATTATCTAGTTTATTCCTTAAAAGTAATTGAGAATCAATTCCTTCCTGTAACAATCCACTATGCAATCTTAAACAGGCTATTGCAGCTCCTCCTCTGTCATATGTATTTACTAATAATATCTTCATTCAACAGAATCATTAATAAAATTAACAACAGTTATAATATTATCATAAGAGTTATTGTCCTCAAGATAAGCTTTAATTTTCCCTCCCATAGTATAATCAATCGCAATAAAACTAGTTTTCAGAGTATGAGCAAATAATACAGAATGAAACCTCATGCAAATATTGAATTTTGATTTTTTCATCTGAGTAACAATTGTTTCAATAGTCGATAATTTCTTATAAATAAAAACACGTGAATCATCATAAAAATATTTCTCAACAAAATACCTTGAAAAATCACGATCATCGTTTCCAATAACGAAATTATGCATATGGTGAAATTCGATCCGTACTACATTTAACTTCTGAGCTTGTTGCTTAATTAATTTTGCTATTCCTTTTTCAAATATAGGTTTAACTAAATTAAATTCATCTTTTGTTCCTTTATAGTATTCCTGGGTCCAATCTCGTAAATAACAGGAAAGAATGTTTTCTTTTTTGGGGTTTATATTAGAAGAAATTCGGTTAATAAATCTTTTAGCTGGATCACCTGATAGTTCAACTTTTTTATTGATCATCAAAGTTTTTAAATAATCAACACTTTGCTTATCCCTTAATTTAATTACATCTGATAATTTGAGGATTTTAATAACAGCAACTTTATTATAATCGAATTTCAGAGGACCTATTCCACAACCAAAAATTACAGTATGATTCTTGTAATATTTTGCAACCTTAAATCCTATTAATGGGATATACAAATGATGCAAATCCATGAGAGGACCTCCCCCCATAACAATCAGGTCTGAAGATTTTGAATATTGTATTAGATCAAAAGAACTTGTTGATACAACCTTGGCTTTTAACGATAATTCTTTTAAAGTTTGTTTTGTTATAAAAGGATAAATACTACCTATTACATATTCTACTTTATCTTTATATTTCTTATTGTAATGATCAACTATTCCTCCTAATATTGCTTTATCACCTACCGTTTCAGTTCCATACCATCCAATAATGAATATTCTAGTTAAATTTTTGCTTTTAGATACTCTTTTTAAGATACGAGATATAAAAATAGATTCATCATCCTGATTTATTTGAAGATATTTATTATAAAGCTTTTTTTCTTTATTTAATCTAGCTTCTATTGGAGAAATCGGTGCATGATAATCATGTATACAATTCCGGCAATTTTCTCTTAAGATTCTTTCTTTTTCATAAAATTGATTTTTAAAAATATCATTTGCTGATGTTTGACTAGAATTTCCTAACTCTTTTGATTTTGGTGCACAGTAGCTTAGTTGTCCTTTTGAACCTAATACAATACCATCATTGTGATAAGGACAACCTATAAGTCTATCGCCACCAGACAATACTTGTTGTATACTACTGTAAGTCCTATTGAATGTCTCATTTTTTTCAAAAACACTTTTCAGTTTTTCAAAAAACAACAATAGATTGTAGGTTTCATCATCATTGAAGTTTCGGATCACTTTATTTAGGTCTTGGTTATATAACCTGTTAATTGATTCAGCCACTCTAAATCGACCATACATTTTATTCTTTTTAGCAAAATATAAAAGATCGTCAGCGTCCCAAGCATTAACTTTGGAAATAGTACATCCAAAAGAAACTTCTATTTTTAATTCATATCTTAAATAATTAAAAACATTTATTGCAGTTTCAAAATTGCCTTTTATTCCTCTTACTTTATCGTGTGCTTTACCAACTCCATCGATCGACACCATTACACTAAAGGGTATTTGATAATCATCACAAACTTTTTTGATTTCAGTAATTCGCAACTTAACTTCATCTTCTTTAATTGCATTGGTGATAATACTTAATCCTTTTACAGTTGGCACTGCCTCTATAATTTTTTTGAACACTTCTGCAATATCATCACGTAAAGTAGGTTCACCCCCAGTTACTCCAACATGTTCTAGCTCAGAAAAAAGTGGGTTTGTAAGTATCTCTTTCAGTTGATTTGGACTAATTTCGAGTTCTTCTTCCTGTTTCCAAATATTGCACATTATGCACTTTGAATTACAAGTATCAATAATATTTAGATTTAACACTTTAGATTTTGCATCTGGTCTAAGTGTTACCTGAGGAATTGGATTCTTTCTATATTTTGAAAATTTGGAGATCTCACGATATAAATTCACTTTCCGCATTAATTTCCTTCTGAATTTATAAAACTTTAATTTGAGATTCATTATAAATATTTATATAGAGTTAATTGTATATGAGTTTCTTCATTAAAAAAATCTATTAAATGATTGGGCATATCTTAAAATTATTTTTATTTTTCTATACACTGTTATGTTTTTTTCTAGGGGGTATATTAAATATTTTAATTTTTAA
>Ga0164320_10000480_pt1 | contig 13081 bp, 13 predicted proteins | sample GuaBasSediGuay11_FD_113736 | JGI IMG/M metagenome (GOLD analysis project Ga0164320, IMG submission 113736) | Subseafloor sediment microbial communities from Guaymas Basin, Gulf of California, Mexico - Guay11, Core 4567-28, 0-3 cm | ecosystem: Environmental > Aquatic > Marine > Hydrothermal...
GGATTCGAACCTACGTAGGCATAGCCAGCAGATTTACAGTCTGCCCTCGTTGACCGCTTGAGTACCCCTCCGCGGACACAAGCCGGCTATTGTCTAATCGTCCTCACCAACTGTCAATAACTTAGACGCGTTTTTTTTGGCCTTTTTGACGATTTTCCGTGGACCAATGCCAGGGCTCGTAAATGATTCCCCACGGATTGTCTCGTGGGTAGGTCATCGCAAAGCCAAATCCGTCCGCCTCGGCCTGCAACCAGCGAAATGCGTCAGTTATTTCAAATTCCTCGGTTAGCGGACGTGAGCCCGGCGTCGCAATATCGACCGCCCGGCCCGTGTGATGCTCGCTGAAGCCCGGCGCCGTATTCACTTCGAGAATGTCAGCAATCGCTTGTCCAGCCTCAATTTTCTTACGGATCAGGGCGGCCTGATACTCGATACTGCGAAAGCCAGACACAATCATCAATGTGATCTCGTCCGCCGCCGCCGCCGCAACCATCGAATGCCACAGATCCGCCGTTTCCGGCACCAGTTTTTGCATTCGACCCACTAAATTTGGGCCAACTTCGACTATTTCAATGGCCTCGTCAAAAACAGGCAGGTCTGTCGCCCGGCCATAGTCGTCCGCAATTCCTAGTTCTGCATGAAGTTCGCGTAGCATACGGGGCGCGATTGTCCCACATCCAACGGTTCGACGACCATGACACAAGACAAAATCTACGCCAAAGATCAAGACGGTGACGTACCTTTCCGGTTCAATCAGGCCGTAGCTGACGTGTTCCCCGACATGTTGCAACGCTCGATTCCAGGGTATGCGGCAACCATTGAAGCCATCGGTTCGCTGGCCGCTCGTTACGTCACGGAAGGGTCTTTATGCTACGACCTCGGCTGCTCGTTAGGCGCGGCTACCGTGGCAATGCGTCAGGGCATTCGCGTTCCAGACTGCAGAATCATAGCGATCGACAATGCGCCGGCGATGCTCAAGCGATGTGAAGAAATTGTCTCGGCCGAAGACCAGCAGTCCGCGACCCCGGTGGAAACCAGGCTATCGAATATCGAGGACATCGAAATTTCGAACGCATCGATGGTTGTCATGAACTACACATTGCAGTTTCTCGATATCGACTCGCGGGATGCAATCATTGCCCGGATATTCGATGGCCTGTTACCGGGTGGCTTGTTCTTGCTGTCTGAGAAAGTGATCGATGAAGATCCTCCTATGGAGGAACTCCTTGTCGATCTGCATCACGAGCACAAGCGGCGAAACGACTATAGCCAGCTTGAAGTCAGTCGCAAGCGAGCTGCACTTGAGAACGTTTTGGTCCCCGAGACTGTTACTGCGCACCGGCAGCGAATGGTGGCAAACGGATTTGCGCACACAGCTGTATGGCTGCGTTACTTCAATTTCGTATCCATAGTGGCAATCAAAAAGTAATGCTGGACTACGATGGATTGTGGCGCCGCCTTGCCGACATCGATCTGAGTGGCTGGCAACTGCAAATTGAAGACACCCTTCGAGAGCGCCTCAGCGCAGACGCCCATGGCGACTTTACTCGTTGGGAAGAAACCATCGACCAGCTGAGCGTGACTGATGTAAACAATCAACAGGAAATTCGCGACTTGCTACTAATGCTCGCGCCGTGGCGCAAGGGCCCTTTTGAAATTGCTGGCGTCACAATTGACAGCGAGTGGCGTAGTAATCTCAAATGGGATCGACTCAAGAATTCCATCGCCCCTTTGGACGGCCGCAACGTGATCGATATCGGTTGTGGAAATGGTTACTACGCGCTGCGCATGAGCGAGCAGGGTGCCCGAACGGTAATCGGTATCGATCCAACGTTGATCTATGTCATGCAATTTCTTGCCGCCCAGTGCTTTCAGCCGGTTAAGAACGTGTTTGTGTTGCCACTGCGATCGAATGAATTGCCCGACGATGCCCACGCGTTCGATACCTGCTTTTCTATGGGCGTCCTGTATCACCAACGTTCACCGCTAGACCACGTTCAACACCTTAAGCGCTTGCTTCGGCCCGAAGGCCAACTCGTGCTGGAAACGATTTTCGTTTCGAACGACAAGTCCTTTGCGTGGACGCCGTCAGACCGGTACGCACGTATGCGCAACGTCTGGTACTTGCCAACAATCGCAGAACTGACAACGTTGCTGCACCGTTCAGGATTCACGGACGTTGAAGTGATCGACCAGTCGACCACATCCACGGATGAGCAACGCACAACAGAATGGATGCCGTTTCAGTCACTGGCAGAGGCCCTCGACCCCGGCGACTCAAGCCGAACGGTCGAAGGCTGGCCGGCACCGAGACGCGTGATTGTCCTTGCCAACGCACCGTAGTTTCATTAAATTCTGTCGTAACAGAACTAAGGAAAAATAATGAAGTTGTCGCCCGCCGTAGAGAAATACGTGCTGCACTGGGGCGAAATGGGCACGCGCTGGGGCACAAATCGGACTGTCGCCCAGATTCAGGCTCTGCTTTACCTGTCACCGGAACCACTGCGCGCTGATCAGATCGTCGACGCCTTGTCAGTCGCTCGCTCCAATGTCAGTACGAGTATTCGTGAGCTACAAAGCTTCGGACTGGTGCGAATGACGCACGTACTTGGCGATCGTCGCGACTATTTTGAATCGCTGCATGAAGTCTGGGAATTATTCCGGGTCATCATCGAACAACGCAAGCAGCGCGAACTCAATCCGACCTTATCGATGCTCAGAACCGTCGCTGAAGAAGTTGACGCTGAGAACGACACGGACCCGGTGACCAAAGAGCGAATCAAAAATATGCTCGAGTTTGTTGAGACCACGAGTGACTGGTATGAACAGATTCGGGATATTCCGACGCCGACGTTGAACAATCTCATGAAGCTGGGCCAGGGAATTACCAGGCTCGTCAAAAAATAGCGTGGCTGCGATCACTCAATTGTGCAGTCAACTTCGGTATTCGTTGTTGACTCGAAATCCTCTCGCAAAAACCAGATCGATTCGGTAAGCGCAGTCGCCTCCGGCCCTCCGTTTACGGAATCGGAGGGACGATTAAAATATCCACCGGGCAGATAGATGTCGGTGTAAGGCTCACCATCAACGCACTCGCTGTCTTGAAACTGTCCGGAAACCAGGTAACCCTCGCGAGGCATCGATGACGACTGCCACGGAATCTGTGCCCCGGGCTCAACACGCGTCAGCCATGCGCGTGCGCCACTGCCCGGATCGTATCGAAGCTCTTTTCGAAAAACGCCGATAAAATCCGTTTCCTCCCATTCGATGAGGTTACTGTCCAGGATTAACGGTGTTTGGATAAAGGCATCGGCATCGGAGTCCGCAATGAAATACAAAATCGTCGTGCTATCGATGGCCTGCATATTGAAACCGAGCGACCCCGGTGGAATGTAAGCATACCCGCCCAGGGTCAGGCTCAAATCGGCGAGTTCTAACTTTCCGTTGAGAACAAAGATCTCGAGAGCTTTACCAGGCGAGCCACCGGTCGTACCCGACCAATCAGCCGGCAATAGGACACGTTTGCTGGTTGCGCGCGATCTCGCATCGATCGCGTACTCCTTGGCCCTGACACCTGGCAACGCCGCCATGAATATATCCGGCAACTCATCCGACACGACGAACGCCGGGTGCGCTGGCGGCCCAGGACCGGACGCGCAACCGATCACGAGACCTCCCACGATCAATCCAGCAAGTGCTAAGCGAAGTGTCATATCCATCAATAAAAAAGCCGCCCAGAATCTGGGCGGCATAACAAGCAAAGATGTGTCGGGCCGATCATGATTCGCATATGAATAGACAGATCATCCTTGTTACATCACTGTTCAGCGAAGTTCATTGATTTGTTGGCAGGTCGCTTCTTCGACGGCTGTATCGGGTCACGCAGGTAACCGGATACTAAAGCTACGCATTGAGAGGAAACACGTGATGCCTGCCGATCGATCATGCATCCGGCACGGCGCCCCGCCTACATCGCCTTCGACATCCCATCTCCGTACGTACCGAATTGGTACGCTCGGAATGCTACTACATATAGTATTGGAAGGCGAGTAACACACAACATATGGTTGTTTTTTAATCAAAGGCGACGATGCGCCGACAAATCGGTAGGATTCCTGCCGGGCAAGCAAAGGAAATCGCGTGAACGGCGAAAACATGAACGAGGGTCGCTCGGCCCACCAGAAAGTCGGCGTTGTGCTCGGACCTGCCGCGGCATCATTGATTGTCTTGAGCGACGCACCGGCAGGATTGTCGGACATCGGCTGGACGACGGCGGCGATCGGCGGGTTGATGGCGGTATGGTGGGCAACCGAAGCTGTGCCGATTGCGATCACTGCTTTGCTGCCGCTCGTCGTGTTCCCATTGCTCGGAATAGCGAGCATCCAGGACACGGCAGCGCCATATGCTCACAAAGTGATCTTTCTTTTTCTCGGCGGTTTCATCGTCGCCTTCGCAATGCAACGTTGGAATCTGCATCGGCGCATCGCGCTCAGCGTATTGCAGGTTGTGGGCGGAAACGGACGATCCCTGGTCGGCGGTTTCATGCTTGCCAGTGCCGTAATAAGCATGTGGGTCATGAATACATCGACGACAATGATGTTGTTGCCGATTGCGGTATCAATAATTACCGTCATTCACAATTCCGTCGACGAACTCGACGACAAAGGCCGCGCCGACTTTCAATACGCATTGTTACTTGGGGTGGCGTATGGCGCCACGATCGGTGGTATGGCGACCTTGGTCGGAACTGCTCCCAACGCGACGCTTGCTGCATTCATGCAGGAAAATCACGGCATAGATATCGATTTCGCGAGCTGGATGATGGTCGGCTTGCCGCTATCGATTGTCATGTTACCGCTCGCCTGGATTGCGCTGACCCGGTTCGTTTTCCGAGTTGATTTTCATACTTCAGGCGAGGGTCGGGCCGAACTCAAGCGAATGAAAGACGAACTGGGCGGCATAAAGACTCCGGAGATTCGCGTAGCAATAGTGTTCACGATCATGGCTGCCGCCTGGATCACCCGGCCTTTGCTGGCAACAGTTCCAGGGCTATCGGCTCTGGACGATTCGGGTATTGCGATGGCCGGCGCTATTGCATTGTTTCTGATTCCGAGCGGCGACAAGTCCGATCCATTCCTGATTCGATGGAAATATGCCGAACGATTGCCGTGGAGTGTTCTGATCCTTTTCGGTGGCGGGCTGACGCTCGCTGGCGCCGTAAACCGGACCGGCCTGGCTGAATGGCTGGGCAACAATCTTCAGGATATCGGCATGCTGCCGCTGGCGATGGTCGTCATCGCCATCACTACATTGATTGTCTTTCTCACCGAATTGACGAGCAATATCGCGACCACGGCCACTTTCTTACCGGTCATTGGCGCTATCGCCTACAAGGCCGGCATTGATCCGATTGTTTTGACCGTGCCAGTCACGTTCGCCGCAAGTTGTGCCTTCATGTTACCGGTCGCAACACCTCCAAACGCAATCGTATTCGGTTCGGGCCTGCTGACTATTCCGAAGATGGCGCGCGCCGGTATGGCGCTCAATATTATTGGTATTTTGCTTGTGTCACTCGCCGCACTGACGCTGGCGCCCCGTTTTCTCAACTAAGGCCGCACAATGACCGACGCATACACTATCGACAAAAGAAACAAGGTCCGCCAGATTCGCGAGTATGCCAATTACGACAAAGACGTTGTACACGCTGTGCTTGATGCCGGCCTCGTCGCGGCCGTTGGATTTGTACAGGACGGCGCACCTGTGGTTGTACCAATGATATACGGCCGGGAAGGCGAGACTATTTTTCTCCACGGCGCACGCAAGGCACGCGTGATTCGCCTGCTTGAGCAAACCGAGCAGGTCTGCGTCAACGTTACATTGCTCGACGGTATTGTATTCGCTCGATCAGCGTTCAACTCGTCGATGAATTATCGTTCTGCAACTGTATTTGGTACGCCGTCGCTAATCGAGGACGATGCTGGAAAATTGCATGCGATGCGCGTCATTAGCGAAAACACGATGCCCGGGCGATGGGACGAACTGCGTGAACCGTTGCAACGCGAAGTCAAGATGACGGGCGTTATCGCTTTGCAGATCGATTCAGCATCCGCAAAAGTAGCAGCGGACATGCCGGACGACGAAGACGCAGATTACGATATTCCAATCTGGGCGGGCGTACTGCCACTCGAATCCAGGCTGACCGAACTCCAATCCGACGATCGTTTATTGGAAGGCGTCGAACCATCGGCTGTGGTTCGTGCATTACAAAGTAAGACCCTGTAGCCGCGAGATTTGTCTCCCGAATGGCTCGCTGCGCTGCGCTTTATTTCGGTCGACAAACATCCCGGCCGCTGGGTCTAGTTTGTACCCATGAAGTCGCTGTGTTCCGCCTCCAATTGAAGTAGTGCTTGTTTGGCGTCGAGTCCGCCACCGAAGCCTGTGAGATTTCCGGTGCTCCCGAGCACTCGGTGACATGGCACGATGATCGGAATCGGATTTCGACCATTCGCTGCACCAACTGCCCGCATCGCTTTCGGCTTGCCGATACGTGCAGCGATATCTCCATACGACGTCGTCTCACCGTAGGGTATGCGCTGCAGTTCATCGAGTACGCGCAGTTGAAACTCGGTTCCGGCCAGGCTAAGCGGCAAATCGAACTCCTTGCGCGTGCCGTCGAAGTACTCGGTGAGCTGTTGCCGGGCATTCGTAAATGGTTTCTCGCTATATATCCAGTCCGATTCCGGATCGCGTCGCATAGATCCCTCGGGAAACGCGACGAGGCTTAGCGCTGCATCATCGCCAGCAAGTAAAAGGTCACCAATCGGTGTCGTTAAATAACAGTAATACATCTCTTAACCTCCGGAGTCCGACAACGAACTCCACAACAACATTGCGGCGTAGGAACGCCAGGGTCGCCACGACTCTGCACGCAGCCGCAATTCTTTCACCCCCGCATTGCCGCTGACACCTATCGCCTTCAGCAATCCCAGGTCTGACGCCGGAAATGCATCCGGGTACTTCAATACGCGCATGGCAACGTACTGGGCCGTCCAGTCGCCGACACCGCGAATCGACGTCAGCGATTGACGAAAGTGCTCGGGATCCTGGGCGTTATCGAAACTCACGCTACCGTTGCAAACTGCCTGCGCAACCCGCCGAATTGCCTCCGCTCGACTCGTTACCAGCCCAATATCGTTAAACCTTGCACGAGCGAGTTTTTGCGGCGTTGGAAACAATCGATCCAGCTGCAATTCTGATTTTGGAACGGCAACGGACTCTGGTAGCGACACGGCTTCGCCGTATCGATTCGCGATTCGACCTGCGAGCGTCGTGGCCGCCTTGACGGAAACTTGCTGACCGAGAATTGCGCGCACCGTCAACTCAAATCCGTCCCATGCACCTGGAACGCGAATTCCGGGCCTTCGCCGTAGTAATTTCGCAAGGACTCGGTCGGCTCGGATTACTTTGGATATGTCACCCATTGGCGCGTCGAGATCAAACATTTCGCGGACGCGCTGCACGAGTGGAAATAAACTTTGAGTCGCGACGCCATGCACGGTAAGCCGGACGCTTCCGTCAGCAGTATTGGCGCGACACTCGATAACGCCCACTTCTCCGTTGATCGTAATAGTGCGCAGGTAGCGATCACCTGCAACCTGTTCGACGCCAGGTGTCGCCCTTCCTGCGAGAAATTCCGCGATCCCGCGCCAATCGTACGGGCTGCGCCATGGCAATCGAACCGTCAACGTCCCGGCGATTTCATCATCTTTATGTCGCCGTCGGCGCAACTCGCGCGGCGCTCGACCATACGTGTTGTTAAACGCGTCGTTGAAGCGACGAATGCTTCCGTATCCGGCAGCTGTCGAAATCTGGCCCATTGGCAAGTTCGTTTGGTCGATTAAACGTTTCGCGAAATGCAGCCGCTGCGTGTGTGCGACCGAAAGCGGCGACGCGCCCAGGTGCTTTGTAAACAGTCGCCGCAAGTGGCGGCTCGTGACACCGAGTCGGTCCGCGAGCTGCTCGATTGAGCCGTCGTCAAGGGCGCCTTCCGCGATCAATCGCAGCCCGCGCCGGACGGTGGTGGACGTACCGCTCCACGCAGGTGTCCCCGGGGCGCACTCCGGGCGACAACGCAGACACGGCCGATAACCCGCTTCGCCGGCCGCGGCGGCACTCGGATAAAACGACACATTCTCGCTTTTGGGCGCAACGGCGGGACAGATTGGGCGGCAATAGATACCCGTTGTTCGGACCGCGACAAAAAACTGACCATCGAACCGGGCATCCCGGGACAATCGCGCGCGTTCGTATATTTCGTTGCTAAGCATGGGGCCAGTATACGCCCCATGACGTTTCTAACTAGCCACTATCGGACCTGTATGCAATTGCCGCCCAAGGCTTGCGCCCGGGATGTTTGTTACCGGAAGTAAAGCGCAGCGCAGCGAGCCATGACGGTAATAAATATCCCGGTCGTGGGCCTTCGCGTTACTTGTCAATTCCACCCATGCACATGTACTTAATCTCGAGGTAATCATCGAGACCGTACTTCGACCCTTCGCGGCCCTGTCCCGATTCCTTGACGCCGCCGAACGGCGCCATTTCGTTCGAGATGACGCCTTCGTTAATGCCGACGATGCCGTAGTCGAGCCCTTCGGCTACGCGCCAGATCCTGCCGATATCGCGAGTATAGAAGTAGCAAGCGAGCCCAAACTCCGTGTCATTGGCCATTGCTATGGCTTCTTCCTCGGTTTTAAAGCGGAATAGCGGCGCGACCGGCCCGAAGATCTCCTCACGAAACACTCGCATGTCATCGCTCACGTCTGTCAGGATCGTGGGTTCAATGAAACAGGCGCCGAGGTCGGAACGACTTCCGCCGGCCACGACTTTAGCGCCTTTCGCGACAGCATCCTCGACGAACTCCATGACGCCGTTCGCGGCCTGCTCGTTGATCAACGGACCGACCGTTACCGTATCATCAATCCCCTGCCCGAGCTTGAGGCCCGCTGTTGCTGCCTGAAACCCCTCGACAAAGTCATCGTAAATACCGTCCTGAACCAGGATCCGATTTGCGCAGACGCAAGTCTGCCCCGCGTTCCGATACTTGCAGATGATTGCCCCTTTGATGGCTTCATCGAGATCCGCATCATCGAAAACAATAAATGGTGCATTGCCGCCAAGCTCCATGGAGGTGCGTTTCACTGTTCCCGCGCATTGTTCCATTAGCATCTTGCCGACCTGCGTCGAACCCGTGAACGTGAGCTTGCGGACGATCGGGCTGGACGTCATTTCGTTACCAATCTCCCGAGTAATCCCGGCGACGATGTTAATGACCCCGGCAGGTACACCCGCGCGCACCGCGAGTTCGACAAAGGCGAGCGCCGATAGAGGAGTTTCGCTGGCCGGTTTACATACCACCGTGCAACCGGCCGCGAGCGCAGGCGCGATTTTTCGCGTCAGCATTGCATTCGGAAAATTCCAGGGCGTAATACACGCAACCACTCCAACGGGTTGCCTGATCACAACGATTCGTTTGTCGTTGCTCGGGTGCGGAATCGTGTCGCCGTAAATTCGTTTCGCTTCTTCGGCAAACCACTCAATGTAGTTTGCGCCGTACGCTATCTCGCCTCGTGCCTCGGCGAGTGGCTTGCCTTGCTCCGCCGTCAAAATTTGCGCCAGGTCTTCCTGCGCCTCCATCATCAGCGTAAACCACTTGCGCAGTACCGCGGCTCTCTCCTTGGCGGTTTTCTGTCGCCAACTGACGAGTGCTTTTTCAGCAGCGGCGATCGCCCTGCGCGTCTCAGCTGTGCCGCACTTCGCGATGTCGGCAATCGTTTCGCCCGTGGCCGGATTCACGACGGGAAGTGTTTCGCCGCTATCGGCATCGATCCATTGCCCGTCAACGTAGGCCTGCGTTTTCAATAAACTTTGATCCGAAATTTGCATAATTCCGCCTGTAACGGCACCTATCCTGGGGCCGGGTAGTATGTGATTTGTGGCGTGGCGGCGCAACGGTCAGTCTGTACTGGTCTCGACCTCGAATAACTCTTCCAGGAGCCTGTGCCACTCTGCATAGCGCTGATCGACCCACGTCTCGAGTTCGGCAATTCGAACCTCCACTGCATCAACCGTCGGGCCAACTTCGTTATAGAACGCCACTACCAAACGATTCTGTTCCTGTGCGGTGATTCTGACGAACTTGTAATTGTCGTATTGGTTTTTCATCGCCTCATAGCTACCACGAGGCGCGTTCGAACTCGTATTTTGCGCCCTTCTGTCGTCTTCCGCTTGATACTTGATGACCTTGCGGCGGTATTCACGCCATAACTGGTAAATCGACGCGATCTCAGTGTGTAGTTCCTGGAATTGTGCGTCCACGGTATCCGTGATCACATACTCGGTGCGACGTATACGGTCGATGCGGTCAAGCATCGGATCGTTTTTTGCAGGCAGGCGGATTATCGTAAATGTGCCGTCGTCCGCCTCGTTCAGGTACGATCCGAACGCGGATGGTGCGAGCTGATTGGCGTAGCGCAGCAAAGAAATCTCAACGATGTCAGTCAACGCTTTGTCATTCAGCTGACTGCGTGCTATCCGGAGACTTTCTGCAATATCGGTATAAAGCGTCTGATTCATGACCAGGCCGGCAAACACCTTATCAAACCATACGCGACCGCTTGCATCGACGGCCCGTATGTTGAGTTCGAGGATTTCCCCGTTTGATCGGACAATTGTTCCGGATATAAGTAACTCCGCAGCAACATCGGGCTGCGGCACCACTCGCACAGCGCCCCATTCCCTTGTCCCCGCCAGCTTGTCATGCAATACGAAGGGCAGAAACATCGCCTCGATCTCGCGAACTCGCGGAAATACCTGTTGCGCACGGTGCAATGACTGGTCTGCGGGCACGCCAGGATCAAATACCGCGATGGATACATTGAGTGTTGTACTGTGTGCATCCTGTCCCGATATCAACAACAGCAAGACGACTATATGCGGCACTAAAAACCTCACCGCTTGATCTCCGCGGTGTCGCACACGCGTTTCATACTGAATGTTTCGACGCAATTCATTTCCGAAGGCGGCCGAACGAATTTCGTGTAAAAACGCCTGAGGGAGAACGGAACTCGCGACGTATTGGATGACACTGTTGTCACTACTCGCAGTTGCTCACCATCTTCGGACACCGTGAATCGATGAGTGACCTGCAAGCCATCCGGTAGCACCAGGTTCGAAACGAGCTGCTGCCCATCCCAACCGCATATCTCAACGCCATAATTATTTTGGGTGTCCTTTGCCACGCCGTCGTAAAACGCGCACAACATGGCAAAGTCATCCTCTCTCTCAATGCTGATTTCGTGCTCATTTTGAGAAATTATCAGTACATCCGGCCGCGTAATTAATTCCGCGAGGCGCCCGAGTGCTAATACCGAGGACATGTCCTTGGCCGAAGGCATTGGAACACCAGCACCCATCGGCTGTCGATCTGTCGACGTGCGGACCAACTTGTTGTACGCGTCCCGAAGCACCGCGTTTACGTCATCATCACGCGCATAGTTTCGTTCCCACGAGCCACTGAGATCAGTTGGCATGGGGCCTTCAATACGCTTCATCTCAATGTCGATTACGGGCGGTTGGGCACAGGCCGCGATTGACAGGCACAGCGCAGCTATGCCCTGATTTCGTAACATTTGTAGTGGGTTCCTCGGTACCTGCAATTATCCGTCGCCAATTGTCGCATCATCGCCGAGTAATTTTCGAGGTCAAGCAGATACGATAGTTCCGCCCAGGCGAAATCAGGAGCCGATTATTGTGTAGATATCCTGCTGGAATTCAGAAAATATACTGAATGGACAATTGCGTGCCCCCGACAGCTACATCTTACAAGCACAGACGAATTGAGCGGAAAGTCGCCGGTCGAGGGCGATGTCTGCTTTTCCCGAAAGCGGCCGTTCAGATAGGCGAAATCTTGCCGAATCGAAGGGCCGCTTTCGGCCACAAGCGGCCGCTGGCATTACTGATGACCACACCACATCACATCGTATTCCGGGTTCAATTCCAATTCTTCCAATTCCGCTAGTCGACTTAGTATTGCCTCCTGATATATCAGCGTGTACGTGGTGTCGAGTTCGCTGATATTTGTTCGCCAGTCTCTGTAAGACAAGGTGATCATTTTTAATCCGGGGTATCGGTGCATATTCGCAGCTACAGTGTCAGTTAGGTAATCAGGTTCGGATAAGCCGTACCCCGTGGTCTTGGTCCTAACCCACGCATTCCAATTGTTTGAGATATAAGCGAAGTAGATGCTTGATGCGATTACCTTTTCTGAAGAATTTAGCTCGTCTCCCAGGCATGCTTTTTGCCATATATCCGCATGGTCAGCCCTTAGCGTGCTTAATTCGAGATTTCGAATTGCCGCATTATCCAGCAACTCGACCAACGCAATCTCGTCAGACTGCTTAATCTGTAGTCCGACAAATACTAATGAAGCAACGACAGCCGCCATACCAACAAGTTGAAGCCAGTTACGCAGTTTTTCTGAGTTCATTCGGAATCCCTCTGGCTTTGGCGTGAAAGATTTGGAAACGCTATTGCGATAGTGATCGGCCGCTTTGGGTCACAAGCGGTCATTCAGGACGATATCACGCTAATGTCCGCTTTCGGGCGTATTGCGGTCACTCAGAAACAATTTTTCAGAAGTCCCTGGCTAAACGTCCGCTTTCATCAATAGCGGACATTCGATCAGGACGATTTCCGTAAATTTGACGGTCCGCTTTCGGCCAGAAGCGGACGTTCACAACACCAATGAAGTGCCTTATCAGGTGCCACTGGGGTGCCGCCCGGATTCTGGGCCACGGTTGTGTTAGATTTTCCTCGATCTGAGAAGAATCAGGGTGAAGAAGGGCAATTTTTTAGACGAACAGATAGTGGCATTGCTGCGTGACGCAGAGGCGACAACTACCGTTGCCACTCCTAGGAAATACGAAAGTATTCTACGGCGAGTAATCCGACACTTAATCAATTCGGAGAGTACATACTATGAAAACCTTGCATTCAGCAATCGCACTATCAGTTCTAAGTGTCA
>Ga0164320_10000481_pt1 | contig 13079 bp, 7 predicted proteins | sample GuaBasSediGuay11_FD_113736 | JGI IMG/M metagenome (GOLD analysis project Ga0164320, IMG submission 113736) | Subseafloor sediment microbial communities from Guaymas Basin, Gulf of California, Mexico - Guay11, Core 4567-28, 0-3 cm | ecosystem: Environmental > Aquatic > Marine > Hydrothermal vents...
GATCCGTACGAAATTTGGTAAAGTACCTACCTTGAAATTTAGGCCCTATGTGCAGTCCGGGCGTGTGTTCAAAGAGAAAGAAAGCCTTACCATTTGGGTGAGTGATGACGATAATAGGATGCCGATGTTGATCAAAGCCGATTTGACTGTAGGATCCTTAAAAGCATCACTTATAGAATTTAAGGGGTTGAAAAATTCCTTCAAAATACAAGTAGATTAAAGATGAAAGACCAAACAGAAACCAAAAAATTACTCGATCAACTCAAGAATAAATACGATGCTTTAGGCCAGGATCTCGATACGCATCTCGAGGGATTGCTCTATAGCGAGCCTATTACCTATTGGGATTATATCCAAACAGATGCCTTGTTAAGTCTTCAAATACAGCGTACCACCCTTCCGGATGAGATGGTGTTTATTATGTATCATCAAATTAATGAGCTATTGTTCAAGATGATACTATGGGAAATTCAGCAAGTATCACATCGCGAAAATTTATCGATGGAGTTTTTTTCAGAAAGATTAATGCGTGTTAGCCGATATTTTGATATGCTTACTTCCTCATTCAATATTATGACTGAAGGAATGGAAGTTGAACAATATTTAAAATTCAGGAATACATTGACACCGGCCAGTGGTTTCCAAAGCGCGCAATATCGTAAAATTGAATTTGCCTCTACAGATCTTATCAACCTTATCGATGCAAGATTCAGGGAAAACATCGATAGAAACACTTCATATGAACATGCTTTGGAACATCTTTATTGGCAGGCAGCAGGGAAAGATTTTAAGACGGGGAAGAAAAGTTATTTGTTAAAATCCTTCGAAGAAAGATATAAAAATGAGTTTGTTGCATTTACAAAAGAATATAATACCATAAATTTGTACGCAAAATTTAAAAGTTTACCAGTAGACGTTCAGCATAATACTGAATTGAAAAATTCCATGCGACATTATGACTATACAGTTAATATAACCTGGGTAATGGCTCATTATAAAACAGCCTCGAAATATCTAAGTCATGGTAATGAAACCGAGGAAGCTACCGGAGGAAGTGATTGGGCGAAATATATGCTTCCAAAATATCAGAAACGTATCTTCTTTCCGGATGTATGGACGGCTCAGGAAATTGAAGATTGGGGAAAAAATGTCTAGCAAAAAGAATAGCAAAAATTGAAAAACTTACTTATAATTGGTTTAATATCCTTGGGTTTCTTAGCCTGTGAACCTAATAAAGATGAAGCACTTACTGAGGACAAACCGGAAGCTCCAATAGTAATCCTAAAAGAGTACGGTTATACTCTTAACGATTTCAATGTTGTGCGGGATACCATTCGGCCTGGTGATACTTTTGGTGCTATCCTCGATGAAAATGGTGTTTCTCAAAGTGAGATCTTTGAGGTTGCAACCATTTTTAAGGATAGTTTCGACGTCAGAAGAATGGTAGCCGGGAAACCTTATGTGTTGCTTAACTCAAAAGACTCCCTCAACAAAACCCAGGTTTTTATTTACGAAAAGAACAGGGTGGAATACGCCGTAGTTGATTTGCGTGACAGCGTTTCGGTATTTACTAATAGGAAGCCGGTTTCATATGTGGTAAAGGAAGCTTCTGGGATTATCACCAGCTCACTTTCTGAAACCATGGCTGAGAATAATTTGAGCCCATATATGACAGACCGACTTGCTACGATCTATGCATGGACCATTAATTTTTTTAAGTTGCAAGCCGGAGATAATTTCAAAGTGGTTTATACTGAAAAGTTTATCAGCGATACCATTCCGGCTGGTTTATACGAAATTAAAGCCGTCTATTTCGAGCACCGCGGGAAATCTCTTTATGCCTTCAATTTGAAGCCTAAAGTTGATTCAACCAACACGATTACCGATTTTTACGACGAAGCAGCAAATAATCTTCGCCGGGCATTTTTAAAGGCTCCGGTTAAATTTAGCAGGATCTCCTCCCGATATAATTTGAATAGACGCATTGCATATTACGGCTACAGACGCCGTCCTCATAAGGGAACCGATTTTGCAGCCCCGGTTGGTACACCAATCTTAGCTACCGCAGATGGGATCGTAATCAAATCGGAAAGACGTGGCGGTAACGGAAATTATGTGAAAATCAGGCATAATGGGGCCTATGAATCCCAATATCTTCATATGAGAAAGAGAAATTCGAAGGTGGGGGATTTTGTACGTCAGGGTGATGTTATAGGATGGGTGGGTATGACCGGAAATACCGGAGGTCCTCATGTTTGTTATCGCTTCTGGAAAAATGGAAGACAAGTGGATCCATTCAAACAAGACCTGCCGCCGTCTAAGCCTTTGGACGTCTCCTATCACGATGCTTATTTCAAATTTATCGAGCCGCTAAAGGTTCAATTGGATTGTATTTTGTACTAATCTTCTTACAGCAAATTTGTTAATAAATTGTTGTTATCTAAGCCATTTAGGGTCGGGTAGTTGTATAAATTTAACTTATTTTTAAGGATAACTTTTGTTGCTGTTTTTTTACATTTTCAGCATAAGAAAACGACTTGACAGGAGTATTTTAGCAAAAAATTACTAATTAATTAATCACTTATGAAACAACTATTACTATTTGCATTTTTATTGGGCAGTTTTACTGTCTTTTCACAAGGAACCGTTACCGGTAATGTGACCGACTCTGACCTTGGAGGGCCATTATCCGGAGCAACCATCATCGAAGTTGGGACCAGCAATGGTGCCATAACCGATTTTGACGGAAATTTTAGTCTTCCAGTGAGTTCAGATTCTGGAACTATTGAGATCAGGTATATAGGATTTGCTCCTCAATCCATCGCGTTCACCTTAGTTGGAGGAACTATGGCTCTGGGGAATCTTGTACTTCAAGCTGATTCAAATACGTTATCGGAAGTAGTCATTGTAGGGGTAGGAATAATCGATTTAGCCGAAGATAGAAAAACTCCGGTAGCCGTCTCCACGATCAAAGGAGAAGAGATCCAACTCAAGTCTTCCGGTAACAGAGAATTTACCGAGGTTATGAAAAATACACCTTCTGTTTATGTCGCCAGCCAAAATGGTGGTTTTGGAGATAGTGCCATATTTTTACGTGGATTTGACGATTCGAATACAGCCTTCTTACTCAATGGACAGCCCATCAACAGTGTGGAGGATGGAAGAATGTTCTGGTCCAACTGGTCTGGAATGAGTGACGTCGCTAACGCCGTTCAGGTTCAAAGAGGATTGGGTTCTTCAAAACTGGCAATTTCGTCCGTTGGGGGTACAGTGAACATTATCTCAAAAACAACCGAACGAAGAGAAGGAGGATCAGTACGATTGATGGTTGGTAATGACAGTTTCTTTAAAGGAACTGTCAACTATAATACAGGCTTAAGCGATAGTGGATGGGCATTTTCCGTGATGGTTGACCATTGGCAAGCTCATAGAAAATATGCAATTGGAACTGCAGGCCAAGGGCAGAACTATTTGTTTTCGGTTGGTTACAAGCCAAACGAACAACATGCTTTTAACTTCTTGATCACAGGTGCGCCTCAATGGCACGACCAGAATTTCTCCGATAAGCTTGAGGACTTTGAAGAATTAGGCGAAAAACAAAATTCGAATTCAGGTTTCCTTGATGGAGAGCGCTTTACAGAAAGAAGGAACTACTATCACAAACCTGTTGCCAATTTGAACTGGGACTTCGATATTAGTGAAGATCTGGATCTTTCTACTGTACTATATGCATCATGGGGCCGTGGTGGTGGAACCGGAGGTCTGGGTAGTGGAAGAGTTAGAGTGGGTGGACCCGGCGCAAACCGCGATCAGATAGATTTTGATCAGATTGTTTTAAACAATATCGCTACCGCAGAAAATGGAGTTGGAAACTTTGGAGATTCATACATCAGAAGAGCTTCCGTAAATAATCATAACTGGTATGGTTTACTTTCCAGCTTGAATATTGATGGAGGTGAAAATTGGAACTTTAATGTAGGATTCGACGGAAGGACATATACCGGAGATCACTTTAGACAAGTAAACAAATTGTTAGGTCTTTCGGCTTTCCAGGATAATTTTAGAACTGATAGACCGGATACGTATCAATTCTCGGAGGAGTTTGAAGCAAATCCATGGAGTTCATTGTTCAACTCGGCAGATGAAGCCAATCGTACCCAATATGACTATTCTGAAACTATTAATTATTTAGGAGGATTTGGTCAGGCTGAATACTCAACCGATGGTTTTTCAGTATTCTTCCAGGGTGCACTTTCAACACAATCCTTCCAAAGAGACGGTAGATTCTTAGGATCAGGAAATGGTCAAGGGAAATCTGAAAAATTAAGTAAGACCGGATATAATTTAAAAGGAGGACTAGGTTTTGATATTGATGAAGAAAACTCTTTGTTCTTTAACGGTGGATTTTATTCAAGACAACCTTACTTAGATAATATCTTTGCAGATATCAGAAATTCTAATGATCTGGTGGAGCCGGATGTTGACAATGAGGAAATTATAGGTCTTGAAGCTGGATATCGTTATCAGGATGGACCCTTTAAAGTGAACATAGATGCTTACTTTACCGAGTGGGGAAATAGATTTATAAGTGTGAATGGCCCGGAAGTAGGAAAAGGAGAAACATCTACGTATAGAATGACTGATGTTACACAAGTTCATAAAGGTCTTGAGGCCGATATCCAATATAGTCCTGATAGTAACTGGACCCTTCGTGCGTTTGGATCGGTTGGAGATTGGAGATTTGATGGTGTAACGCCTTTTACTTTACAAAATGATGATACCGGGGAATTTATTATAACAGATGGTCAGGTTAACCTGGATAATGTAAAAGTTGGTAGTGCAGCTCAAACCTCGTTTGGTGCCGGACTTATAATCAAGTTCTGTGAGGGGTTAAATTTTGACCTGGATTATAATTTCTACAAAGATCTATACGAATTTGTCGATCCTCAGGATGTTGTAGACGCTGCATTGGTAGGAATGCAATTTCAAGCTGGTAAACTACCCTCATATAGTGTTGTAGACACAGGATTAACCTATAAATTTAAAGTGGGTGATCAAAGACTTACTTTTAGAGGAAATGTATTTAATTTGTTCAATGAACCCTATATCAACCGAAAAGATGCTTTTGGTTATGTGTTAGGGGTTGGAAGAACATTTAATACAAGTTTGAGGTTAGAATTCTAAAAGTCTTTTATCCAAAAAACAAGCCGCTCTCTTTACGAGGAGAGCGGTTTTTTTTATACAATAATTCCTATCTTTGAGATCAACATAAACTATACTAACCATGTACACATCCGTTCAATTTATACATTCCTGGTGGGCCTATCTGACCCTTTTTATGGTACTTATTGCCACCTTAAATTCACTGGTAGGTTTCTTCGGAAATAAGGAATACCAACCCAGGGATTTTCGTCTTTCCCTTTTTGCATTGATAGTAACCCATATTCAGTTTTTGATTGGGCTGCTGCTATTTTTTGTTTCTCCTTCGGGAATGAAGTCTATTTCAGACAACGGGATGGGTGCGATCATGAAAGATTCAAATTTGAGACTCTATGCCGTTGAACACCCCATGGTTATGATCTTAACCATTGTTTTTATAACCATAGGCTATTCCAAACACAAAAAGAAATTGGTCTCCAAACCAAAGTTCAAAGTGCTGGCAATTTTCTATACTATCGCATTGGTATTTATACTTAGCAGGATCCCCTGGCAGCAGTGGTTTTCCTATAATTGGTTTGGCTACAGTAATAATCCTTTAGTTCTTGTTTGAAGTTTCTTTTATAAGATAGAGATATACCGGAAAGTGGTCACTATACCCACCTGTAAATGCACCATCTGCGAAGCTTCGGTATGGGTATCCTTTGTATTTTCCACGGAGATTGGCCAGATATGATCTATTGAAAATACCTGCTTTGTAAAATCGGTATGAGAAATAGTCCGTTTTGGTTAATTCAGTTGAGATTATCATCTGGTCGAATAAATTCCATGCGTCTCTCCATGCCAGTGTGCCTAGTCCTTTCTTATGCATACGTTCCATGGGATTGTACAATTGTTTTAATTCTAGTTCACTCTTATGTTTTTTCGTCTGCAAGACATCTTTTACACTTGGACTTGTGGGGTCATCGTTTAGATCGCCCATAATGATGATTTTTGCATAAGGCTCTTCACTAAACAGAGAATCTACCAATCGCTTATTTAGACCAGCTGCTTTAATTCGCTTAGGACGGCTACGTGCTTCACCACCTCTTCTTGAAGGCCAATGATTGATAATAACATGTATTTTCTCACCATCCAAATAGCCGCTTACCAATAACTGATCACGGGTATAAACGCGTCTGGAAGTATCATTATTGTCGTAGATTATCAGTTCATGTTTGTTGTATTTGGAAGGGGTGAATACCTTCTTTTGATATAACAAGGCAACATCTATTCCACGGCGGTCCGGGGAGTCAAAATGTATGATGCCATAGTGCTTCGTCAATAATGGTTCTTGATCAACAAGATCCTCGAGCACCTTTCGATTTTCAATTTCACATACACCTATTAGAATAGGAGAGGTCCCTGTGACATCTTTTCCAATTTCAGAAATAACTTTTGCCATGTTTTTAAGTTTGGCCCTATAGTTTTCTTCTGTCCAATGGTCTTTACCACCCGGGGTACGATCATCGTCAAAGGTAATCGGGTCATTTTCGAAATCGAAGAGGTTTTCAAGGTTATAAAAAGCTACAGTGATCACTTTATAGGTTTTAGTTTCTTGTGCGAACGAGGAAAAAACTGAAAAAATATATAGCATCATAATGCGATATAAGACATTCATGGTTTGATAATATTAAAATGGTGTAAATTGATTCTGCGGAGTAATTCAAATGTAGTGAATCGCATTTGAAAGCTTACCGGCAATTCACGAATTGAGACAATAACTTCAATGTTTATAGTATTTTTATCTTGATATATAAGGATTGCCTTCTAACTTTGTCAAACATTTTGAGTCTTCCCAGTGTTTTGATTGCATTACTCTCAGTGATGAAAATCAGAAAATCTTGAAGCATTATTTAGTATTCAAATAACAGAAATTCCTTTTAGGGTCTTCAAAATTAATGTTTCCAATAACGAGAATTAATACGATAACAATTTAAAAATCAAGTCGTATCGTTAAATGAGAAGACAATTGATAATCTTATGTCTGGTTTTGATGAGCAAGTTCACAATAATGGCTCAGACCACTATAATAAAAGGACGAGTAGTGGATATGAATTCCAGCGATCCTGTTTCGCAGGTAGAAGTATATATTCAAGGAAGTATTCTTAAGGTATCGACAAATGAGGAAGGGTTGTTCTTGATAACCGCCGCAAATCTACCGCTAGGGGAGCAAATTTTAACAGTGAGTAAGCAGGATTATTTAATACAGAGAATCCCAATTTTAATCCGAAAGGGAAAGACCATCAACATAGATCCTATTCTTCTTGAGCTTGATTTATCCAAAATTGAAGCCCGAATTGGGCTTATTAGTTTATCGGATAATGAACTCAACCAAGATGAGGGAACGGCGTTTACCATTTCAGGATTACTTCAGGCCTCGAATGATGTATTCCTGAATGCGGCTGCCTACGATTTTAGCGCTACTTTTTTTAAACCACGAGGTTTAGACAATGCGTATGGTGCGGTGTTGATCAACGGTATTATGATGAACAAACAGTTCAATGGACGTCCAAATTGGGGGAATTGGGGAGGATTGAACGACGTTCAAAGAAATCGCGAATTTTCTATGGGTCTCAGTGCGACTGACTACTCTTTTGGTGATATTGCAGGAACCACCAATATAATAATGAGAGCTTCCAAATATCGCCAGGGAGGACGTGTTTCAATTGCACGGTCCAATAGAAGTTATCAGATTAGAATTATGGGAAGCTATAACAGCGGGATAACTTCATCCGGTTGGGCCTATTCAGTTTCTATAGCGAGACGTTCCGGAGAAAAGGGATTTGTAGATGGGACCTTGTATGATGCCAATTCGTTTTTTGCATCGGTAGAAAAGAACTTAAGTGATAACCAAAGTTTGAACTTAACAGCTTTTTTTACTCCCAATCGCAGAGGTCGTTCCACGGCTATTACACAGGAGGTTCGAGATCTAAGGGGAGTTAAATACAATCCAAATTGGGGTTATCAAAACGGGCGAATTCGAAATAGTAGAATTCGTGAAGTAAAGGAGCCCGTAATATTATTCAACCATTATTGGAAAATTTCAGAAAACACCCGACTTAATACCAATCTTGGTTACCAGTTCGGTACCATAAAAAATAGTAGGATCGATAACAATGGAACGAGACTGATCGAAACCAGTGATGGTCAACAATTCTTTGCCGGTGGTGCAAGGAGTCCTTTAGGGAATTACTATCAAAGGCTACCCAGCTATTTTCTGAGGCATCCGAATCCGACAGCCTATGATTATCAGTTGGCTTTTCAGGCTCAGCAAGAATTTAGCACGAATGGGCAGTTAAATTGGGTAGGCCTCTACCTTGCGAATTTAGACGATCAAGGTAATGCCAAAGGTGCGACCTATGTGATACAGAATGATGTGATCGAGGATGTTCAGATCTCGGCCAACACTATTTTTACGACCCAAATCAATGACAGGATCAGCCTCAACGGAAATTTCACCTATCGAAGTTTGACAAGTAATAATTATGCCGAAGTAGCCGATTTATTAGGCAGTGCAGGCTATTTGGATATTGATAGCTTTACCGAGGCTGCTTCAGGAGATGGATCCGGAGAGCTTCAAACAAATTTGGCACAATCTGACTTGCGAAATCCCAATCGAATTGCATTAGAGGGAGAACGATACAAGTACAACTATGAGATCAATGCTGCAATATTCTCTGGTTTTGTTCAGGCACAATTCAAATACAGTTTGATCGATTTTTATATCGGTGTATCCGGAGGTCAAACTACTTACCAGCGTACGGGTCTTTTTGAAAACGGGAATTTTCCCGGGGCACATTCGTTTGGGGATAGTGAAGCCTTGAATTTTACATCATTTGGTGCTAAAGGTGGAGGTGTATATAAAATAACGGGGCGTCATTTGATCAATTTCAATGCCGGTTATCTTCTTAAGGCTCCGGGCATTCGTAATTCTTTCAGCAATGCTCGCCAAAACAACGATGTTGTTGTAGGGGTTGAAGAGGAGAAAGTTCAAAATTTAGACCTGAGCTATATCTATCGTTCGCCTATAGTCAAGGCCAGATTGACGGGTTTTTATATCACTCTACAAAATCAAACCGACCTGGGGTTTTATTTCACCGAAGACATTTCCGGCCTGGGAATTGGGCAAAACGCATTTGTACAAGAAGTATTAACAGGAATAGATAAGCGTAACATGGGTTTAGAAATGGGGATAGAAGCACAGGTATTGCCAACATTTAAACTGAAAGCTGCAGCTTCTTTTGGTCAGTATACTTTTACAAATGACCCCAATTTATATCTAACAAGTGATGATTTTGATGAGGCACTCATCTTTGGAGATGGCTCCGCAAAATTGAAAAACTATCATGTGTCAGGTGGACCCGAGCGGGCTTATCAAATAGGTTTTGAGTACCGCGACCCCTATTACTGGTGGCTGGGTATTACCGGAAATTATTTCTCAAACGCATATATCGATGTCAACAACCTGGCACGAACTTCGAATTTCATAAGCGACTTCGATGGACAAATCTTTAACGACTATGATGAAGAATTAGGGCGTGACCTTTTAAAGCAAGAAGAGATTGAAGATTATGTATTGGTGAATGTTGTAGGTGGCAAGTCCTGGAGGATCAACAATTATTTCGTCGGCTTTTTTGCGACGGTCAGTAATGTGCTGGATCAAGACTACAGAACCGGTGGTTTTGAGCAAGGAAGAAACACCAATTTTAGAAAAATAAAAGAAGATAAATCAAGGGAAAACGGTCCAATTTTCGGGAACCGCTATTTCTTCGGAAACGGTACAACCTACTATCTCAATGTGTATGTTAGGTTTTAACTAGCAGATCTGAAATATAAATAAACAAATCATCATGAAGTATACAATTCTCTATAAACTCCCCCTCCTTTTAATGATAATTCTAATTGTAAATTCCTGTGTAGAAGCCGATGATTTTGAAGTGCCGGATGCAACCATTGTTGAGATAAACATAGAAGGAACCGAAATTACAATAAACACACTTCGGGGGTTATTGATCCAGGAACAAAATAATAATGAGAATAATTTTCTTTCTTTTTCTGAAACTGATCAATATATTTCGGGATATGTGATCTCGAGTGATGAATCCGGAAACTTTTTTAAAGAATTGATCGTTCAAGATGCAACTTCAAATCCAACCACAGGAGTGAAAATATTAGTCGATGTAAATCCTTTATTTACCTCTTATGAATTTGGAAGAAAGATCTATGTAAATCTCGATGGCCTTACAGTTGGTTTCGATAGTGGAGTACTGACCCTCGGAATTCGAGATGGAGGTTCAGTGGAGAAGATTTCTGAATCACAGATGGATAGAATTATAATCAGAGATTCGGTAGTTGTGAATATAATTCCATTACCGATTACCAGAGAGGAGTTTAGTTCGGAAAAAACTAATCTCTATGTACAATTGGAGAACCTACAATTTCGAATCGATGAAGTCATCGGAGAAGATCATAAAACGTTTGCCGCAGAGCCCACCGATGAATTCGACGGTGAAAGGAGACTTGTGTTTTGCAGCAATAGAAGAAGTGTGATCTTTAGTACCAGTACTTTTGCCGATTTTAAAGCCCTGCTTTTACCGGATGGCCGGGGCAGTATGGATGCCATACTTACCTACAATTTCTTTGGAGAAGAATTCAATATAGTTATTAACGACCCAACTACCATTTATTTTGATAGTGACGATCGTTGTGATCCTCTGTACCTGGATTGTGGTATGGCCGATGAACAAGGTGTCAACATTGTTTTTGGAGATGATTTTGAATCGCAAGAGAACAATGACCCTATTGCTGGAAACGGATGGACCAACCTGAGCCAGGAAGGAACAATACTGTGGGAAGGATTCGATGGCAGTTCCGGTAATCCTCCTTTCGGCAAAATTTCCGCGCAGATAGGATCCTTCAACTCCGGCGATAAAAGTACAATCACCTGGTTGATCACTCCTCTTATTAATTTCGATCAGCTAGTGGATGGAACATTGACTTTTTTAACATCGACCAGTTTTGCAGATGATAGTATTCTGGAAGTTTTGGTTTCTACCAACTGGGACGGGTCTACGGAGGATATCGATTCTTTTGAGTGGGCGAATTTAAGTGCAGCCAGAATTGCAAACAACACAGATCCGTTTCAGGATTATATTCCATCGGGTGTGATAGACCTTTCCTGTATAGAAGGAGTTGGTCATCTGGCCTGGAGATATACAGGAAGTGGTGATCCGGACTTTGATGGAACCTATGAGCTTGACGAAATAGAAATTAGATCGAACTAATATCATAAACCATAATTCAAAAAACCCTTCCACATAGTGAAAGGGTTTTATTGGCTGAAACCATTGGCTAGTACTGGGGATAATTATCTTATCGTTCTATGATATTAAACTCAGATCTTCTGTTATTTTGGTGATCTGCTTCAGTACAGTTACTACCACAATCTACTGCCGGATCGTCGAGACCATATCCTTTACCGCTAATACGGGAAGCATCTATTCCTTGAGAGATCACATATTGTACTGTAGATTGTGCTCGTTTTTCGGACAGATTCCGGTTGTATTCCGCTTTACCGCGAGTGTCCGTATGACTTTCCACAACTATCTTCATATTAGGATACTTTTTCATGATCTCAATTAGTTTGTCCAATTCGAAAGCAGCTTGTGGTTTAATGTTGTGTTTGTCGTAGTCAAAAAGAATAGGATTCAATTCAACTTTATCATCAACTATAATAGCCTCGATAGGACGAAGTGCAATTGTTTTACTCAATTTACCGTTAGGACTGGCTTCAACCACTAAAGCATTGCTTTCAAAACCACGCATAAACGCTTGAACAATGTGTTCTTTATCACATTCGGCTAAGAGGTTCCCATGACCACTCTCGCCGGTAGATTTTGTGCTCAAGCGGTTTTCCAAAGTATCGTAGAGATCTAAACGAGCTCCAAAAATAGGCTCATTCGTATATTCATTCACTACACTAATATCCATATCCACTTCACATGGAGGCTCTATGGCTCTTATCGTATAGATATCATCTGCTCCCTGGCCTCCTTTTCGATTGGATGACATAAAACCAGTTTTTGTACTAGCGTCATAGATGAATGCGAAATCATCACTTTCGCTATTCGCACCTTTCCCAAGATTTACGGGGTTGCCAAATCCGTTTCCATTTACTTCAGCATAAAAACCATCTAAGCCGCCCAAGCCCTGTTGACCATCGCTCGAGAAATATAGATCGCCATTACTATCAATGTATGGGAATACTTCTTTTCCTTCCGTATTGATGTTATCATCCAGTCGCTGAGGTGTTCCAACGTTACCACCTTTGTCAATGGACACCCTATAAATATCTGATCCTCCTTTTCCTCCTGGCATGTCGCTCACGAAATAAAGGTCATTACCGTTAGGACTTAAAGCGGGGTGGCCCGAGGAGTATTCACTGCTATTGAACGGTAGTGAATATACACCTTTCCAGGCTCCGTCAACCCATTCGGTATAGTATAGATTAATTTGATTGATACCCTCTTCATTTTTCTTAAACTTTCCATTCAAATAATCATTTCGATCAAAATACATTCGTTTTCCATCTGAAGTAATGGCAACATTTCCCTCATGGAATTTAGTGTTTACATCCCCTTCTAACAAGACGGCATTTTTAATGGCATCTCCTACCACTTTTGCCTTGTAGATATCTAAGAAGGGTTGTTCGTCCCAATGGTATTTCTTGCGAGATGTATTTCTTGCTGAAGAAAAATAGAAGTCCTTTCCAACGACGATACCTCCAAATTCTGAATATTCGGTATTGATATCTTCCAGGTTTTTCGCTTCATATCTGGCGAAATCCTCCATGATCTGAGGTACGTAATTGGGATTTTTCA
>Ga0164320_10000482_pt1 | contig 13072 bp, 9 predicted proteins | sample GuaBasSediGuay11_FD_113736 | JGI IMG/M metagenome (GOLD analysis project Ga0164320, IMG submission 113736) | Subseafloor sediment microbial communities from Guaymas Basin, Gulf of California, Mexico - Guay11, Core 4567-28, 0-3 cm | ecosystem: Environmental > Aquatic > Marine > Hydrothermal vents...
ACCAGGCAGAGCGCGACGAGGCGCAGATTGGCGCGCCAATAGGCCATTCGATTTTCAGAATGCATCATGTCCCCGCAATCGTTGCTGTAAGCGATCAATTCTACGAAGGTGTCAGGCACAAAAAAAGCGGCTTCTGTCGAAGCCGCCTTTTGACCAACGCTAGCACGTAGTTCCTGGCCCCCTGATTCCCCCGCCAAGCCGTACCTGAGGGTGTCCTGCAATTCTGCGCGCCGCCTGTCTGTTGCTCAAAGGCTACGCTTGTGAGTCGAAAAGGTCGCAGAAATACAACCACATGTCAATTCTTTAGCCCTTGATAGGCCGCGTTTGGCCGATATTCGCTGGAATTGTTGTATATATACAACATTTCATTTCCAACATCTTGTGCAATAGTTGCCCAATGGACGTTAGCCGCCGCAATCGAATTCTTGGACTGGCACTGCCGATTATCGGCGGCATGGTGTCGCAGAACCTGCTTAACATTGTCGATACGGCAATGGTGGGCTTTCTCGGCGACGCGGCGCTCGCGGCCGTCGGCCTCGGCGGTTTCGTCGTATTCATGTGCCAGGCGCTGATTCTCGGCCTGTCGACCGGCGTGCCAACCACTGCAGCTCGCCGCAAGGGCGAAGGCAGACCTGACAGAGCTGCGGCCGCCCTGACCACCGCGTTGGTGCTCGTGCTGCTTGTTGCTCCCATTCTGTCTGTCGTTCTGATTCAGCTTGCAGAACCGGTGTTTCCGCTCCTGAACTCCGACGTCGCTGTTATCGAGCGCGGCGTCCCTTACGTTGAATGGCGCCTGGGTGCGATTGTGTTCGTCGGCATGAATTTCGCATTTCGCGGTTACTGGAATGCTCTGGACCTGTCACGCATATACATGCAAACACTGATCATCATGCATGCATGCAACATCATCCTGAATTACGTGCTTATCTTCGGCCACTTCGGTGCACCGGCTCTCGGTGTTACAGGCGCAGGCATGGCGAGCGCCATTTCGATGGGTATCGGTACTCTTGTTTATTTTTATCTCGGTTTTCGGCACGTTGCAAAGGGCTGTTTCCTGCGCTGCATGGCAACCCGTGCCGAAACGATATCCCTGGTTAGAGTGTCAGTTCCCGCAGGTTTGCAACAATTGTTCTTCGCCGCCGGCCTCGTCGCAATGTTCTGGATCATCGGCCGGATCGGCACACCCGAACTGGCCGCTGCCAACGTTCTGATTACCGTACTGCTGTTCGCGATACTGCCGGGCCTTGCGCTCGGGATTGCCTGCGCAACGCTGGTCGGACAGGCGCTGGGCAAACGCGAACCGGACGACGCCTATCAATGGACATTCGATGTCGCCAAGCTAACCGTCATTCTGCTGACCGTTCTGGGCCTGCCGATGTTGCTTGTCCCTGACCTGGTGTCATCGATCTTCATTCACGAAGACGCAACGCGTGATTTGGCGCGCTGGCCAATGAGGCTCATGGGTCTTACATTACCCATCGAAGCCGTGGGATTCGCATTCATGCACGGCATGCTTGGTGCCGGCGATGCCCGACGTGTCATGCTTGTCAGCGTCACAACGCAGTGGCTGCTTTTCCTGCCACTCGCTTTCGTGATCGGACCGGTGTTAGGTTACGGTCTCATCGGCGTATGGCTTTGGCAAGGCGTTACGCGGGCAGCTCAATCCTGGCTATTCGTCAACATGTGGCGACGCCGGGGGTGGCAAAGAATAGAGGTCTGACAGGAAGTGAAAAATGGAAATTAGGAGTCAATCGATTGCTGCGATGATTCTCCTGAGTCTTTGCTGGGCGATAAGCAGCGCAGAAACGGTTTTTCACGACTTCACCGGCTATACCTCGACCGGGTCCGGCATCCATGCGTTCAGTGTTCTGGCCGTCTCGGATGATGGCAGAGTCATCGCTACAGGCGATTCGACACTGCTAGATGAATATCCGCAAGCAACGCGCGTTGATGGCAACGGCCAGTATATTTTACCCGGCCTGATCGATGCCCACGCTCACGTTTACAGCCTTGGCTACCTCGCGATCAGCCTGGATCTCAACGGTACGCCGAGCATTGCTGATGCGGTTCAACAGATCGCTGATTTTTCAGCGCAGAATCGCTACAACCAATGGATACTGGGCCGCGGCTGGAACCAGGTGCTCTGGCCCGGAAAGGAATTTCCGAATTCGTCTGATATCGATGCTGTCGTAAATGACAGGCCGGTCTGGCTGCGGCGTATCGATGGCCACGCGGGTTGGGCGAACAGCAAGGCGCTGCAAATTGCGAGCATCGACGACGATACGCCCGATCCTGTCGGCGGCAAGATTTTGCGCGATGCCAACGGTAAGGCAACTGGCATCCTTATTGATAATGCGATGAGCCTGCTCGAGCCCCGTATCCCTGCGCCTGACAAGGATGGAATTCGCACGGCCTATCGCACGGCAATACGAAGACTCGTTTCGCTCGGAATGACCGGCGTTCACGATACCGGCATCAATACCCAAGAGGCCGAGGTGTACATGGCCATGGCTGACGATGGCGAGCTCGACATGCGCATTTATGCGATGGTGAGCGGCGCCGGCAAGAACCTCGATGACATTGGCAAGCCATTGACCGGCTATGGCGGTGACAAACTTGATATTGCTGCGGTCAAACTTTATGCCGATGGAGCTCTGGGTAGTCGCGGGGCCGCATTGCTTGAACCTTACTCCGACGATAGCGAGAACCGCGGTTTGCCATTCTGGACGGCGAATGAATTGATTACGTTCACGAAAAAGGCCAATGACATGGGATTTCAGGTCGGCATCCATGCGATTGGCGATTCTGGAAATCGCATGGCGCTCGATGCGTTCGAAAAAGCACAGGGCAGCCAGCCTTCGGAGTTACGCAATCGCGTTGAACATGCGCAGATCATTTCACTCGACGACATCCCGCGATTCGCGGAGCTTGGGGTCATCGCATCCATGCAGCCAACGCATGCGACGAGTGACATGAATATGGCGGAAGACCGCCTGGGCCCCGACAGGATCCAGGGTGGCTATGCGTGGCGGAGACTGCTCGATTCAGGCGCCGTGCTGGCGAGTGGCTCCGATTTCCCGGTCGAGCTACCCAACCCGTTTTACGGCCTGTACGCTGCTGTAACTCGGCAAGACCGCGGCGGCATGCCGGAAGGCGGCTGGTATATCGACCAAGGCCTGACACGAGCCGAGGCCCTGCACTCATTCACATTGGCAGCGGCATACGCTGCTCACCAGGAAGACCGGATGGGCAGCCTCGAACCGGGTAAATGGGCCGATTTCATCATCGTCGATCGCGACTACTTCGACATTCCGAATTCTGAGATCGACGACATTCAGGTAATCGAAACCTGGGTCGGCGGCAAACGTGTATTCAATGCAAATGACGGGGATTAGAAATGATTGTTGAGCAGATATGGACTGGCAATGCCTACCGTAATTTCAATTACCTTATTGCTTGCCCGGAGACCGGCGATGCGCTGGCGATCGATCCGCTCGACTATGAGAAATGCCTGGCGGTTGCGAAAGAACGCGGCTGGACGATCACACAGATTCTCAATACACACGAACACGGTGATCACATAGGTGGCAACAAGGCTGTTGTTGCGGCGACAGGGGCTACGATCATTGCGCACGAGAATGCCGGAGCGCGTATTCCCAATATGAGTCGCGGCGTCGGCGCAGGTGACGTCATATCAGTGGGCAAGACGGTCGACCTGGAGTGCCTCGATACGCCTGGCCACACGATGAGCCACATCTGCCTGCTGTCAAAGACCGACCAGCCTGCCCTGTTCAGCGGCGACACTCTGTTTAATGCAGGAGCAGGGAATTGCCACAATGGTGGTCACCCGAACGACCTGTATGACACGTTCCAGGATCAACTGGAAAAGCTCGGCGACAACACGCAAATTTATCCAGGTCACGATTATTTGATTAACAACCTTGAATTCACGCTCGACCGGGAGCCTGATAATGCGACGGCAAAGCAATTGCTGGCCGACGTGAAAAATCAGGATCCAAACGACGCATTGGTTACGACCTTGTCACAGGAACGGGAGGTAAATACTTTCTTCCGCCTGGACAGCCCGTCAGTTATTGCGCGCCTGCAGGAGCAATTTCCTGAGATTGGTAGCCAGCCGGATGCAAGAGCGGTGTTTTTGAAGCTGAGAGAGTTGCGAAATTCCTGGTAAAGACCTGTCGCGGCTGAAGCCGCTCCCACAGTGCTAATTAAGAACTGTGGGAGCGACTTCAGTCGCGACAAGAGAGTCAACAATCTTAACTAAGAACTTGTGGGAGCGACTTCAGTCGCGACGTCTGTATCAGCCCCGCGCTGCTTCCCACAACCACAGCAACGCTTCATACACACCCGCCTGCCGCTCCAGCTGCTCACGCCAGCGCTTACCATCGCCATCGAAATACGCGTCCAGCAGGTGGTCACTTTGCTCAACCGATAGCTCGTGATGGGCAGCAACCGTTGCGAGGTCGAAGAACGGGTCGTTGTCGCAGGCGTACTCCCAGTCCAGGAATCGAATCTCGGGCGTGTTAATAATATTGGCGACAACGAGGTCATTGTGACAGCAGCACAGATTATGCGGCATGGGCCCGGCCTCTACTTTGCGCATGCAATCGCGGACCAACTCCGGATCCGCATTCTCTATACGTTGCATGTAGTCACGCGCCGCACCAACGGCGTCGAAAGTACGGCCGGTCAATGGCAGCGCGTGCAGTTTCCTTAGCCCTGCAGCAAGCACATCGAGATTCGTATTATCGTCGAGGCACTCGCCCGACCAGATAACGCCCTCGAGATACTCCGTCATATAGACCGTATCCGACGCAAACAAGACACGGCCGGCCAGGCCTTTGTCTGCTGCCATCGTTTGAATCCGCGCTTCGGTATTCCTGGCGTTATATGGTGGACCCCTGGAACCCTCATCGATCTTGAGAACGGCTTTGTCGTCGCCATTCTCGATGAGGTAGGTGCGATTAGTGAGGCCGCCATTCAATTCACTGTAGGCCGCCCCTTCCCAACCGGATATCGTCGACAAAACCGCTTCAGGTGTTTTTCTCGCTGTCACCGATTTACCTCGCGCCAGGAACGTGCCCAGCTAACCAACCCGAACGGAATCATGACCACATAAACTGCGAACAGCACTGACGTCAGCTGCAAATCGCGAGACCAGTAAATAAAGATCGATGCGATATCGATGGCCAACCAGTACCACCAGTTCTCAAGCACCTTGCGCGCGACAAGAAACGTAGCCCAGATGGCACCCCAAGTGATTACCGCATCAACATATGCGTGTTGAGAATCCGTCTGCGTATCCAGCACGTAGCCGTTGAGAAGACCCACAAGGGCTATCCCCAGAATCGCATAGACATGTGTTAGTAGAGGCCATCTGACAACCGGCAACTTTTTTTCCTGCTGCTGACCTGAGCGCCATACGACCCAGCCATAGATAGCCATCGCGAAATAGAAGCCGTTGAGCACAGATTGCATGTAAAGCTTCGCGTCGGCAAACAAGTAAATGTAAATCGCTGCGCTAACACCGGCACCAAACCAACACCAGATGTTCTGGCGAATGGCCAGAACCAGGTACATCAGTGCCATTACGACCGCGATGGCCTCAAGTGGCGCGAACGAGACCGCCTGTTGCTGCAATGTGTTTAGGAGACTCTGCATCGCGTGCCTTACTGGAAGTCTCTTGCAAAAGTGAGACCGATCTGGCGAGGGTCGCCGAGCCTGGTGTAGAGAGTGTCGGGGAAATCCGGGGGCTCGTTACCAAAATAGAAGCCGCGAACTGCGTATTCCTCATCCAGCAGGTTGCGCGCCCATAGTTGGGCGGACCATGAATTTGCTTCGTAGCCGAGGCGTGCATTCACCAGCCTGTATGACCGGGATTTCTGGTCGTGGCTCACGTCGTAATAAAACGCGTCTCTGGCAGTCGCATCAAGCCGAACGAAAAACCCACTGGTATGTCGATAGCTACCACCAAGAGCGACAGAATATTTCGGCGCATGCGCCTGGCCTCGCCCACTGAGGTCGACCTGCGGCGTTCTAAATTCTTTGAAACTTGCGTCAAGCAAACCGATATTCAGGTAAAGCTCCAACGCATCGCTCGGCAACCAGCGAACATCGGCTTCGAAACCCGTTGTTTCACCCTGCGCTGCGTTATCGGTAAAGAAGACGAACGAGGCAGGGTCACCGGGAATCAATTGGAAGGAAGTTCTTACCTGTTGGTTGTCGCGGCGATTTGCGAAAACCGATGCATTGATACGCAGCGAATCCTGTAGCAATTCGGATTTGATGCCAACCTCAAGATTCCAGAGCTCTTCAGCCCCGAAATCACGGCGATCATCCGGCACAACGCCGAGGTTGAACCCACCCGCCTTGTAGCCCTTGGACAAGCTGACAAAGCTCGTTAACGAAGCGGAATGATCGTGGCTGAGTGTCAATTCCCCACCCCACATCGACTCTGCCGGCCCGGCAGACAGCCCCGCCGTGTCGTCATAGTCTGTCGTGCGACGCTCAGTCCGAATACCAACGCTAGCTCGCGTCGTATCACCAATTTCGTGATCGTACTGGCCGAACGCGGCGATACTGGTCGCCTCGTAACTGCTACCGAACGTATCGTTGAGACTGTCCGCCCAATCGTAGAACGGGTCGTAGTATTCGCCCCAGTTGAAAGTTATGAGTTCGTCCTGAAGTTTTATCGCGTAAACACCGACCAACCAGTTGTCGGTCGCCAGCCGGAGTTCCTGGCTAATCGTTTCACGCTCTCGATCACTGATCGAAATGTAGTCGTACGTGACCGGCGCCCAACTATCGTCATTACCCCAGTCGGCGTCGTAGCTGAATTCGATATCCGAGGCTGCGACACTTGTGATCGATGTCACGGCCACATCTGGAGATCCGGAATACTCCAGTCTTAGCGAAGCTCCTATGCTCTCCTGTGCATCCTTGCCAGGTTTGTCAGACAGCATGACGGAACTGTTGTCGAGAGAGAACGCGTCGTAGCCGTTGTCGACATCGGCAAACATTGCGGCAAGATCGATTTGCCAGTCGCCGCCGACCGTCCAATGCAAGCGGCCGCGGACAGTCGTTTCGTCGCGCGCATTTGTATCCTCACGATTCAGGTAGGAGTTGTCACGAAAACCATTGCTCTCATGGCGGTGAGCACTCCACCGGTAGGTAACGCTTTTGTCCGCATTCAAACCGCCCCCGATAGCAACGCCGCCCGCAAGCGCATCGTCGCCACCAACCGTCAATTCCGCACGTCCCTCGAATGCTTCCGTGGGGGCCGCGCTGCGCATGTAAATCAGGCCGGCCAGGGCGTTCGCCCCGTAGCGGCTTCCCTGCGGCCCGCGCAAAACCTCTATTTGCTGCATATCGAACAGGGTCGCGACCGTACCGATGCCGCTGAAATCTATGTCGTCGATCAGGAACCCGACTGACGGGTTGGGTGCTCCCTGGTACTGCTCGAGTTCACCTACGCCTCGAATCTGGAAGTAGCGCGCACGATTGCCATCTCCGGACCAATTAAGGTTCGGAACAGTATTGATGATCTCTTCGAAATGCTGCACGGCCAAACCCCGAATTTGCTCGGCATCGAGCACCGTTACGCTGGCTGGTAGCTCGCTGGTGCTGCGGCCCCGGAAATCGGCTTTCACGATAATCTCGTCGATGGCGTCTTGTGCACAAACGACAAGCGGGAACATTGATGAGATCAGGAGAACAGCGGAGGTTTGCCGTAACTTGCGAATGGATTGCATATTTCCCTTCCTACGCCGGCATTACCCGGGTCAGGTTCTAAGGGTTCCCAAATGGATCTCAGGCCGAAAGCCACCCCTGTGACGGGAGAATTATATCAGCATTTGAGCCGGGCAATCAGGCTCGACGTATCCCAACGGTTGCCGCCCATCGATTGCACTTCCGCGTAGAAATCGTCGACCATTTTCGCTAACTCGAGTGTCGCGCCATTACGTTGTGCTTCTTCGAGCGCGATTGCCAAATCCTTACGCATCCAGTCAACAGCAAATCCGAACTCGAATTCATCGTTGATCATGGTCTGCCAGCGATTTTCCATTTGCCAGGACTGCGCCGCGCCCTTGGAAATCGACTCGATGACTCTTGCAGGATCGATGCCTGCACGTTTGGCAAAATGCAGCCCCTCGGCGAGGCCCTGCACGACACCGGCGATACATATTTGATTGACTGCCTTGGCGAGTTGGCCACTACCGACACTGCCGATGAGAGTCATTGCCTTGGCGTAGCAATCCATGACAGGTACAGCGCGCTCAAAGACACTTTCGTCGCCACCCACCATGATCGTCAATTGCCCACTCTCGGCTCCCGCCTGCCCACCCGACACTGGCGCATCCAGGAAATCGACAGAATGTTCCGCCGCCAGCGCGTGCATTTCACGTGCCACTGCCGCTGATGCTGTTGTGTGATCGACGATGACCGAACCGGCCGGCATCGCATTGATGGCACCTTGCTCACCCGCAAGAACCGCTCGAACGTCGTCGTCATTTCCAACACAGGAAAAAATGAACTCTGCCGAGCTAACCGCCTCCGCCGGGGTGGCAGCCATTTGACCGCCAAACTCGGCGCACCATTGCTCTGCTTTTCGTGCAGTACGGTTGTAGACCGTTACGTCATGGCCGTTTTTTGCGAGGTAGCCAGCCATGGGGTAGCCCATGACACCGAGGCCTATGAAAGCGATGCGCATACTCAAGACTCCTACGACTTTTTCTTCCGTGGGTCGAGACCAATTGAGCGTGCGATAATCTCACGCATAATCTCAGAACTGCCGGCGTATATCCGGGATACCCTGGCATTGGTGAACATTCGGCAGATGGGATACTCATCCATATAACCGTTGCCACCATGCAACTGCACACACTGGTCGGTCACGCGGCCTTCCAGTTCGCTGGTCCATAATTTCGCTTTGGCCGCATCATCTGCCGATAGAGCGCCCTTGTTGTGCTCTTCAACACAGCGATCGATAAATGCATAGCCAACATCGATTTCCGTTCGCATGTCAGCAAGTACGAATCGTGTATTCTGAAAGTCCGCAAGCGTCTTGCCAAAAGCCTTGCGCTCATTGACGTAGTCTATCGTCATATTGAAAGCCGCCTCTGCATTCGCAATGTAGCCGCATGCGCCGAGCAGTCTTTCTTCCGCCAGGAAATGCATCAGCTGGTAGAAACCGCGATGAAGCTCGCCCAGGAGATTCTCTTTGGGCACTTTCACGTTGTTGAAGAACATCTCGGCCGTGTCCTGGCTCTTCAAGCCCATCTTCTCGAGGTTATCGCCACGCTCAAACCCCTCCATGCCACGCTCTACAACGAACAAGGACATACCATGTCGGCTAGTGGGATCGGTCTTGGCGACCACAACGACGAGATCAGCAAGGATGCCATTTGAAATGAAAGTCTTGGAGCCGTTAAGCAGAAAGTGGTCACCCTTGTCTTCTGCCTTGGTACGAATTCCGGCCACATCACTGCCTGCGCCGGGCTCAGTTATTGCAACTGCAAGAACATGTTCGCCCGATACGCACTTGGGCAACCAGCGCTCTTTCTGCTCGTCCGTGCCAAGCTCCCCGATGTAGGGCCCAACCAGGCGGCTGTGCAAAGTCATAAAGAATCCCGCATCACCGTAATGTGCGTTCTCCTCGACCAGGATCTGCTCGTAACGAAAATCTCTGACGCCTGCGGCTCCATATTTCTCATCTGCCCACATAAGCAGCAGCCCCATCTCGCCTGCCTTGAGAAACGCCTCGCGATCGACAATACCCTGCTCATGCCACTTGTCACTGTTGGGGCCGACTTCGTTTTTCATGAAGCTCCGGACTGAGTCGCGGAACATCTCATGTTCTTCTTCAAAAATATTTCGATCCATTACTACTTGCCTTTGAATTCAGGTTTACGTTTTTGCAGGAAAGCCGCGATGCCTTCTTCGTTGTCGGCGCTGCCGAGCAATTCATTTTGCAGTTTGGCCTCAAGGTCGTAAGAGCTATCCCAATCGTTGTCCATTGCGTGGCGCATGACTTTCTTCGTCGCCGCCAATGCCAACGGAGCGCGTTGACTCAGGGCTTGCGCCCACTCAAGAGCCGCACTTCGCAATTCATCTGCAGGTGCTGATTTGTTTGCTAGCCCAAGCTGTATGCAGCGCGCGGCATCAATGCGTTCAGCCTCAATGCTGAGTTGATAAGCACGCTTGTAGCCAAGGTGCCTGACAAGCATCCAGTTCAGGCCGCCGTCAGGAACAAGCGAGATTGTCGAGAACGGTGAGAGCAGGAAGGCATCTTCAGCCATGATAACGAGGTCGCATTGCAGCACCAGTGACATGCCGATACCTGCCGCAAACCCAGGCACTGCTGCAATGACCGGCACGGGCAGTTCGGCTATCGCTGTAAAAACCGGGCGATACTCTTCCTGAAGTTGGTCAGCCACGGGCCGTTCGCTCGAGATATCTTTCAGATCAGCACCAGCGGAAAAGCAGCGGCCTTCACCAGTCAGAACGACTACCCGGACGGAATCGTCTGCAGCAACGTCATGTAACGCCTGCGCCAAATCCGCTCTGAGCTCGGAAGTGAATGCATTCAGGCTGTCGGCGCGATTCAGTGAAATTACTGCAACCGCATCCGCAACCTCGACGTTAACCAGGTCCCCCATTACTCTCTCCTTAGGTCGCGCTACATGTTGCGGCGGTACTCGCCACCGACGTGGTAAAGCGCATCTGAAATCTGGCCCAGCGAGCTGGTCTTGACCGTTTCCATGAGTGCGGCAAAGACATTGCCACGATCACGAGCAACGGCCTGCAATTGTGCGAGTGATTTTGAACTTTCATCCGTGTGTGTCTCCTGGAAAGACCTCACATGGGTGATCTGGTCCTGCTTTTGCGCATCGGTTGAGCGGATGAGCTCCAGCTCATGCACTTCATCTTCCTGCCCTTCGACTGGCAGGAACGTATTGACACCGATCAAAGGCAAAGAACCGTCGTGCTTCTTGCTCTCGTAATACAGGCTTTCGTCCTGAATCTTGCCGCGCTGGTACATCGTATCCATGGCTCCGAGAACGCCACCACGATCCGAGATACGTTCGAACTCCTCGTACACTGCCTCTTCAACAAGATCTGTCAGCTCGTTGATGATGAACGACCCCTGCCAAGGGTTTTCGCAGAAATTCAGACCAAGCTCGCGCGAGATGATCATCTGTATTGCCACGGCGCGACGCACGGACTGTTCGGTCGGTGTTGTAATCGCCTCGTCGAACGCATTCGTGTGCAGGCTATTGCAGTTATCGAACATCGCATAGAGCGCCTGCAGTGTCGTACGAATATCATTAAAACTGATTTCCTGTGCATGCAGGCTACGGCCTGATGTTTGCACGTGGTACTTGAGCATCTGTGACCGGGAACTTGCGCCGTAACGTTCGCGCATTGCCCGTGCCCATATGCGCCGAGCCACGCGACCAATGACCGTGTACTCGGGGTCCATACCGTTGGAAAAGAAGAAACTCAGGTTCGGTGCAAATTCGTCGATCTTCATGCCGCGGGCGAGATAGTACTCAACGATCGTGAATCCGTTAGACAAGGTAAATGCGAGCTGGCTTATCGGGTTCGCCCCCGCTTCAGCGATGTGGTAACCACTGATCGAAATGCTGTAGTAGTTACGAACGCTATTGTCGATGAAGAACTGTTGCACATCGCCCATCATCTTCATCGCGAATTCGGTCGAAAAGATGCAGGTGTTTTGAGCCTGATCTTCTTTGAGAATATCCGCCTGAACCGTGCCACGAACAGAGGCTAGCGTTTCCTTACGAATCCGCGCGTATGTGTCTGCATCGACAAGCTTGTCGCCGGAAATGCCCAGCAGTGCAAGACCCAATCCGTCATTACCTTCGGGCAAGTCACCTTCGTATCGTGGTCGCTCCCGGCCCTCGAAGTACTTCTCGATCTGTTTTTCTGCAGCGTCCCACTGGTTCGATTCACGCAGGTGCTTTTCGACCTGTTGGTCGATAGCACTGTTCATGAAAAATGCGAGCATCATCGGCGCCGGGCCGTTGATCGTCATCGACACGGATGTCGTGGGTGCGCATAAGTCGAAGCCGGAGTACAACTTCTTCATGTCATCGACACTTGCGATCGAGACTCCGCTATTGCCGACTTTGCCGAAAATATCGGGGCGCTCGTGCGGGTCTTCACCGTAGAGCGTCACCGAATCAAAAGCCGTCGAGAGCCTGGCCGCCGCCTGCCCTTTCGAGAGATAGTGAAAACGGCGGTTGGTTCTTTCCGGCGTTCCCTCGCCGGCGAACATGCGAGTGGGATCTTCTCCAAGGCGACGGTAGGGATAAACGCCGCCAGTATAGGGATACGCACCCGGCAAATTCTCCCTGGACAGGAATTTCAGCAGCTCACCCCAGTCCTTGTAGTCGGGTGCAGCGATCTTGGGGATTTTCTGGTGACTGAGGCTTTCCCGGTAATTGTTACCGGTAATCTCCCTGCCACGCACGGTGTAGCTGTACTTTTCACTCTGGACGCCAGCTTTGCGGTCCGGCCACTCACGCAGTAAGCGTACCGATTCTGATGATAGATCAGACAGGGTCTCCTGGTAACGTTGTCGCAGCACAGACAAGCTTCTATCGTCGCCTGAGTTGAGCGCCGTGGCCGGGTAAGTCGCGAACGCCTCAGGCAATTCCGGGTCTTCGATAAGTTGCAATGCTTCGTACAGGTGTTGCAGGCGGCTTGCCAACTCGGATTGTGAATCAACACGAGCATTGATTGACCGACCCTGCTCGGCGATCTCCGCCAGGTAGCGAATACGCGACCCCGGAATAGCTGCCGCCGATCGCGATTCCCGGTTCGATGTGTCGATATCGGGAGCCCATTCTTTAGCATCGAGACCGAGCTTCTCAGCTACCATCCGGCACAGCTGGGCAAACATCCAGCTAGCCCCGGGGTCATTGAACTGACTCGCGATTGTCGGGTAGACAGGAATATCTTCGTCTGCCGTATCGAACGCCGTGTGGTTACGCTTCCACTGCTTGCGGATATCTCGCAGCGCATCTTC
>Ga0164320_10000483_pt1 | contig 13071 bp, 7 predicted proteins | sample GuaBasSediGuay11_FD_113736 | JGI IMG/M metagenome (GOLD analysis project Ga0164320, IMG submission 113736) | Subseafloor sediment microbial communities from Guaymas Basin, Gulf of California, Mexico - Guay11, Core 4567-28, 0-3 cm | ecosystem: Environmental > Aquatic > Marine > Hydrothermal vents...
GGCGCATCGGGTCGCAACGGCGGGTTTTGCACCACGGGTGCAACCAAGCTTTCGCTGAAATCGCAGCTGGCCAAATTCGGCGTCGACGAAACGCGCCATTTCTACCAAAGTCAGGACGACGCGGTAAACCTGGTGCGCAGCCTGGGCGAGGACGAAGAAATCGATTTCCTGGCGCAGGGTGATGGCGAATTCATGGTCGCCGAGAGTGCTGCGCATTTTGCCGAACTGAAAAAGCATGCGCAGACCGAACGTAACCTGCTCGGCCTCGACATCAGCATTCACAGCCGCGACGAGTTTCGCGAGATCGGCTACGACGCCCCCCATCAGCACGGCGCCGTCCGGCATCGGCCCTCGTTCGGGCTGCACCCGCTGCGCTACGCACGTGGCCTCGCGGCGGCGGCGCTACGCCGCGGCGCGCGCATACACGCGCACAGCGAAGTGTTGAGCTGGCACAAACAGGATGGGCGGCATCGGCTGGAAACCGCGAACGGCAGCCTGAGTGCAGGCCAGGTGATACTCACCGGTAACGGTTTCATGCCCGAACATCTGCACCGCGGCGTCGAGGCCCGGCCGCTGCCATTGCAAAGCGCCATCGTCGTCTCGCGCCCGATGAGCGATGATGAACTGCGCCAGAAAGGCTGGCATACCGAAAATCCAACATTGAATTCGAAGCACATGTTTTTCTACTACCGTCTGCTCAGCGACAAGCGCTTCATGCTCGGCGGCCGCGCCAACCACATCGGTGATCCGCAGGGGGCCGAGCAGGCCTTTGCCTACCTGAAACGCTCGATCGCAGAAATGTGGCCGCAGTTCGCCGATCTCGAATACACCCATCAATGGCGCGGGCTGGTTTGTTTCGCAATGAATTACCGGCCCTCGATCGGACGCATGCCCGAGGATGCCTCGGTCTACTTTGCCTACGGTTATCACGGTAATGGCGTCAACACCGCCACCTGGAGCGGACGCGAACTGGCGCGCTGGCTGGCCGGAAATGAATCGTCAAATGACCTGCTGCCGAAGCATTTGCCGGCGATCGTGCGCGGGCGTCCACCCAGGTTTCCGCTCGCGTTTCTGCGTCGTCAATACCTGCGCGCCGGGCTCGGTTTTTACCGGCTGCGCGACTTTTTCGATATCTAGGCCTTGCGCTAACTCACCGCTAACATGGATTTTTTCGACATCAGTTTTCCCGGCGAACCCGGTATGGCTATTATCGCCATCGTCGCCTTCGGCGCCGGCCTGGTGCGTGGCTTTACCGGATTTGGCGGTCCCGCCTTTATCCTCGCCATCCTGACCCTGTTCTTTACCCCCTACAGCATCGTATCCAAGATCCTGGTCGTCGATTTCATCGCCAGCGTTTACCTGTTCAAGGCAGTTTTCCGCGAAATTGACTGGCGCGCGACCGCGTGCATGGTGGTCCCGACGCTGCTGTTCATGCCGCTCGGTCACTGGCTGCTGGTGGAACTAGACCCGTTGTGGATGAAACGGGCAATGGCTGTCGTCATCGCCATCGCCTGTGTGCTAATGCTGATCGGGTTTCGCTACAAGCATCCGATGACGATGGCCTGGCTGGTATTTGTCGGCATCGTTGCCGGCATCGTTTTTGGCGGCTCCTATATCGCGCTGGTAGCCGTGGTGTTTATCCTGCTCGGCCCCTACGATAAACACCAGGGGCGCACGCTGATCATTGCCTGGACGTTTTTCACCGTGCTCGGCTTTGCGCTGATTTCGGCCGTCAGCGGCACGACCGGGCTCGACGACGTCATTACCGCCGCGCCGGGTGCGGCGACTTACCTTTTCGGCACCTGGCTCGGTTCGCACGGCTTCCACAACGCCAGCGAAAAACTGTTTCGCCGCGGCGCCATCGCGGTGCTGCTGTGCCTGGCCTGGTTCAACCTGGTTCTTTAACCTGCATCTTGCACCCGGAAATCAGGTAGAATCGCGCGCCTACCCGGATCCGCCATGCAAATCGAACTTTCCTCCCAGGCCCGACCCCTGAACCAGTATCCGTTGTACTGGGCCGAATGCTTTGGCACGGCCTCCATATTGCCGATGTCGCGCGCCGAGATGGACGCGCTCGGCTGGGACAGCTGCGATATCATCATCGTCACCGGCGACGCCTACGTCGATCACCCGAGCTTCGGCATGGCCATCATCGGCCGCCTGCTGGAGGCGCAGGGTTACCGCGTCGGCATCATCGCACAACCCGACTGGCATTCCGCCGAGGCCTTCAAACAGCTCGGTAAACCGAACCTGTTTTTCGGCGTGACCGCCGGCAACATGGATTCGATGATCAATCGCTATACCGCCGATCGCAAGATTCGCAGCGACGATGCCTATACCCCGGACGACGTCGGCGGCAAGCGCCCCGACCGCAGTTCGATCGTCTACGCGCAACGTTGCCGGGAAGCCTTTTCCGAAACACCCATCGTCATCGGCGGCATCGAGGCATCGTTGCGGCGCATCGCGCACTACGACTACTGGCAGGACAAGGTGCGCCGTTCCATACTCGCCGACGCGCGTGCCGATATCCTGCTCTACGGCAATGCCGAACGCGCGCTGGTGGAACTCGCCTGGCGGCTCGCCAACGGCGCCGCCATCGAAGACATCACCGACATTCGCGGCACCGCGTTCTTCATCAAGGATCTACCGCCCGACTGGACCGTGATCGATTCGACCAACGTGGAAAAGCCCGGGCGCGTCGAAAACCCGCCAAACCCTTACGCGATCATCGATGAAACGGTCTGTGCCGCGGGCGCCGACGACCCTGCGCCGGGCGCGGACATCCGACTCGAGGGCAAGCTCGCACGCGTCCAGCAGAAACTCGAGAAACGCCTGAAGACGGTGGTGCGGCTGCCTTCGTTCAACGACGTCAAGCGCGACCCGGTGCTGTACGCCCATGCCAGTCGCGTTTTGCATCTCGAAACCAATCCCGGCAATGCGCGCGCGCTGGTGCAAAACCAGGGCGGGCAGAAAATCTGGTTCAACCCGCCGCCGATTCCGCTGACGACCGAGGAAATGGACTACGTCTTCGGCTTCGATTACGCACGCGTGCCGCACCCGGTTTACGGCAAGGCGCATATCCCCGCCTACGAAATGATCCGTTTTTCGGTCAACATCATGCGCGGCTGTTTCGGCGGCTGCACCTTTTGCTCGATTACTGAGCACGAGGGGCGCATCATCCAGAACCGCTCGCAGGGTTCCATCCTGCGCGAGATCGAGGCGATGCGCGACAAGGTGCCGGGCTTTACCGGGGTGGTTTCCGACCTCGGCGGACCGACCGCCAACATGTACCGCATCGCCTGCCGCTCCAAAGCCATCGAGACTGCTTGCCGACGCCCGTCCTGCGTCTACCCCGGTATCTGCGAAAACCTGAACACCGACCATTCCGCGCTGATCGAGCTGTATCGCAACGTGCGCGCGCTCGACGGCGTGAAGAAGGTCCTCATCAGCTCCGGGCTGCGTTACGATCTCGCGGTCGAATCACCGGCCTACATCGAGGAACTGGTGACGCATCACGTCGGCGGCTACCTCAAGATAGCGCCCGAGCACACCGAGCAGGGGCCGTTGTCGAAGATGATGAAACCGGGTATGGGCAGTTACGACCGTTTCAAGGCCCTGTTTGAAAAGTTCTCCCGCAAGGCGGGCAAGGAGCAGTACCTGATTCCCTATTTTATCGCCGCGCACCCGGGAACCAGTGATGAAGACATGATGAACCTGGCGCTGTGGCTGAAGGACAACGGCTTTCGTGCGGACCAGGTGCAGAACTTCTACCCGTCACCGATGGCGACCGCCACGGCGATGTATCACAGCGGCAAGAATCCGCTCAAGCGCGTGCGCCGCGACGACGAAGTGGTGGAAACCGCAAAAGGGGAAAAAAGGCGGCGTTTGCACAAGGCGTTTCTGCGCTACCACGATCCGGCGAACTGGCCGATGCTGCGCACGGCGCTAAAGGCCATGGAGCGCGAGGATTTGATCGGCAGCGGCAAGTCCCAGTTGATCCCGCTCCACCAGCCCCGCGATGGCGATGCTTACCACAACCCACGGCGCAAGAACAGCTATCGGGGCAAAGGTGGCGGACTCAGGAAGGGGCGCTTGTTAACCCAGCACACGGGACTCCCACCGCGCAAGTAGGCCAGCCGTATCAGGCGTTTGCAGTCGTTCAGGGCTGGTTTCAGGCAGCTTCCATTTCGCGGATGTGTTCCTGGCAGCGCTTCATCGCGGTCGCCATCTCAATGCCGCTTTGAAACCGCTCGCTGGCTTCTTTTTGCAAGGACTTGTTGATCAGGTTTTTGACGCAGTTGGGCAGGTCGGCGCGGTAGCGACGGATGTCGGGGTGCAATTCGTTGGCGATGTTGTACATCAGGTTGGCAATAGAATCGCCCTGGAAAGGTAGTTGGCCCGACAGCATCTGGTACAGGGTCACGCCCAGCGAAAACATGTCGGTGCGGCCATCGACCTTCTTTCCGGCCAGCTGCTCCGGCGACATGTAGTATGGGCTGCCGAGCACCATGCCGGTCTTGGTCTTGCTCGCATCGGTCAGACAGGCGACGCCAAAGTCGGTAATCTTGGCGACGCGTTTTTTGTCATCGTAAATGATATTGGCGGGCTTGATGTCGCGGTGCACCACGTGTTGCTTGTGCGCGTAATCGAGCGCCAACGCAACATTGCCGACGATATGGAACACCTGGCTGATCGGCAGCAGGGTCTTGGGGCTGGTGTAGGCCGTCAGGTCCTTACCCTTGAGATAATCCATCGCTATGTAGGCGAGGTCCTGCTCATCGCCAACATCGTAAACGGTTACGATATTGGGATGGTCAAGCCTGCCGGCAGCCTCCGCCTCGCGGAAGAAACGCGCCTTGACTTCATCGTGCATGTCTTCGTCGAGATCGGCTCCCAGAACCATGGTTTTGATCGCCACGGTGCGCCCGATCTTGTCGTCGCGGCCGAGATACACCATACCCATGGCGCCGCGCCCGATTTCACTGTCGAGCTGGTAACGCCCGAGTTTTGGTTTCTGCACGCCTTCACTACTGGATATCAGGTTTGGCGCGGTCCCGCCGTTATCGCGCCCTGCCAAAACCACGGTGTTGGCGGCCTGGTCATTCTGCGCGAGGCGTTCGCTGACGTCGTTGAACTTTTCATCGTGCGCGAGAATAAACTTGAAAACACTGGCCGCCTTGTTGAACTGTCGCTTGCGTTCGTAATCGAGACCAATGTTGTATAGCTGGCCGAGCAAAGACTCGTCCGCCCGACAGGTTCGATACTTGGCGAAGGCCTGGTCCAGTTGTCCCTGCGCATGCAGTGACATACCCAGCTGGAAATTGGCGACCGATAACTCTCTATGCGTCTGGTCGAGGTGGGCATCGATCGCCTTACGCGTACCGAACAGCAAGTAGCCCACGATCAACATGACCGCAGCGGCCATCATCGGCAACCACAGCAACTGTGTGCTCATCAGCAGGAAATGCGCGTTGAATATCATCAGCAGCAGAAACAGGCTCAGGAAAAATGCCGTATTGCTGCGGAATCGAACCATTATCATCATCAGGTAGAGTCCGACGACGGCGATCAGACCGCGCTGTACCCAGCCGCTCCACTCGGGCAGACGGTACTGCTCGTTCTTGAGAATGCTCGAAACCGTGTGCGCGGTCGCCAGGGTCGGGGAAATCGGCTGCCCGGTCGGTGTCAACAACGGTTTTACCAGGCGTGGCTCGTCCAGCCCGATGATGACGACTTTATCGTGAAACTGTTTCATATCGATGCTGCCGTCGAGTACATCGATCAGCGAAAATACCGGGAAGGCCGACTTGTCGTCTTTATCCTGGTAGAACCTCGGATAAATCCGCAGGTCGATATCCGTGCCCAGACCCTTGTCCCCCAGCATCGGGCTGATACCGCTTTTGGTTGCGATATCCTGCATCGACAGTCCCTTGCTGCGAGTCGCCAGCATCAGCGCGAATGATGGCAGGTATTCATTACCATACTGCACGATCAGCGGTTCACTGGAAAAATGTTCGGCTGTACTGGTCACTCCGACGGCGCCGACCTGTCGGGTAAACTTGTCAAGCGGCGGGAATATTTCAGCGGCAAGGGTCACCCTTGGCGTCGGCCACCCAATACCACGACCGGCGTTGGCGACACTGACATTAGGCAGGTCGAAACGCTCCATATGAATCGATAGTGAAGGGGTCAGTCCGGAGAGCGGTTCATCGGTCGGGGTATAGGGCATCGCCATAACGATACGGCCCGCGCTCTTGAAACTGGCGGCGAGTTTGTCATCACCACGCAGTGCCGTCTCGGTCACACGTAAGACGCGGTTGACGTTCGTGCTGAGTTTTTTCTCTTGCTTGAGGATGGCGCGCAGTTCCACCAACGAAGTCCGCGCAGCCTGGTTCTGTGCACCATCGAGCGGCAGATTGAAGCCGATCACCTTTGACCTGGCCTTCGCCAGCAGCAGCGTTGTTTCCGCAAGGACATCGCGAGTCCATGGCCAGGCGCCCAGCTCCTTTAGCGATTTGTCATCGATAGCGATAACGGCGATGTCTTCGAACGGTTCCTTGGCGGCGGAAAAACGCACGCCGAGATCATAGGCCTTGCGATCGAGGGCTGCGAACAGGCCGGCTTCTGCTAACAACAGAAACAGGACTGTGATAACCAGTCCGACAAACCAGTCGAGCTTAAATAGGGGTTTAATTGAGCGCATTAAAACAATTGTATTTCAGTATCTAGCTTGCAACCCATGTTTTATAGTTCATACATATCAGATTTTCCGCACCGATTTTGCAGTTGCGTCGCAACATCGTGACCGACATCCCAACTTCCGCGTCGGAAATGAATCGCTTTGGCCCTCTGTCGGCGTTATTCATTCGCCCTGGAACTGCCCTGCCTGCCCCTGGATCGGATCGATCGCAGAGAAAAAATTGCCCTCTGTGCCACATTCTTTTAGCCTTGGGCCCAGCATGCCCGATTCAATCAAACTTCTTTCCAGCCGGCGCTTCGGCCCTTTTTTCGTGACACAATTGCTGGGCGCCTTCAACGACAATCTCTACAGGAACGGTTTGGCGATATTTGTCGTCTTCCATGCCACCGCGGTCTCGCAACAGCAGAGTAATACCCTGGTCAATATTGCCGCCGGATTATTCATTCTGCCCTTTTTCCTGTTTTCACCGATCGCGGGCCAACTCGCCGACAAGTATGAGAAAGCGATGTTGATCCGGCGCATCAAGCTGCTCGAAATTGCCATCATGCTGCTCGGCGCATGCGCTTTCCTGCTGCAAAGCCCGGTATTGCTGGTCGCCATTCTGTTTTTAATGGGAACCCAGTCTTCCCTGTTTGGCCCGGTGAAATACAGCCTGTTGCCGCAGACGCTGAAATCCGAAGAGCTGGTCGGCGGCAATGCCATAGTCGAGTTCGGTACCTTTCTCGCCATCCTCGCGGGCCTGATCGCCGGCTCCTTCTTTATATCGCTGGGGGTCGAGGCAATGGCGCTGGCCGTGGTGATTACCGCCGGCGCCGGCTACTGGAGCAGCCGCGCTATTCCGTCCCTGGCGCCGGCGGCTGCGGATCTCAGGATCAGTTTCAACATCTTCCGGCAGGGACTCAGCATCCTGCACGACACGCGCGCCAACCTGAGCGTGTTTTACTCGGTGATGGGGATATCCTGGTTCTGGTTTATCGGCATTACCTACGTCAACCAGTTGCCAAACTTCGTGCGTTACGAACTGGGCGCTAACGAGAACGTTTACGTTTTACTGCTGGCCATGTTTTCGTTGGGCATCGGCGCCGGATCGTTTTTGTGCGAACGCCTGTCCGGGCGCAGGGTCGAGATCGGCCTGGTGCCGATCGGAGCCCTCGGCCTGACGCTGTTCGGTGTCGATCTCTATTTCAACCAGGGTCTGTCTGCGCACCCTCAGTTAATCGGCCCGATCGAGTTCGTCGCGCAATCCTCGAGTCTGCGCGTGTGCTTTGACGTCGTCATGCTTGGTATTTGTGGCGGCCTGTATACGGTACCCCTGTACGCCCTGGTGCAGCAGCGCAGCGAAGCAAGCAAGCGCTCGCGCATCATCGCCGCCAATAACATCATCAATGCCCTGTTTATGGTGGCGGCATCGCTGTATGGACTATTTGCCCTCAGCGTCGGGGTATCGATTCCGATGCTGTTTCTGATCATGGCGCTGATGAATGCGGCGGTTGCGCTGTTCATCTTCATGCTGGTGCCCGAATTCATCATGCGCCTGCTGGTCTGGCTGCTAGTGCATACCATCTACCGGGTCGATAAACGCGACCTCGACAATATTCCCGAGGAAGGACCTGCGCTGCTGGTCTGTAATCACGTCAGCTACGTCGACGCACTGGTGCTGGCCGGCTGTATACGCCGTCCGATTCGTTTCGTCATGTATTACCGCATTTTCGAGTTGCCGATACTGTCTTTTATTTTCAAAACAGCGCAGACCATTCCGATCGCGGGCGCACGCGAGAACAAGGCGATGATGGAGCAGGCCTTCGACGAGGTCAGCGCCGCGCTCGGTGACGGCGAACTGGTTTGCATCTTTCCCGAGGGCAAGCTCACCGATAGCGGTGAGCTCAACGTTTTCAAGCCGGGCATCAGCCGTATCCTCGAGCGCGACCCGGTTAGCGTCGTGCCGCTGGCGCTGCGTGGACTGTGGGGGAGTTTTTTCAGCCGCGCCCATGGCAATGCGATGTCGCGCCTGTTTCCGCGAGGCATGCTGAGCCGCATCGAGTTGGTCGCCGGCGACATCATCGAGGGTGGGAGGGTCGCGCCCGAAGAACTGCGCCAGCAGGTCTACGAATTACGCGGCGACAAAATCTAGCCCGGCTGGCGCAAAATACGGGTCAGGTTCCCATCATAAGCGCGGGGTCCTGCCTCAGGATACGGGTCAGGAACTGGCAGACCGCGTCGACGCGCGCTACGTGGCGCAGGTCTTCATGCACCAGTAGCCAGTAAGTACGCTCCACCGATACCTGCCCGGGCAACACGACCTGTAAACGACTTTCGCGCTGCGCCATGAAGCAATGCACCAGGCCGAGCCCGAGGCCCTCGAGGATGGCGTTGAACTGGGCGCTGACATTGGTGCTGCGAAACACGACGTGGGCATTTTTTATGGTGTTGTCTAAAAATCGCAGCTCCGGCATTTCGATCAGGTCTTCGATGTAGGAGACGAAGTCGTGTTGCGCAAGATCGTCAATACTGTTAATCGGGGGGTAGCCCGCCAGGTAGTCACGGCTCGCGAACAGGCGCAGGCGATAATCACACAGCTTCCAGGCGATGAGACGGCCACTGTCAGGGCGCGAGAAACTGATCGCGATATCGGCTTCACGCTTGGACAGGCTCATGCGTCGGGTCTCGGCAACCAGCTCGATCTCGATATCCGGGTGTTGCTGCTTGAATTCGGTAATGTGGCGCGCGATCACCTGCGAGCCCAGCGCCTCCGGCGTGGCAACGCGCACGGTACCGCTAAGGCGCGCATCCTTGCCGGCGATTTCCCGGTAGAGCCGGTTCGAGCGCGTTTCGATCTGTTCCGCCAGCGGTAACAGGCGCAGACCCGCGTCGGTTAGCTGGTATCCATTCGGCGATTTGTCGAACAGGCGCACGTCGAGCTGTTTTTCCAGCGCCGCGATGCGTCGGCTGACGGTGGTATGGTCGACCTGCAGGCGCACGGCGGCGCGCACCAGTTTTCCCTGGCGCGAGAGGGCGAGGAAGTACTTCAGGTCGTTCCAGTCATACATGTGTAAAATTGCACATTGGATGTGAGATTCGAACTATATCCTTGCATAAATATCTTGTCTATACTGCGCGCCCTATCGTTAATCATCCCTGACAGGAGCCATCATGAGCCAGCCCGCCGAAGCCGTATCCAGTGAAATCACCCAATTGAGCCACTACATCAACGGCGAGCACGTCGCCGGCAGCAGCGGCCGCTTCGGCGATATATTCAACCCGAGCAAGGGCGTCAAGATCAGCGAGGTGCCGCTGGCGTCTCAATCCGAGGTCGAAGCCGCCATCGCGGTCGCCGAGGAAGCCTTTCCGGCCTGGGCCGCTACTTCTGTATTGCAACGTTCGCGCATCATGGCGCGCTACGTGCAGTTGCTCTACAAGCATCAGCATGAACTGGCCACGCTGGTCTCCATCGAACACGGCAAGGTCATCGAAGACGCCATGGGATCGGTATTGCGCGGCATCGAAGTGGCGGAATTTGCATGCGGCGCGCCGCATGCGCTAAAGGGCGAGTTTTCCGATAACGTCGCAAACGGTATCGATATCTACTCGATGCGCAAGCCGCTCGGCGTCGTTGCCGGCATCACCCCGTTCAATTTTCCGGCGATGATTCCACTGTGGATGACGAGCATGGCGTTGATCACCGGTAACACCGTGGTGCTCAAGCCCTCCGAGAAGGATCCATCCTGCCCGATGCGCCTGGCCGAACTGTTTGTCGAAGCGGGTGCGCCTCCCGGGGTATTCAACGTCGTCAACGGCGACAAGGAAGCCGTCGACACGCTGCTCAACGACGAGCGCGTCAAGGCGATCAGCTTTATCGGTTCGACCCCGATCGCGAAGTACGTCTACGCCACCGCGACCGCCAACGGCAAGCGCTGCCAGGCCATGGGCGGCGCCAAGAACCACATGCTGATCCTGCCCGACGCCGATCTCGAAGACGTCGCCAACGCGCTCATGGGCGCAGCCTACGGTTCGGCCGGCGAACGCTGCATGGCGATTTCGGTTGGCGTCTGTGTCGGTGATGAAGTCGCCGACAAGCTGATCGACATTCTCAAGCCGCGCGTCGAAGCGCTGCGCATAGGCTCCAGTCTCGATACCGGGCTCGAAATGGGACCGCTGGTTACGCGTGAACATCGTGAAAAGGTGATGAATTATATCCAGATGGCGCAGGACGAAGGTTCGCGACTGGTGGTCGATGGCCGCGACTTCGTCTGCGAAGGTCACGAAGATGGTTATTTCCTCGGCGGTTCACTGATCGACAACGTCGGTTCTGAAATGCAGTCCTACCAGGAAGAAATCTTCGGGCCGGTACTGCAGATCATGCGCGTTGGCTCATTTGACGAGGGCGCGGCGCTGGCCACCGATCATCCCTACGGTAACGGCACCGCGATCTTCACCAAGAATGGCGCCGCGGCGCGCACCTTTGCCGACAAGGTCGAAGTCGGCATGGTCGGCATCAACGTTCCGATTCCGGTACCGCTGGCCTTCCACAGTTTCGGTGGCTGGAAAAATTCCGCTTTCGGTGATCACAACCAGTACGGAATGGAAGCGCTACGCTTTTACACCAAGGTCAAAACCGTCACCGCGCGCTGGCTCGACAGCGGTATCGATGCCGAGTTCACCATGCCGGTACTGAAGTAGAAATACAGCCCTGAACCCTCGGGGACCTGACACTACCCCTTACCCTTACTCCAACCTAGTTGTTGAAGCCGTAGTCGTAGTTCTGCGTTCCGCTGGAATTGAATACCTGGGCATGGAATGAAACGATGACGCGATCTTCCTTGCCGTTATAGGGAAACGGCATGTGCTTGATATGGGATGGGAACACGCACAACTTGCCATCTTCGGGAAATGAATCCCAGCTGCTGTCGTGCAGGTAAAAGTTGCCGTAATCGCCATGACCTCCCGCCATGTGTTCCATATGGGGACCGTAAAAACGGGTAATCCCGTTCGGCTGCTGACCGAGATTCGAGCGTAACGAGGTCGCGCAGTCGGCCGCACGCACGTAATAAACCCCGGACCAGGAACAATTCCCGTGCACGTGCATCTCGTGGAAGGCGTAGTTGTTCGATATCTGGAACCAGAGGCCGGTGATGTTGACGCTAACATTTTCGTCGGGGCGCCATAGCCCCTTGTTCGCCTCCCCCGCCACCTCGGCGATACCGCCGCTGATGAACTCGGCGAGCTCGTTCAACTCCTGGTGTAACGGGTACTGGGAAAGTAAATCGTCCTTGCTCGCATAGGCCTGCTTTGGCCCGCTTTGTTCACGGTCGCGATGCTGATAAAACAGTTCCAGCAAGGCCGGGTTGACCTTCTGGTAGTGCGCGAAGCGCTTCGCCAGCAGGGTCGTCGGCCACAGTTTGACAATGTTTGGATTTACGTCCGATTTCGTTTTTTTCGCCATTGTTCTCTCGTCCGCCCCCGGCACGGGCCGTTGGTTATGGTGCAAGCCTGCATATTACATATGTAATATGCAGGCTAGGGAAGCAACGCCCTGCCGTAGCGCTTGCATTTGTCGATGTAGGCGACCGTGCTCTTCGGCATGGGTACGCGCGCACTGGCGATATAACTGATCAGGCGCCTGCCTTCCTGGATCAGGGCCCGCCCGTAGGCGATGCGCATGCGCAGCATTTGATCGGACCCTTCGGGCAGGCCCGGTCTGAATTCGTCGAGTTTCTCGCCGATAGCGACGAAGTTCGGCCATACCTGGAAAATGATCGGATCCTTTTTCATGGTTTCGGCGGCATGTTTGGCGGCCGTTGCATAGTCCACGATTAGCGCCTCCAGTCCTGCAAACAGTTCACGGCTGCAAAACTCCTCCTTCATGCAGGCCGCGACCTGGTCGATTTCACGCATGCCCTGCGCAATCTTGATAAAGCGCGACTGGTAAAAATCGGCAACCGGCATGGTAAAGGCCTTGAAGGGTTCGCCCCAGACCTCGTCGATGCCTTCACAGCCACTGTGATGCTTGACCTGCTGTCCCAGCGTCAGCGCCTCCTGGAAACAGTCGCTGCACTGGCGCATGAGCTCGTTGTTGTGGCTGACCTGGACCCCCAGTTCTTCCAGTTCGACGATGGTGGTAAACAGGTCGGTAGCGCGGTTGAACAACGCCCCGGCGAGCATCGCGGCATTGATTCGTTTGCGTTCCGGATCGGTCTCGCGCTGGTAGGACTCGCGCGCCAGATCGAGGCTACGCCCGGGCGTGTTGATGCCCGCCTCGGTATGATGAAAGGCACGCCGGGTAAGGCTGTCGATCAAGCGCTTTCGATTGGCCAGCGTATCTTCGAGCGGCGCATAGTACCGAATCCAGTAGCCATCACAATGGATGTACTCGA
>Ga0164320_10000484_pt1 | contig 13069 bp, 13 predicted proteins | sample GuaBasSediGuay11_FD_113736 | JGI IMG/M metagenome (GOLD analysis project Ga0164320, IMG submission 113736) | Subseafloor sediment microbial communities from Guaymas Basin, Gulf of California, Mexico - Guay11, Core 4567-28, 0-3 cm | ecosystem: Environmental > Aquatic > Marine > Hydrothermal...
AAAAGGGATTACAACATCGCCACCATAATTCTATACCGTTCCTCCTGACCGGTTAGAACTTCCTTGCAATACTTCTGAATAGGTTTTTAAGGCAAGTCCACTTGAAGGGCTGCTTCCTGTATGACAACCTGAAGTAGCACAATTAATTGCAAATATTTCTGCTACTTTCTTGGTTTCAAAGCCATTATTGTTTTCATCAACAACTATTATTATCGGATTATCATTTTTAGTGCAGCTTGAGAATATTAATAGTGATACTGAAGTAATTAATAATGAATAAAATATAATTTTCATAAATTTTCCCTTATTTTAACAGAGACATCTTAATTAAGTGAATGAAAGAACCTGCCTGGATTTTGGCAATATAAACTCCGGATGAAAATCCTTTAGCATTAAAGTTAATATTATATTCACCTGCCGCCAGAGTTTCGTTTACAAGTTCAGTTACTTTTTCGCCAAGCATGTTATAAACAGAAAGATTTACCATTTCACTCTCAGGTAAGGTGAACCTTATTTGAGTAGATGGATTAAACGGGTTAGGATAATTTTGCTGGAGTGAATATGAAAGTGGTTTATTCCCAGAATTAACTCCTGTAGGATTTTCAATAGTTACCAACCAGGTAAGATATAAATCAAAAAATCCGTTTGTAACAAGGGCTTCAACTGTATCAACACGTGGAACTCCACCCTGTGGATCAGCAAAATAAATTAAATTTTTTGAAACAGAGGTTAAAGAATCGTTATTAACCCACCATGCATAGGAAAGGGTAAAACCACTGGTGTCTTCAGCATCAATAGAAAACACAATATGAACACCTGGCGCAACTGTTGTGTCTCCTAGTGGCGAGAAGCTATGAATAATTGGCTCAGCAGGAACTGTAACAGTATATAAGAAGAAAGTTGAAGGCGGAGTGCTGCCCGGTGGATTTATTCCTGAACCACCATCGGGAAGTGTTGAAACGTTATTGTCGTTATCCTGTGCTGATATATAATATTCAACCATTGTATCATCTATTTGTCCGGGGATTTCAAATTCATAAACATTATTTGATGGTCCATTTGGATCCGTAACTAATGTCCATCCACTTGTATTACCATTTACAGTTGTTCTGTACCTTGTGTTTGCTCCGGTTATATTTCCATCATCGTTTATAGTTGCGCTAATAATTACAGGATTAGAATTAAAAACTTCTGTAACCGGAGTGTGCGATATTACGGGCGCTATATTTCCTGCATTGAATTGAAAAACATAAAGTCCGTCATCCATATCAGAACATATTGTTAAACCTGATGGTAAATAAGGATAGCAGCCCCATTGTGATGAAGTTGAATATTCGCCAGCCAAAAATGGATTTAGAGGATCAGATATATCTAATACAACATAACCATCACCATAATAAGAAATGTGTGCGTAGTTGTCTAAAATAAATAAATTATGTACTGTTGCTCCTGTTGGTGTTTGCCAGCTAGGGACAACCAAATCCCAACTTGTACGATCTTGCAAATCCCAAACAGTAATATCGATGCTGTTGAATTCTTCGGTTCCGTAAAAGTATCTTTTATCTTCTGTCATCCAGCCGCTATGAGCATAGATACCAGGTAGTGCTGCACTCGATGAAATCCATTGCGGATTTGATTTGTCGCTAACATCAACCAGATCATATGTATCTTCAGCAGCAGCAACTACTGTATCGTTCCAAACATAAACATCGTGTATATAATTACTGCCTGTATAATAAGCCGTGCGGGTGGGATTTACCGGATTAGACAGATCGAGAATATGCATTCCCCCCCCGCCATTGGATCCAATAACATAAGCATAGCCGTTATCAATAAAAATATTATGTGCCCGGTTAAACCAGGTATCTACTGTATTAACCAGGGAGGCAGAGGTTGGTAAATTTGACAGATCGATTATTTGTAATCCCTGCCCAGAGCCAGTTTGCTCTGTAATGGTGTATGCATAATTACCGTGAACTTTTATATCGCGCCAAACTGATTGCGGACCAGGAATAAATGCTACTTCCTGAGGATTTGACGGATTATCCAATCGGATGATAGATGTTCCGTGCCGGGTACCCAATAAGGCGTACTCAATTCCAGTTCCATCTACATAGCCCCAGATATCGTTATATCCGATTGAAGGGTATTGGTTAAGTGTGCCAACCAGGTCTACATTTGTTTGTGCACGATTAACAAATGCTGTTAAAACACACAAAGCAACACAGAACATTATCATCTTTTTCATAATTTTTCCCTTTTGTTTTTAAAATCTTATTTAAGAAATGTAACCTTAAGAGCTTTCTTTACTAATTCAGACCTGGCAAGAATAATATAGTTGCCAGATGGTAAAATTTCATTTGCCTGGTTTTTTCCATTCCAGATAAATCTATGTTCACCTGAAGAGAGGTAGCCGTTGAATAATTGTTTAACTTTTTCACCGATTATGTTATAGATCTCTATTGTTATTTTCATTTCATTATTCAAATGGATATCGAGTGAAACTTTAGGATTAAACGGATTGGGAAAAGCTTTAACACTGAAAGTGCTTATAGGTTCTATTTCCAGATCAGCAACATTTGATACCAATGTATTAATATAAAGATATACACCTCCTTTAACATTTCCAAGGAATAAATCTGTATCGGTATCCGAATCAATATCAACAAAGTATGGTATAGTAGTAGCGCCAAAATTTCCTTGTATGAAGGAATTGGTTACCTCGTTCCATAGCGGATTTGCGTTTGTTCCTTCATTCTGAAATTGATAAAGTGCACCATTTCTGCTGCCTGAAAAGAGGTCGTTTACCCCATCATTATTATAATCCATAATAAAAGGAGTGCTGTTATCACCTACATCCAGAAATGTTGTATCGGTTAGTGAAAAATAAAATGTATCTTTTTCAAATATATAATTATTTATACTACCAGTGTTTTTATATAGATTAAATTTTCCATTAAAAGCTCCTATTATCAGGTCCTTGTCAGAATCATTATCTATATCGAATAAGAAAGGCACGGCAGTTGTTCCCACATCAATTTCAACACCGTTGTTATCCAGCAAACTTTCCCCGGTAGTAAACTGGGGGCTGTTCGGATTTCCGTTATTATTATATATCAAAAGTTTTCCATTAAACTTTCCGATTATCATATCGGGATCATTATCATTATCCAAATCGGCTAATGTTGGTGAAACACTAAGATCACTTTCTATCCCGAAGTATGAAGAATCAAGATATTCAAAAGCGGGAGATGTTGAAGTACCAATATTTTTTAGAAAGTGCAGCGTACCTAAAGGGTTATTAAATGAACCGAGAATAATATCAAGATCATTATCATTATCAATATCTACAAATGAAGGGGCGCTGGTATTTCCAACATCAAAAGTTTTTAAATAATCCTCTGTAATAAGTAAATGATTTGCAATGGATGTCGTTCCGTTATTTTTATAAAACATAAGCGATTGCGAAACTGTTGGATCGTAAAGAACAGAAACAAAAAGATCATAATCGCCATCGGCATCAATATCTGCAAAGCGGGGCATGTTAAATCCGCTTGTTTGAATGCTGTCTGCATTAGTTGGATAAACATTGGAAACCAGCTGCATATCTGGTGAAGAAGCAGTGCCCTGGTTTTCTATAAAGTACATGCTTGCACTAAAAAAGTCTCCCCAGAATAGATCCAGGTCATTATCGTCATCGATATCAACAAAATCTAAAGAGCTTGCACCATGATCATTTGAAAGCCCACCGATTATTATAATATCCTGCCATTGGCTGGTAATAAATTCAAAGTTGAATGATTGCGCCGTTCCGATATTTTCATAGAAGGTTAACGTACCAGCTGAATTACCTGTAATAAAATCGTAATCATTATCATTATCTACATCAGTAAAAAGCGGGTTACTACCAAACTCACTGAAGATCGGCTGACCTTCATTATTCCGTACTGTATCCTGGTTTAGTGTGAAGAGTGGTGAGTTAACGCTGCCAATGTTTTCATAAAAAGAGATATGATCTGCATTGCCTGTAAAGTAGTCTAAATCATTATCAGCATCTATATCAACAAAGTAAAACCAATCGGAAAAAGTAAAATTACCAATTTGTGTTAGTGAGAATTCAAAATCCGGATTGAATTTATCACCTATATTTTCATACCATCCAAAAGTGCCATCGCTGTCCAGGAAAGGAATATCAAGATCTTCATCACCATCTATATCAATAAGTTGATGCTCGATGTTATTATGTCCGCCCGAATAAATATTCTTAATCAAACCTGCACCATCACTAATGGGGAAGATGTTTAATTTACGCTGGTATTGTTGGGGATAAGTATTAAAAGCGATTAGCAGCGATGCAAAAATTATAAACGGTTTCAGTAAGTAATTGAATAGAGACAAGTATCACCTATTTTTTTGAATGGTTCAATTTTAAAATTTTCAATATCCTTTTCTTTAGTTTGAATAGACCTTTCGATAATTATACTGAAACCGGAATTTAGGTATTTATTGGTAAGCAGGTTTTTAACAACTTTATAAATATCATCTTTAAAGAAAGGTGGATCGGCAAGTATAAGATCGTATCCCGGGTTTTCAAATCGTGCTGAAAAATTTAATGCAGACATTTTAAATACTTTGCATTTTTCTTTTGCATTAAGAAGATCAATATTTCGTTCTAAATTTTTTTTGATGGCAAAATTCATTTCAACAAAATTTACTTCGTCAGCGCCGCGACTTATACATTCCAATCCGAGTGAACCTGATCCTGCATAAAGATCAAGCACTTTAATACCTTCAAAAGAGATCCTGTTATTCAGTAAATTAAAAAGAGTTTCCCGTACACGGTCAGTCGTAGGTCTTATCAAATTAGATTTTGGAACAAATATTTGCCTTCCTTTTGCCTCGCCGGATATTATTCTCATTTTCATAATCAATAAAGATATTTATTTAGATGATGTTAAAGAAGGGAAAAGTTAATCTGTTCTGTAAGCAATGCCAGCTGCAGGCGCAAATGAGTTAAAAGTTTCGGCGGGTATTTTTTTATTTTCAACTGTGGATTCAGAATCAATTTTAAAAAACGGATTAAACTTCGAAAATTTAATGCCGGCAGAATATTCAAGCTTGTGCTTTAATTCTGTTGTTACATTTTCACCGGAAATATATGCGGCGGAAATAAATTTCCTGTTTATTTTATGTGCAGTTTCTTTGCTTAGTTCTTCTTCTATAAATGTAATTATTTCCTTTTCGCTTTTTGTAGAGCAAACATTAGTGTAAATGAGTTTGAAATCCAAAGCATATAAAACTGAGGTACTGTTTTCAGAAATATGTAAACTTAGCGTCAATACCCGTGGAACTGCTTTGTCGCTTAAAATTACCGAACGTTCGGCAGCAAAATGTGCGCTGTCAATAAACCTTAGTTTTAATTCATTACTCTTACAAAATTTAGCAATCAGCTCTATATATTTTCTGGGAATAGCAGAAACAATAGCGTTGTTTTTTGTAATGTACATATTCTTTTCAATCTCAAAGAATTGTATTGATAGTTCATCCTTTTGAATATGCGGAAACAAAACGGAAAGTTCCCACCTGAATTCTTCGAGAAGATCCCAGTAAAGTAAACTGTTATCGAAGGGAAGTTGTACGATATAAAATAATTTAATCGGAAGAGCTACCGAAATTGTTTTGCTTATCAACTGCGAGCTTATCTTTAATTCATCATAAGCGCTTTGCAGCTTGGCGAGGAGAATGGTTTCTTTATCTTTAACAAAATCCAGAGGTATGTTGAAGAAAACTTCGCTTAAGTTTGATAGTATTATTTTTCCGGATTCGCCGGTAACTTCAACTACCTGGAGCTTTGTACTGGTTATGTTGAATCCCGCATGATTCTCAAACCCGTTCATTAATTTATATTACTCCCACGAAGCTGTGTTTTTTAGTGCATCACTTACAAGGCTGCCGACTGAACCGTAACCATCAGGATCTTCAATATAATAACGGGTTCCTAATGTAGTAGTTGTATCGATCTTTGTTATGTTGCCCCTCCGGTTAATCGTGGTATCGTAAGAAATTGAGGTATCGATCTGTAAAACATAAAGCAATCCTGATCTTGGGGTTCTCATTAAACTATCAATTGTAAATTCACCATGCGTAAGGGGATTAAACGGATTTGCAGGTCTCATTGTAAGTGAGTCGAAGGCATTCACAACGCTGTCAACAAAAGGATCCTGCTCAATAAATTGTACAAGTCCTTCCAAATCAGCTGTGAAGTTGCCGAATTTCTGTTCCCAGAGGATTTCTGCTTCTTTAAGATTATCCATTCTAAGGCGTGACTCGGTTTTGTTATATTTTTCCACAGCTACAATTTCTTTGGGGTCGATAATCGCAACTTTAATTAATATTACCGCTAAAATGGCAATAACAAAGTATAAAATAGCATGTACATACCAGGGATCAGCCGCTTTCAACATTATTCCTCCTGAGGAAATTTTTTTTATTGATTATTCAATATATAAAAACTTTTTTATTTTGTTAAATTTCACTTCCCCAATACCTTTTACATCCTTTAACTCTTCCAGGTTTTTGAACCCGCCCCTTTCTTCTCTAAGTAATATTATTTTTTGAGCTGTTTTTTCACCTATACCGGGCAAACTAATAAGTTGGTTTATACCGGCTTTATTTATGTTAATACTTTTTTCCTGCGGCAGCGGCGGTTTTTTATTTCGCTCATAATCCAGTGGCTCAAGTTCTAAAACTTCTTCCTTAATATCAACACTCTCGTCAGGCAATTTATCGGGAGGGAAGTTTTTCTTGTATAATGAAAAGAGACTATCCTGTTCTGAATAATCAAAATTGATATACTCGCCTTTGCTGCCGTCATTAATGATGCTGTAAGCTGCCCCCACCAGGAAGACAACTACCAGGAAAAGAATAACTTTGATCTCGGTTTGCGTAAAGCCGATCTTTTCTGAAAGTTTCTTAAACATTTATTTTAATCGAAAGTAGTTTATAATCCCTTCCATCAAAATATAAGTATTGGATAATTAGAGGGCAAGTAATGGATTTATAAATTTTGTTGTGGAATGGATGCGCCTCTCTCGGTATCGACCCCATCCCTTCCTAAGAGCTTAATTTATTTTTATTCTTGCTTCTAAGCTGATATTTTTATATATTCAGGTGGGAATTCCCACTATTTAAAAAAATATGTTGGTATGATTATGGCTGAAGCAATATTAAAAGAATATGATGCAAAATTAGATGATAAGAAAAGAGTTACTTTAAGAGGGGTTCCTCATTCTTATTTTAATGTAAAGGTTTACAAAACCGGTAAGGTTGTATTGGCTCCCCGTATCTTAGTAGATCCTAATATAATTCCTAAGAGCACACTTAAAATTATTGATAACTCAGCCAAAAATCTTAAAAAAGGTAAAGTCTCAAAACCAGTGAACCTCTCAAAATATAAATAATGTTTTATGGAATTTAAAATATTACTGGGGGAACCTGATGTTTCAAATTATTGGTCTGCTCTTGATAAGAAATATGATGCGGGAACTTTAGCAGGTAAAGAAAAAAGTCTATTTAAGAAAATTCTAAAAGCTTCCAATTTATTAGCAACAAATCCAAGATCTAAAAGTCTCTCAACACACGAAATAAAAGTCTTATCAAATAAATATGGCTTTAAAGTATTTCAATCATATCTTGAAAATAAAGTTCCATCGGCAGGAAGAATGTTTTGGGCTTATGGTCCTGATAAAGAACAAATAACCATACTTGCAATCGAACCTCACCCTGATATGAAAACAAAAGCTTATGCCCGTGTTAAATTATCTAAATTCGCTGCGAGTAAAAAGAAAAAATAACAATCGTAAATCCACTTTCCATTTTTTCTTCACTTCATCTATACATAATAAGTAGGATAAATTAAGGCAAGTAAAAGATTTACTATTGCTGGCTTTTTACAACCCGAAACGCTTAAAAAAGTTCTTTGCTTCATTTTTTGATGAAGATTTTATGTTTGGCATTTCGGCAAGTTGTTTTAGCATCTCCTTCTCTTTAGAGCTGACTTTTTTAGGAACAGCTATATTTACTTTTACCAATTGATCGCCTTTGCCGTTAGAGTTTAAACGACCAAGACCTTTGCCTCTCATCTTAAGCATTTTACCCGGCTGTGTTCCTGCATCAATTTTAAGCATTGCCTTACCGTTAAGTGTTGGCACCTCTACATCAGCACCAAGTACTGCTTCGGGGTAAGTGATAAACAGGTTGTAAATTATATCTTCCTCATCACGTATGAAATAATCGTGCGGCTGCTCCTGAAAAACAACAATTATATTTCCTGCCGGTCCGCCGCGTTTTCCGGTATTCCCTTCACCACGCAAAGTCATATAACTGCCTTCGTACACGCCATGGGGAACTTCGATATTAATTGTTCTTTCTTCCTGCACCCTGCCATCACCCATACATCTTCTGCAAGGAGTATCAATCACATTCCCTTCGCCGTTGCAATTGTTGCAGGTTGTAATATTAACAAACTGTCCAAATACTGAACGGGAGACAGATTTTACTTCGCCGGCTCCCTGGCAAACAGGGCAGGTTTTTTTTGATGTGCCCGTTTCCGCGCCTGTGCCGGAGCATTTATCGCAATTAACGTGTTTTCTAATTTTAATTTTTTTTGTAATACCCGTTGCAATTTCTTCCAGGGTTAACTCTAACGTAATCCGTAAATCGGTACCGGGAATTCCGGCACTTCTTCTACCACGGCTCCTTCCGGAACCTCCTGCAAAAAAGTCATCGAAAATGGATGAACCTCCGAAAATATCCGAAAAGTGAGAAAAGATATCATTCACTGAAGAGAATCCTTCAGAACCAAACTGGCTGCCTCTTACACCTTCATGCCCAAACCTATCGTACTTTGCTTTCTTTTCTTCGTGACTTAAAACTTCGTATGCTTCTGCAGCTTCTTTAAATTTTTCTTCAGCTGTTTTATCTCCGGAATTCCTGTCTGGGTGATATTGCATAGCCAATTTACGGTAAGCTTTTTTTATCACTTCCTGCGATGCATCCCTGCCAATACCTAAAATTTCGTAGTAGTCGCGCTTATTCATTATTCGTTGTCATCCTTTTCGTTGGAAATATTCTCTTTATCCTCATTATGTTTATTGTTTTCTTCACCAACATCTTCACTTACAATAACTTTTGCATGCCTTATAACTTTATTTTTATACATATAACCTTTTTCTACCTCTTCAACAACAGTATGAGCCGGGACAGTATCATCCTTTACCTGCATAAGTGCATCATGATAATCAACGTTAAACGGCTTACCAACCGAATCAATTTTCTTTACGCCTTGCTCATCAAGGATTTTTACAAGTTTATCATAAACCAGCATTATTCCATCTTTAATTGCTTCTGCACTTTCTGCATCACTAATATGATCCAGCGATCTTTCAAAGTCATCAATCACAGGAAGGATTTTTGTTATAAATGATTCAGCTGCAAAACTTAATAAATTAAACTGGTCGTTTTCAGTCCTTCGTTTGTAATTTTCAAACTCAGCAGCTTTTCTTAAAAGCTTATCCTCTAACTCGTTTACTTTTGCTTTTAATTCGGCAGTAACATCTGTTTCTTTAACTTCTTCCTCCGCAACTTCAGGAATTTCGTTTTCTTCATCTTTCTCTATTGTATCCGGCTCTTCAGCTGCTTCGGTTTCTTTTATATTCTCATCTTTATTTTTTAATTTCTCTTTCTTCGACATCTAAATAATACTCCTTCTTTACTTTACCGGGTTTGTTAAAAATTGAGATAGCATCTTAGCCAGGTAATCTACTACGGCAACAATTTTGGAATACTCCATTCTCTTGGGACCAATAATTCCAAGCGTTCCGGAAGTTTCTCCAAGTTTATATTCTTTACTGATAAAACTATATTGTTTCATTTTCTTCTCTGCAAGCTCGCTTCCAATTGAAATAAAGACCTGATCATGATCGTGCTTGCTGGATTTTTCCATTATATGGATGATTATATCTTTATCCTCCATTAGTTCAACTATACTCTGGAAGTTTTCAGTTGATTCGAATTCCGGCTGACGGATTACATTTTTTGCACCGGTTACAATTAGTTTATCCGGATTAACTTCATCTTTAAATATTTTATCCATAGAATCGAAGAACAACCTGATTACCGGCTTCTGTTTTTCATCAACATCTTTAAGCCGTTCTTTAAAAGTTTTTCTTATCTCTTTAAACCTTAATCCTGCAAGACGTTCGTTTAACAGATTCTGTACAGACTCAACCTGTGATTCTTTGATACTATTAGTAAGTTCGAGCGTAATAGTTTTTACTAGACCTGATTTTATACTAACAATAATAAGAATTCGTGAAGAAGTTAAAGATACAATTTGCAGTTTTTCCAGTATTCCCGAATCGAGATTAGGATATGTAACACACGCAAGCTGGTTTGTTATAGTGCTAAGTAACTTCGATGTAATTCTTACAAGCTCATCAGTTTCGTCATATTCAACATTCAGTTCTTTATCAATTAAATTTTTCTCTTTGCTCTTAACATCCTTTACGTGCATCAGCGAATCCACATAATACCTGTAGCCCTTATCTGTAGGAACTCTGCCGGCGGAAGTGTGGGGATGATTTATAAAACCGGAATCCTCAAGATCAGCCATAATATTCCGTACGGTTGCGGGGGAAATTCCCATATCGTACTTTTTTGTAATATTGCGCGATCCTACGGGTGAAGCGGTTAAAATAAACTGCCGTATAACCGATCGTAGTATAATCTTTTCCCGTTCATTTAGTTCTTCAGTATTCATCTTTACTTTATTAATTTATATTTAATCAAGCTTGCAAATATATTAAATTTAGTTCTTTTTTTTATAGCCAATCTTGGGTAGCAAAAATAGTGTCATTTTCGTGTTCAGCAATGTTTAAGCTATTTTGATGATATTTATTAATAATGGTTTCAGGTTTGCCAAATGTATCACATAGTTAAGATTATTCCTTTTCCACTTTGATAAAGATACCAATTAGTGTTAATTTTATCAGCAAACAATATTTTAGTTTAAAGTGAGTTTTTCTGCAATGGAGGTACAATATTGAGTGAGAATTATGAATCTGCCGGTGTAAACATCAGTGCAGGAGATGAAGCGGTTGAGAAGATTAAGAAACTGGCTGGCGCTACATTCAATAAAAATGTTTTATCCAACATAGGGCACTTTGGTGCTTTCTATGAACTTGATACATCAAAGTATAAAAATCCTGTCCTGGTTTCCAGCGTGGATGGAGTTGGTACAAAACTAAAAATTGCATTCGGCTTAAATAAACATACTACAATAGGGCAGGATCTGGTTAATCATTGTGTTAACGATATTGCTGTATGCGGTGCCGAACCGCTTTACTTTTTAGACTATATGAGTTTTGGAATACTTGATACAAATGTTTCAACTGCCATAGTTGAAGGATTTGCAAAAGCATGCTCAGAAAATAACTGTGCACTTATAGGTGGGGAAACTGCAGAGATGCCTGGCTTTTATCAAACCGGGGAATATGATATTGCCGGCACCATTGTTGGTGTTGTAGAGAAAAATAAAATAATTAATGGAAGCAGAATTGAAAAGGGCGATGTTGTAATTGGATTTAATTCAAACGGGCTGCATACAAATGGATATTCGCTTGCAAGAAAAGTGTTGCTTGATAAATTTGATTTAAATAGTAAAATTGTTTCGCTAAACCTTCCGTTAGGTGAAGAACTGTTAAAAACTCATAAATCTTATTTAAAGTTGATTAGGACTCTGCTGGAATCTGTAGATGTGAAAGGCTTTGCACATATAACCGGCGGAGGTATAGAGGGTAACACGAATAGAATAATACCTGAAGGATTAAAGCTGAAAATAAATTGGAGAAGCTGGGAAGCTCCGGCAATTTTTAAATTGATCCAGGAAACCGGGAATATAGATTCTGCGGAAATGAGAAAAGTATTTAACCTTGGCATAGGGCTGGCTGCTGTAATAACAAGGGATCAGGAGGAACTTGCTCTACAGCTTGCCCTGGAATTAAGTGAGCAGCCATTAATAATCGGTGAGATAGAATAATTCAACATTCAAAATTGATTTTGATTTTATGTTTGTAGATACACACGCACATCTTTTCTTCGATAATTTTGACGGCGAAGTTGACCAGGTGATTGAGAGAGCCGTTAATGATGGAATAGATTACATTCTTGTTCCTTCAACTGATTTAAAAACTGCTGAACAGGTAGCTGAGCTAACTGAAAATTATGATATCGTTTACGGTGCAGTTGGTGTTCATCCTCACGATACGAAGGAGTGGGATAATTCCTGGCTGGAAAAAATTGAACAGTTAAGCAAACTTGAAAAGATTGTTGCAATCGGAGAGATCGGCTTGGATTATTATTATGATTACTCTCCAAAAGAAAAACAACTTGAAGCTTTTAAAGCCCAGATTGATTTAGCCCTTAAAATTAATCTTCCAATAATTGTGCATAACAGGGATTCGGATGATGATTTGATGAAAGTTATTGGCGAGTATTGTTCCTCCGGATTAAAAGCACAGTTCCATTGCTTTAACAGCACTGCGGAAAATGCGCAGGAACTGATCAACATGAATTATATGATTTCCTTTACCGGCAACATAACTTTTAAAAAAGCTGATGAGTTAAGAAAGCTGGTTAAAGTAGTAGGATTAAATCACCTGCTGCTTGAAACAGATTCTCCTTTTATGACTCCCGTTCCGCACAGGGGTAAACGCAACGAACCATCAAACGTTAAATATGTTGCAGAAAAAATTGCTGAGATACATGAAACAGATGTAAAAGAAGTTGCACGTTTAACTTCGCTTAATGCTTTTAAACTATTTGGAATAGGAAAGAAAAAAGAAACAATTAATACCTACCAGATTGGTGATTCGTTATATATTAATGTCACAAACCGCTGCAATGCTCACTGCTATTTTTGTACAAGAAAAGAAGATCCGGGTATACAAGGTTATAATCTGGGAATGAAAAAAGATGAAGAACCTGAGCCGGAAGTTTATATCAGTGAGAT
>Ga0164320_10000485_pt1 | contig 13056 bp, 7 predicted proteins | sample GuaBasSediGuay11_FD_113736 | JGI IMG/M metagenome (GOLD analysis project Ga0164320, IMG submission 113736) | Subseafloor sediment microbial communities from Guaymas Basin, Gulf of California, Mexico - Guay11, Core 4567-28, 0-3 cm | ecosystem: Environmental > Aquatic > Marine > Hydrothermal vents...
GCAAATACTTTATGTAGTTACCTGACTTAGCATCTAGGGCTTGTTTGCAGGTCCGCTGCGTTCGTTCGCCGTGAGCGTGCCCTGTGATCCAATATAACCAAGCGAAGGCAGGGGAATTCCATTGAATAATCATCAACACACCAGGGTTTATGGCAAGAGTCTGGCGCCAGTCATTGCGGCATTTGTCGTTGCCATTTCAGTCCCGACTCTTGCGCAAGATATCGCGCTTGACGAGATAGTCGTGACGGCACAGAAGCGGGCGCAATCACTGCAGGACGTACCTTTGACTGTGTCGGTCGTGAGTAGCGCCGATCTGGAAAACGCTGGCATTAACAGCATCGACGAGATAAAGAAGCTGGTTCCGTCACTGAATATATATTCCGTCGCCGGACCAGCAACATCATCTATTTCCATTCGCGGCGCCGGCACCGGTGTCACCGATCCGACCCTGGAGCCATCCGTGGGCGTCTTTATTGATGGTGTCTTTATGCCTCGCAGCGTCTTTGGCCTGTCCGACCTGGTCGACGTTGACCGTATCGAAGTGCTGATGGGCCCACAGGGCACCCTCTACGGAAAGAATACCAACGCTGGTGTTGTTGCGGTACACACCAAAGGTGCTCCTCAAGAATTCGAAGGCCAGGCTGAAGTCACCGCCGGTGAAGACAAGCTGCTGAACGTGAAGCTGTCACTTGGCGGCGCCATCAGCGACACACTGGGCTACCGCCTCGCTGTCGTTAAGCGCAACCGCGACGGTCTCCTTACGAACGAACTGAACGGTAACAACGAGCTGGATGAACTGGATAACCTTGCCTACCGCGGTCAGCTGTTCTGGGATCCCACGGATCGCCTGTCTGTTCGCGCCATTGGCTACCATAGTGAGCGCAAGGGCAGCATGGGTGAGGGTGAGCGCGTTTTCTCACCGAATTCCGCTTTGGTAGTGGGCCCATTCGCGGCACTCCCCCCTGGCGCAAGCCTCGTCGGTGATGACCGCAGAGTTTTTGCAAATCAGCCTGCCGGTGGCACGATGGACGCTAACGGTGGTTCCGTACAGATCGACTATACTCTGGCGAACGACATCACCTTTACTTCCATCACAGCCGTTCAGGAATGGGAACAGTCTGATGTTGTCGCAGACAATGATGGCACTCCGGTTGAGTTTCTTACCCTCATCGATAACATGGATGAGGAAAGTTTTAGTCAGGAATTTCGCCTGACCTCGCCCGGCAATGAAACCATCGACTGGGTGGTCGGCGCCTTCTGGTTTAAGAGTGATTTGCAACGCGGCAGCAGTGATCCAAGCAAACCCTACGCCGTTTATGGTGTTTCGCCGTTGAATTTTATACCTGACTTTGTTACAGGGTTAGCTCCTGCTCTTGTCATGCCTGGAGACTACGCAACCTGGGAAAACCAGTATGAAACCGAGTCTTACTCGGTATTTGGTCAGGCCACCTGGAACATCAGCGATACCACCAGGCTGACCGCTGGCATGCGCTATGCCGATGAAGACAAAGACTTCTTCATGGGTGTTGCCGGATATGATGCTGATGGAACTGTTTTCACCATTCCAAATATATTGGGTGGCAGCTATACCGGCGGTATTTTCGTTCCTCTCACGAGTGGCACCCTGTTTGAAGGTGGACCTATTAGTCGCCAGTCAAGCCGTCAGGATGACGACATCACTGGCATGCTGAGCCTGAATCACACGATCGGTGATGCCATGCTCTACGCCACGATAGCCACCGGTTCCAAGTCTGGCGGATTTAACGGCTCATTTGGAACCTTCTCGGAAGCTGACCGTGAGTTTGATCAGGAAGCAACAACCAGCTACGAAGTAGGCGCCAAGATGGATGGCCTGTTGGATGGCCGCGCTCGAGTTAACCTCGCGTACTACTATACCGAGTACGATGATTTCCAGGCAGCCACTTTCGATGCTGCAACGGTGGCATTCAAAGTTGACAATGCCGGCAAACAACTTACCAAGGGTCTCAGCATTGATGCTACTGTAGCCGCTACCGAGAACCTGACCCTGTCAGCCAAGGTTGAGTACCTGGACGCCGAGTACAAAGACTTTCAAAATGCCGGCTGCTCCAGACTGATTGACCCCACTGGTGTATGTGATTTGACCGGCGAGACCCTGGAGTTTGCTCCGAAATGGGCAGGTGCAGTGGCAGCGAACTACATCCTTCCATTGAACAATGGTGATGAGTTCTACGCCAATTTATCCATGTCTTTCAAGGGCGATCACCTGACCGACCCTCTGCGTACAGAGCACAGCAGAACCAGTTATGAACTTTGGGGTGCACGCATGGGCTGGCGCAAAGGCAACTGGGATCTGAGCGTTTGGGGCAAGAACCTGACCGACGAGATCTACACGCACTTTGTGGTTGCTGGTGCAATAAACAGCGTATACCAAGGTGTTCTTGACGGCGGCGAGTCCTTGAATAATTACAACCTCTGGATTAATAAGCCACGCTCCATTGGTGCTACTGTTCGCTACCGCTTCTAGCCTGCACAGTCTATGTTAACAATCGACAAACCGCGGCTGCGTGTGGCGATTACGCTACTGATACCCATGTGCGCAGCTGTTCTGGCTGGATGCGGTGCATCGTCAGATTCGCCATCGCTCACGGCAATTCAAGAGACAAAACCCAACTGTAACCTTGAGTCGCTACCAGAGCTGCCGGACGTCACAATCACATCCGTCACGCCGGAAGTGCAATACGCTCCTCATTGCAAGGTAGCAGGCGTGATCGGTTCGGACATTCATTTCGAGTTGCTTTTGCCTGAACAATGGAATGGCAAGTTTGTGTTTGGCGGTGGTGGCGGCTTTGGTGGAACGGTAGTGAATTTGGCGGCGACCCTATTTGGTGCTTTGCAATCAGGATATGCCACGGTGGGCACTGACACCGGACATCAAGCCAATTCTCTGGATGGCAGCTGGGCGCTCAACGACATGGAACGCATTGTAAATTTTGGCCACCTGGCGGTACACCGTACGACCGTTACGGCCAAGGCGTTGATCAAGGCCTATTACCAGAAAGACATTTCGCGCAATTATTTTGCCGGCTGTTCTCGAGGTGGTGGTCAGGCTTTGATGGAGGCGCAGCGCTATCCCGACGATTTCGACGGCATCGTGGCGGGTGCGCCGGCGTACAACTGGACAATGGGGCTCGGGGCGGCAATGACTCAGAATACGCAAGTCATGTTTCCCAACCCCGGTAATATGCAAAAGGGTTTGATCGGCGTCGAACAACAGGCGCTAATCGAATCGGCATATCTTGAACAATGCGACGCACTGGACGGAATCGAAGACGGCATATTGAACGACCCAAGGCAGTGCCAATTTGATGTGTCGTCCCTGTTGTGCGAAGGCGATAGTGCCGATGACTGCCTGAGTAATGCACAGCTCAGCGCCGTCAAAACCGTCTATGAGGGTCCAAAGGACGCTCAGGGCGAACCCCTATATTACGGTTTCCCTTTTGGCGGTGAGACGGGTGAACGCGGCTGGACTCAATGGTTGACCGGTGGATTGAAGTATGCGGAGGCCACCCGCGACACTCAACGAGGCCTTGGCTCCGATTTTCCCAGACCTGTAGTTCCGAGTGGGCAATACGGTTTTGGCGTCGACATCATGAAGTACTTGATCTATCACGATCCGGACTGGCGTTACGAGGACTTTCGTTTCGACACATATCGTGAGGATTCCGAACTGGTCGCCAAGACTCTGAATGCCACCAGTCCTGATCTGGCCGGGTTTCGTGGGCAAGGTGGCAAACTGCTGATGTACGCCGGATGGTCAGATGTTGCACTCTCCGCTTTGGGTACGATCGCCTATTACGAAGACGTTGTGGCGCACGATGCGACGGCCAGGAACGACGTGCAGTTGTTCATGTTGCCGGGCGTTGCGCACTGCTGGGGGGGCAAGGGGCCATCCTATGTCAATTTCCTGACCGAGATTGATCAGTGGGTGGAAACCGGGACGGCTCCGGATCAGGTTACCGCCTACTGGCTGGACGAAGAATTCAAACCTTCAGGATCGAGATTGGTCTGCGCCAGTCCGCAAATCACAAAGTATGACGGGCAAGGAGATCCGCGAGATGCAGCGAGTTTCAGTTGTGTTGTCGATGAATAAGACCAGGGGCCAATGCCGAGCTGCGGTTGACTGAATTCGACGTGCCTGTTGTCCCGATTTCATATAAATGCGGCCGTTTGGAACAAATACTTTGAGCATTGCACTGGTTAGGATTGTGCCGCCTGACTTATTTGATAATCGCCAACAGGTAAAAAAACAAGCATATGCAAAACCTGACGCAAAGCTATTACTGTGGTAAGTCCGGGACACCGCTGATTTACCAAACTATCGGCGAGTACCTGGACCGGATCGCCGATCAATACCCGGACAACGAGGCATTGGTGGTACGCCATCAACTCATTCGGTGGACGTACCGCGAGTTGCGCAGGGAAATTGACAGGCTGGCAGCAGGCCTGTTGGATCTCGGTTTAGAACCGGGGGATCGCGTCGGCAACTGGGGTCCAAATAGCTACGAGTGGACCATGGTGCAATACGCCACCGCGAAGATAGGCGCCATCATGGTCTGCATCAACCCCGCTTACCGCCTTTACGAGTTGGAGTACGCTATCAATGCGGTGGAATGTAGAGCGCTCGTTTCCGCGGAGAGTTTCAAATCCAGCAAATACCTTGAAATGCTGGCGAGCCTGGCACCGGAGCTGCAGCGCTGCTCGCCCGGGCAACTACAGTCGGACAAGCTGCCCCACCTGCAAACAGTGATCCGAATGGGCGGCGAGAGAACCGCCGGCATGTTCAACTTCGACCAGGTCTGCGACATGGGCAAAGACGCTCATTTCGACAGGCTCGAGGAGCTGAAGTGCGAGCTCCGGCCTGATGACCCGATCAATATTCAGTTTACGAGCGGCACCACGGGCTCACCCAAAGGGGCTACGCTCACCCACTGCAATATCCTTAACAATGCTTATATTGTTGGCGATGGAATGCGCCTGAATCACGAGGATAGATTGTGCATCCCGGTGCCGTTGTACCATTGTTTCGGAATGGTCATGGGCAACCTTGCTTGTCTGGCCCATGGGGCGACCGCAATCTACCCCGACGCATCGTTCGATCCGCTCACTGTTCTACAGACAGTAGAGGACGAAGAATGTACTGCCTTGCACGGTGTGCCCACCATGTTCATCGCGGAGCTGGATCACCCGCAGTTCAACGAATTCGATTTGTCATCCTTGCGTACGGGCATCATGGCTGGTGCCCCTTGCCCGGTGGAGGTTATGAAGCGGGTTATCGGGGACATGCATATGGAGGACGTCCTTATCGGCTACGGCCAGACCGAGCTTAGCCCCGTCAATCATCTCACCTTGCCGGACGACTCCCTGGAAAAACGAACAGAGACCGTGGGTCGGGCGATCCCCTGGCTGGAGATCAAAATTGCCGACGAAGGTGACCGGGTCGTACCCATCGGTGAAAAAGGGGAAATCTGCACTCGCGGTTACTCGGTAATGCGCGGTTACTGGAACGATGAGGAACGTACCAGAGAAACCATTGACCCGGCCGGCTGGCTGAAGTCCGGTGATCTCGGAACCATGGACGACGAGGGCTACGTGCGGGTGGTTGGCCGGATCAAGGATATGGTGATTCGCGGCGGCGAGAATGTCTATCCACGGGAGGTGGAAGAGTTCCTCTACACGCATAAGAAGATCGCCGAGGTGCAGGTCTTCGGTGTACCGGACGAAAAAATGGGCGAGGAAATTTGTGCCTGGATACAGGTACACCCGGGCGAAACCATGACCGAGGACGAGGCGAAGGCGTTCTGTAAGGACAAGATCGCCCACTTCAAGGTTCCGCTTTATGTGCGCTTCGTGGACGAGTACCCAATGACAGTCACCGGCAAGGTCCAAAAATTTGTAATGCGCGAGCAAATGCAGGCAGAAATATCAGGAGATAAAGATCGTGCGACAAATCAATAATATGCAGGACTATGCGGCGACGTATGCCGATTTTAAGTTCGATCGACCAGAGCGTTTTAACTTCGCCGGCGACGTGATCGATTACTGGGCCGATTCGGCCCGCGATAAACAGGCATTGTTCATTGTTGATGACGACGGCCATGTCATCGAGAAAAAATTCTCGGATATTTCCAGGGCCTCGAGGCAACTGGCCAACGTACTAAGCGAAAACGGTGTGAAGCGGGGCGATACCATTGTAATGATTCTGGGCCGAACTCTGCCCTGGTGGGAAGGATTTACGGCCAGTCTGCGCATGGGTGCAGTGATCTCGCCGGGTACTACGCAGTTGTCTGCCAAGGATCTTGCTTACCGTTTCAATGCTGCCGGAGCAACTTGTGTGATAACCGATGCGGCGAACGCGGAGAAGATTGACGAAGTGTCCGATCAATGTCCGAGCCTGCACGCAAAACTGATTGTTGGAAATGAACGTGCTGGCTGGATCGGATACGAGGCAGCACTCGCTGCGGCCAGCGATGAGTTTGCGACGGTAGATACGGCCAGTGACGAAGATGCGATTTGTTATTTTACGTCGGGAACTACCGGCTTTCCGAAGATGGCGATTCATACGCACAATTACGGCATCGGACACCAGACTACCGGTCGCTTCTGGCTGGATCTGACACCGGACAGTCTGCATTGGAATATCTCCGACACCGGCTGGGCTAAGGCGGCCTGGAGCAGTTACTTTGGGCCGTGGAATTGTGGCGCGGCTCTGTTTGTGCACGATTCCGGTGGATTCGATCCGGCGCAGACTCTGGGGTTTCTGCAGCAATTCCCGATCACGACGATGTGCTCTGCTCCCACAATCTACAGAATGCTGGTGCGGCAGGACCTGGACAATTACAGTTTTACCCATCTGCAGCACTGTGTTGGGGCTGGTGAGCCGTTGAACCCGGAGATCATCGAAGTCTGGAAACGTGCAACCGGTATCACGATACGTGATGGCTATGGGCAAACCGAAACAGTAATTCTTTGCGGCAGTTTCCCCTGCATTGAGCCACGTTTTGGCTCCATGGGTAAGCCGGCCCCGGGTATCGATCTGCAGGTGATCGACGACGACGGAAATATTCTGCCGCCGCAACAGGAAGGTGACATCGCAGTGCGCATCAAGCCAGAGCGCCCGACAGGCCTGTTCAAAGGCTACAAGGATGACCCTGAAAAGACCGCATCGACATTCAAAGGCGACTGGTACCTGACAGGGGACCGGGCTTATGTCGATGAAGATGGATATTTCTGGTTTGTCAGTCGTTCCGACGATGTCATTTTGTCGTCAGGCTATCGCATCGGCCCATTCGAAGTTGAAAGTGCGTTGATCGAACATGCGGCGGTCATCGAGTCGGCCGTCGTCTCCAGCCCGGATGAGATACGCGGCGAAGTCGTGAAGGCATTTGTCGTGCTGGGAGAGGGTTATGACGCCGATGAGGCCCTGGCCAAAGAACTACAAGATCATGTCAAGAGTTCAACTGCTCCGTACAAATACCCGCGAAAAATTGAGTTTGTCGATGAGTTGCCGAAGACCGTGAGCGGCAAGATTCGGCGCGTCGAGTTACGCGATAAGGAATGGGGTCGAAACTAAATTAACAGAACATTTAGAGGTAATTACACATGTTATTTTCAATGCCAGGTAGCGCAGATGCGCTGTTCACGTTTAAAGATCGATATGAGAATTTTGTAGGTGGCGAATGGGTCGCTCCCGCAGAGGGAAATTATTTTGACAACATAACGCCGGTAACCGGCGAGGCTTATTGCGAGATCCCAAAATCAAGTCCGGCCGACTTGCGCATTGCGCTGAAAGCGGCGCACGCTGCGGCAGACTCATGGGGCAAGACTCCAGCCGCTGCGCGCTCGAATATTTTGCTCAAAATCGCCGATCGAATTGAGGAAAATCTGCAAACGTTAGCTTATGTAGAGACATGGGATAACGGCAAGGGAATACGCGAGACGCTGAATGCCGATGTTCCACTTCTCGTCGATCATTTCCGCTATTTTGCGGGCTGCTTACGTGCCCAGGAAGGCACTTCTGCCGAAATTGATCCGAATACGATTTCCTATCACTTCCACGAGCCGCTTGGTGTTGTTGGACAAATCATTCCGTGGAATTTCCCGTTGCTCATGGCGGGATGGAAGCTGGCACCGGCGCTTGCCGCCGGCAACTGCGTTATTCTAAAACCTGCTGAGCAAACACCCGTGTCTATTCTTGTTTTGATGGAAATGATTGCTGACCTGTTGCCACCGGGGGTTGTCAATATTCTGAATGGCTATGGCGAGGAAATCGGTCATGCTTTGGCGAGCAGTGATGAAATCGCGAAAATCGCCTTCACAGGGTCAACCGCAGTGGGCCAAAAGATTCTGATGAATGCGGCGAAATCCTTGATTCCGTCGACGGTGGAACTGGGAGGAAAATCGCCCAACGTCTTCTTTGAAGACATCATGTCGCAAGAGGATGAATTCATCGACAAATCGGTGGAGGGTCTGTTGCTGGGATTCTTCAACCAGGGCGAGGTCTGTACCTGTCCGTCCCGCGCACTCATCCAGGAAAGTATTTACGACGACTTCATGAGTCGAGTGCTTGAAAGGGCCAAGAACATCACGCAAGGTAACCCGCTGGACACCGACACGATGGTCGGTGCCCAGGCCTCACGGGAACAATTCGACAAGATCATGATGTACATGGACGTCGCGCGCTCTGACGGAGCAGAATTTCTCATGGGTGGTGGCAAGGCTGCCGTCGGAAGCGATATCGCAGGTGGATATTACGTCGAGCCGACTCTATTGAAGGGGACCAACGACATGCGCGTGTTCCAGGAAGAAATTTTTGGTCCGACGCTGGGTGTTACAACATTTAAGGATGAGGCTGAGGCGCTGGCTATCGCAAACGACACCGAATATGGACTGGGTGCTGGTGTCTGGACCCGTGATAATAACCGCGCATATCGCATGGGCCGTGGCATCAAAGCTGGTCGAGTCTGGGTGAACTGTTATCACGCCTACCCGGCGCATGCTGCTTTCGGCGGTTACAAGAAATCCGGCATCGGGCGCGAGTGTCACAAGGTGGCACTGGAACAATATCAACAGACAAAGAACCTGCTGGTGAGTCATGACACGAACCCGCTCGGATTCTTCTAATGCAAGAGTGATTGACTAAGCGCACTCGGAGCAGGTCGCCAAAGATAAGTTCTTGGTACGACGCGCCGTCCAAAATACCGGACGACGCTGCTCCGACTTTTTGTCGCTGGTGCCCTTATGGCGAAAGACTCGCGAGGTTTGTTGACTAACAATAGTGACGGTGAGGTGATGTAACTATGTCCATGATTGTGAATCGTAGGGATGTAAATTTCCTGTTGTATGAGGTGTTTGATCTGGGTGAGTTGTTACGTGCACCGCGCTATGACGCTTACGATCGCGAGGCGATTGATGCGATGCTCGATTCAGCCGAGCGTATTGCCGAGGATAAGTATCTGCCATGCGCGGCCGAACTGGACGCGAACGAGCCCGAGTTTGACGACGGAGAGGTCAGGTCACCTGCTGTCGTGCATGGGGCGCTGGACGCGTATGCCGCGGCCGGTCTTTTGGCGGTGGGGTTCGATGAGGAAGCGGGTGGACTGCAGTTGCCGCACAGCGTTTGTATTGCGATGGGGGGCCTGTTTTCCTGCGCGAATACGGGGCTCTGGGGGTATTCCTTTCTAACAATCGGTGCGGCCAACCTGCTCAACTCCTTCGGTGACGAGGAACAGAAAGAGCGCTTTCTGCCGCCGATGCTGGAGGGTCGATGGTTCGGCACAATGTGTTTGACAGAGACCCAGGCGGGATCCTCGCTGGCCGACATTGGCACCACGGCTGAGGAGACGGATAAGGGCTTCTACCGCATCGCCGGCAGCAAGATGTGGATTACTGCCGGTGACCAGGACATTTCCGAGAACATCGTGCACATGGTGCTGGCGAAGATCCCGGGCGGGACGGCGGGTGTCAAAGGCATCTCGCTCTTCATCGTGCCAAAATACCGGGTCGATGCGGACGGCTCGGTGGGCGAGCGTAACCATGTCACGCTTGCCGGGTTAAATCACAAGATGGGCCATCGCGGCGTCACCAATACGCTCTTGAATTTTGGTGAGACGGGGGAGTGCCGTGGCTATCTGGTCGGTGAGCCGCATCAGGGCCTCAAATATATGTTCCAGATGATGAATGAATCGCGCCTTGGTGTCGGTCACGGCGCAGTCATGTCGGCGTTGGCCGGTTTCCTTTTCTCGCTAGACTATGCGCGCAACCGCTTGCAGGGTCGGCATCCTCAGGACAAAGACCCCAACTCGCGGCAGCTACCGATCATCGAGCACGCGGACGTGAAACGCATGCTGATGGCGCAAAAAGCCTACGTCGAAGGCGCGCTGGCGCTGATGCACTATTGCGCTTCTCTAATCGATCAGCAGAAGGTCTCTGATGATAGTCAAGAGACCGCGCGGCTCGGTGAGTTGCTCGATATTCTCACGCCGATCGCCAAATCCTGGCCGTCGGAGTATTGCCTGGAGGCCAATAAACTCGCCATCCAGGTGCTGGGAGGTTACGGCTACTCGCGCGAGTACCCGGTGGAACGGTTTTACCGGGACAACCGCCTCAATCACATCCACGAGGGCACGCACGGCATTCAAGGACTGGATATTCTGGGCCGCAAAGTTCGCATGCACGGAGGCCACGCCTTTGAACTGTTGGTGGCGAGCATTATCGAGACCGTCAATGAAGCGGCAACTACGCCGGCTCTGGCGAAGTACGCCAGCACCTTGAGCGATGCCGTTGAAGAGATTGAGGACTCTACGCGTCAGGTCTTAGCCGCTGAGGATCTCAATCTCTGTCTTGCCAACGCCACCTTGTACCTGGATGCAATTGGTCATGTGGTCATTGCATGGATGTGGCTGAAGCAGGCATTAGCTGCTACCAAAGGGCTGCTCGACGCTAGCCCGTCGGACGGCGCCTTTTACAGCGGCAAGCTTCAAGCCTGCCGCTATTTCTTTAACTACGAGTTACCCAAGATCTCCGCGCAATTAAAACCGGTGGCTGCCCTTGACGATACTTGTGTCTCGGCCAAACCGGAGTTGTTCATTGGCGAATAAACCTCGGGCTTCATCAGCCAGGTAGCGCTTATCGCACAACGTTCCTGCAAGGAAGCTCTTCGAACGCTACGACACTCAAATATCGCGACCGTTGTAAGTATTCTCCCATCACCCGTATCTCATCACCGGGGGTGGCGGTACTTTGCACACCCTGATCGAAACCATCGTATCGGGTCATCTGGCGATTGAGTAGCAGCGCATCGTAGTCGTTGTTTATGCGACCTGTCGATTTGGAAGGATCATGCAGCAACGCTAAATTGTCGCCCCACTCAGGAAACTCAAGCCAGTTATAACCGCAGGCTTCAATCGCATTCTCCGGACGATCTTTTTTCTTACTGGTCACGATTGCATAGCGCCTGTCCTCATCGAGGAGAAGCTGCTCATCGAATACACAATCCGTATTGCGTTGTGAGTAAAACTCGTAGCTGCACAACGACCAATAACGCAACTGTGCATCGGTGTCATCATATGTGCCGCCACCAGCCAGCGTCTTGGGCGTAATCGGTAATTTTCCCTCTGTCAGTATGACGGCCCCTTTCCGATTATCGACCCATGTATGGAGATAGCCATTGTCAAGATTAGGATAAAACCCGACAGCGCGTGGTCCTTCCCGCTCACACTGACCCAGAAAGGGGCAACGCATATCGTGTCCCTGATCGTAGGAAGCTCGCCAGGTGATTTCACCGTTCTCCGCCGGCTGCCCGTTTTCGTCCTTATAGTAGTCTTTGGGTGTATACGGATTGCCATTCTCACGCAATGGTCTGTATTGCTTTTCAGCATCCATCAAGGGCGCGTCTATGGTCGAGTCCTTTATTGCCAACAACTGACAGATTTCTTCCTGATCATCATAGGTCACACCGTTAAGCGTGAGTTCCATCTGCGGAAAGTCCACGCCGCCGAGCCCATCAGCAGCCTCGTCGTGTACGTACACGCGATACATCATCTCGAAACCGCGTTCCAAGGCATTGAACGTTGGGAAGATGCTCAGGTAATCGCTGGCATATTGTGCATCATAAGTCGCTTGGTCATATAAGTCCGTCAGCAGCTGGTTGGGACCCAAATCGTTGTTGGTAGAGTCATTATCATCATCCCACACGACATCTATCGTATAAGTGCTATCGACACCACGTTTGTTCCCTGTCAAGAACGGATTTGCGGGTTGCCCCGCATTGGGCTCGATGATCTTGTCGACCAGCCCGTGATAGGGAGCGGTAGTGCCGTTCATTTTGTAAGTATTGAACGAGAAGTAGCGCGCCCGGGGATACTTTCCTTTAAGCCGCAAGGAAGCGCCTGTTGGGGCAGTGCCGAATAGCGTCCAGTAGTAGGCCCCGTAGTCCAGCAATCCCACATCGGCTTTCGTATTTTCCCTTACATATGGTCCCCGCCAGGCGCAATTTTCCAGCGATAGGATCTCGGCAATCCGGGCTTCCTCTGTCTCTTCCGCGCTTGGCTGTGCGGATGCGTTCCTGGTCTCGACATCGACCCCGTCGATACCACTGTCGCAAGCTGTGATGGTCAAGGTAAGGCTGACCGTGAGCAGCAGCAAATTCATTGTTCTCATGAGTCTTCTCCGGGTCTGAACACGATCCTAGGTGGCCGGCGTATTGAAGTGAATACTTGCCTCGGCCAGTGGTGTGTCAATTTCGGCCGTCTCGTTAGCTGTACGAGTCGGCGGTGGGGTAGAGAAGGTCCGTTCAATCTCTCGTAGGGCCAGCTGACTGACGTGTGATCAAAATGCCGGTGGTCATTCCAGGCCAGAGTTCCAATACGGTCATATGGAGACAGGTCAAGATCTCTTAGGCCTTCGCCCCGGAACTTGCTGGAATCTTCTCCAACTCGACTAATGCATCTTCCATGTAGTCGATCATGCGTTGAACGCTGGGTACCGCTTTGCGACAGGCAACGATACCGACATCGA
>Ga0164320_10000486_pt1 | contig 13054 bp, 14 predicted proteins | sample GuaBasSediGuay11_FD_113736 | JGI IMG/M metagenome (GOLD analysis project Ga0164320, IMG submission 113736) | Subseafloor sediment microbial communities from Guaymas Basin, Gulf of California, Mexico - Guay11, Core 4567-28, 0-3 cm | ecosystem: Environmental > Aquatic > Marine > Hydrothermal...
GCTCTGGAGGGCTTCCACGGTATCACCGAGTCGAATCCCCGACAGTGTCTCAAGAACCGGATCCGGAGTGCCAGATTCGGCTGTCTCGTACCGGTATGCGATGAAGTTCGCGTCGTCGGCGTAGCCGTCAAAGATCGCTTCGAGATCGCTCCAACGGAGCGAATACCATTCGTGGGAGGCACAAAGGTCTGTGTCGAGACCTGCGGCGTCAGCTTCTCCGAGGCTGGCAACCAGTGCTCCCGCAGCTTCCCCGATGGAGGAGCCGAGGGCGATCGGGCCGATGCCAGCGGCCTTGAGCCCGAGCTCGGTGACAGGTATCGGATCACCGACCGTCTGCCACGTGCCGGCAAGCGGATACGGGACGGTGGTTGTGGTCGTACTTGTCGTCGTTGTGGTCGTACTTGTCGTCGTTGTGGTGGTACTTGTCGTCGTTGTCGCCTGAGTGGTCGTCGTGTCTCCCGCCGCGACGGTGTCACCAGATCCTGTGCCGCCTCGGTTGACGAACACGAGCATCCACACAGCAGCAACCGCGACGAGTAGCACAAACGGTATGAGCCACTTCGCCTTGCTGGACTTCGGCTCGGGTGGAAGAGTCCAGTCCTCGAAGCTGAACTCTCCTGTGTCGTCGAGTTCTGGTGGTGGGGGAGGGATCGAAGTCGAATCCTGGGTCGTGTCGGCTGCGGCGACAGGTACCACGCCTGGCGTAGTCGCAGTAGGTGGAGTCATGTCGCTGACGCTCACGTCGATCCATGGCTTGCCGCAGCTGGGGCACAGCGTCTCGTCGGCCGGACGCCGGGCTCCGCAGTGGATGCAGACCGGAAGGTTCGAGGAGGTGTTTGTCATGGTCCTGAGGATACGAATGAGGTCCGAATACAGCGTGTCTTTGGAGCTTTCAGCTGTCAGCTCTTCCCGGTGCACGGCCTGACGTTGGCCTCGATCGATGCAGCCGCGAGCTCGATGAGCATCGCATCCTTGGCTTTCTGCCACGGCTCGTGTAGGGCGCAAAGATCGAACTCGGGACACGGGATCCCTCTCTGCACACAGCCCTGATCGTTGATGCTGCCTTCTATGACATCGATGACTTCAAGAACGGAGACCTTCTCGAGCGAGGCAAGCAACCGGTAACCGCCTCGAGGGCCCGGTGTGGATGACACCCAGCCGGCCTTGACCAAAGGCGAAATCACCTGAGGGAGGTAATGTGTAGTGATGCCGAGCTTCTCGGCGAGGGACTTGCCTGCAATCGTTTCGCCTTCAGCGTCCCCTATGCAGCGCATGGCTTTGAGTGCCAGGTCAGATTTCTTCGTCATCTCGAGGCGCATGACGGTTTCCTTAATTCGTTAGGGGGCAATATAGGGACTGTGGGCGATGAACGTGACGCAATCGCCTTGTTGATGAAGTACCGATGGGGTCCCCGACGGGGGATCCCATCGGTACCGCCTCTTCTAGTTCTGGGCCTGTAGGTAAGCCGCTACGTCGAGGAGATCCTGATCATCGAGAGACGGGTTACCTCCCTTGGGCGGCATGTCCACGCCGCTCGTGTTGTCCGGATCGCTTGTCGGGCGACCTTGGGCGATGAACTCTGCAAGATCCGCCTCGGACATTGAGCTCACGAATTCGCTCGGGGCCAGGGGAAGACCGAGCCCTTCGATACCGGCGAGGTCAGGACCGTGGCACGCAGTGCACGTTCCCTTGTAGATGTCGGCACCTGCTACCGCGTCACCTGCACCACTCGATGGCGGTGCGGTCGCATCACTTCCGTCACTGTCACTGCTCCCGCCACCGCACGCGGCGAGGGCGAGAGCGAGTACAGCAACGAGAGTTATCAGTTTGTTCGTCTTCATTCGTCTTCTTCCTTTGTTCCTAGTGGTCATGATCTGTTGGGTTGCCGTCCATATCCATGTCCATGTGGTGATCGCCGACGAGTCCTTCGTGTACGGGCATTGCGAACACGACATCCCATTGGATCACCTCTCCGTCCACGTTCGAGGCAAATGCCTCTGCTCGCTCCTCGTCATTGAAGGCGAGAATGCTGTGTCCCATGGGGGTGGAAACCGACAGCGTAGCAACGAAGTAGGCGTTTGCGACGTCGACCAGTTCTGCGGTCTCGAAGTCGTGTACCCATGTGTGCTCTGGATCCAGCGTGTCACCCGTTGCCCGCTGATGGAGTAGTAGCCCCCCGAGATCATCGAAGATCTTCTCCGTTCCGTCATCGACGGTGTACGCCGCAGCGAGGTTCTCCTCGCTGATGATCATGCCGCACTGGACACAGATGTCTCTGCCGTATTTGATATCCGGAGATCCCTCGGCAGCTGCGGCTCCAGTACAAGCGGCGAGGGCAACGGTGAGCAGCAGGATGAGTGCAGCGACAGTCTGTTTCATAGATCTCCTATCCGATTGAATCGCCACCAAGCCAGGATCGTCGGAACTACCACCCACGCGCCCATGACGAGAAAGAGCATCCATCCGAGGTTGTCCCCGAATGTGTCGACGGCGTAGCGACCCGCGGGGCCGAGTACGTCGAGTGACCCGGAGAACGCCGTCAGTGAGGCGAGGCGGAAGGCCTCTACGGGATTGAGCACCGCGGTAAGGAGGAGACTCCAGGTCGGAAGGCTCGTCGCAACCGAGGTGCCTATGACACCGAGGTCACCGATGAACGCAAAGCCGAGCCACGTGAAGATTGCAATGCCGAGAGCAGCACTTGCACGATCGGCGAATGTGGAGATGAGCATTCCGAGACCGAGCATGGATACCGCAAGGAGCCACGACAGGATCGCTATCCGTATGAAGCTGTCCGCGTTCACTCCACCACCCTGTGCAACGGTGATGATCCCGGCGATGCCGAATCCACCGAACACGGTAGCTGCCAGTGAGGCAGCGAGACCGAGGTAGGTCCCCCAAAAGGCCTCGGTCCGCGAGATCGGATGACTCAGCAGGAACCGGAGTGCCCCGTTCTCCTTCTGCCCTGCGATCGAGTATGCGCCAAGGGTCAAGCCCATGAGTGGCACGATGATTTGAGCGAGGGCGACAAGGGAGGCGGCAGTGCGTCCGAAGTTGCCAAAGCCTGCGACCTGGGAACCAGGGAGAGCGACGGCAGCCGTGAAACTTGCGAGCCCGGCAAATGCAAAGGTCCAAAGCCAGAACCACCTGCTATGGATCGCGTCGCGTATCTCCTTGCCTGCAATCGTTCCGATGGTGCTGAGGTCTGGTCGCTCAGGGCTATCGATCGATGCAACCGATGTCATCGCCACACCTCCAGATCCTTGATCTCGACGCCAGCGTGCTGGAGAGCAGCGACTGCGTCACCCTTTCCCTGAGCAGAGACCTCGACGAGAACGCCTCTCGAGTTCATCTTGGCGCTGAACCCTTGTTCATTGAGAACTGCGAGTGCTCTGTCGGCTGATCCATTTGCCAGGATCAGATGAAGCCACACGCGGAGTCCGAGCTTCTCAGCCAGATCGGTTGGCCCACAGATGACGTTGATCCTGCCGTCCTCCATTGCAACGACTCTGTCGACGAGCATGGCGACCTCTTCGATGTGATGGGAAGTGACGAGCAGCGTTCGACCGTCACGTCTGAGATCTTCGAGCAGCTCGATTGCAGCGTCGCGAGACCTTGCGTCGAGGTTTGAAGTGGGTTCATCGAGAAGGAGAATCGGGGGATCAGGAAGCAACGCGGTCGCTATGCCTAGACGCTGTTTCAACCCGCCGGAGAGTTCGCGTACCCTCTTGGTGAGATGGTCTGTGAGGTCGACCAACTCTGCGACCTCGTCCACCCGATCTGGCCCGATCCCCCTCAGCGACGCCGAGTAATCGAGAAGATCGTCCGCCGTCATCTCGTCGTAGAACGACAGCTCTTGTGGCACATAGCCCATGAGAGCTCGCACAGCCTTGCCCCGGCTCCGTGCATCGAGTCCGTCGACCGTGATCACGCCCTCGTATTTCACGAGTCCGAGAATGCATCGAACGACAGTGGTCTTCCCTGCGCCGTTTGGGCCCCACAGGGCAACGGACTCGCCCGCACCTACGTCGAGTGTGAAGTCTTTCACGACTTCCGTCGATCCGTAGCGTTTCGTAAGGCGTTGTATTTCGATCATGCGAGCGTCCTTCCCTTTGAACTGTGGCGGCGCCGCGAGGGGAGGAGTGCCACTGCGGCACCGCCAGCGAGCATGAGAAGCGAAGCGATGAGGAGGCCGAACCCGGATCCTCCGTTGAGGCTGTGAACGGGAGCAAGTTCCGGCCTTGTCACGAGGGGGTGGCTGTCTTCGATGATCGGCTCCGGTCTCAGTACGGGGAACATCTGAGCGGCCAGATCTATCGCCATCGAGGCAGGTGTCTCATTGAAGAATGCAAGGTCGGGATACTTGTCTGTGAGGGTGTTGTAGAGGTCGTCGACCCGATAGCTGACATCCCCGATTCCATCACCATCTGCGTCATAACCAGCGAAATCACTCCAGTAGTTACCCCGACCGTCAACCGACCACGCATTCCCGCTGAAGCGTCCGGATGATGTGATGCCGACCTGTTCGACGTTGTCGATGAATGTGTTCCCTGAGAAGCTGTTGTGTTTCACAGCGGGGAGGAACGACGCCCCGATCTGGTTGTACGCGAACAGGTTCTCGAGGATCCAGCCCTCGGAACCTGCTGACGAAGGACTGTTGTCCAGATAGAGGCCGACCCGATTGGACACAAAACGGTTTCCACTGAGAGTGAAATTGTCCATGTCCTTCAGACCAAGTCCGTAGCCACTTGGACCTGAGTTCTCTGCCATGACGTTGTTGGCAATCGTCACGTCGCGGCTGTACATCATGAAGGCGCCAACGGAGTTCGAACTCAAGATGTTGCCTTCGATCGTTGCGCCGTCCGAGTACATGAAGTGCAGTCCGTAGCGGCCGTCGGAGATCTCGTTGTTGCGAACAACGACACGGTCGGTGAACCAGAACACGGTGTCACGCCCACCCTCGATGTTGTTGCCCTCGACTATCGAGCCAGGACTCTCCCAGAGTCTGATGCCGTCGCCCCGATTGGCGATGAAGACGTCCTTGGCCCCGACGATGTTGTTGGAGATCAAAGAGTCTGGTGCGGTACGAAGAAAGATGCCGAACAGCACGTCCTCGAAGCGGTTGTTCCTGATGGTCACTCTCGGCGCCAGAACCGAGATCCCGCTGTCCTCGCGATCCAGTGAAGCGCCGCTTGCGCGGATGACAACGTTTTCGATGGTCACGTCTGGTGCGGATACTTCGATGACGGTTCCGCTCCCACCGCCATCGATGACGGGCCATCCGTGACCAGTGATGGTCAGCGACTTGTTGATCGTTGCCCCGCCGGTGTACGTGCCTGGTGCAAGGTCGATGATCGACCCCGGTGCTGCGTCGTCGATGATGGTCTGAAGATCGATCGACGCAACCTGGGCCGTTGAGGCGTTCGGAACCAGGGCGAATGCCATGGCGAGGATCAAGACGGCAGAGAGTCTGTGCATCAGCCAGCCTTTGTGTGGGCTTCGATAAGAGGTTTGTAGGCCTTTCGGTGGTAGTAGAGCCCGGTCGCGACAAGCGCACTCGCCAGGAACGCGAGGATGAGGCCGAAGCCCGGAAGCGCGAGAGTGTCGAATTGGGCGATCTCCGCGGGTCCGAATATGGGTGGGGTGAATTCGCCGACTGCTGCAGCAAGAGGAGCAGCAGGGTCGAGATGGTGCCCGAAGTCCCACAGCCAGTACTGCAGGTCGATCATGAAGCCGATGGGAAACAGGAGTGCCGGTACAACGAGCGCAAGCACCCAGCGTGAATGGATGAGAAGTGCTGCGACCAGCAGTCCGGCGAGTCCGAGGATCGCAGCAATCGCGATCGATCGTTCAAATGTTGCGGCGTCCTGGAACGAGCCCAACCCCACGTAGTGGTTGAGCCCTTCCAGTTCGCCAACGTCTCCGGTGAGACGGTTGACATAGGCTGTGACCGTCAGCCCCTCCGGAAACTGGGGTGCACTGAGCCTGAGAACCCAGTAGGGCAGCAATAGTGACACCATCAGCAGCATTGCTGCTGAGATGAACAGCCACGAGGGCAGTCGGTATCGCTCTGCGTGCTCGTGCATCTCTTCCCGTGAAACACGGGGCCCCAGAATCCGGTCGGTAGCTGACATGGTCCTTGTCCCTAGCTGGTTGGTTCTATCAGGAAATAGCCGGCCATCTCGAGGTGGAGCGCCGAGCAGAATTCGGTGCAGTAGAAGGGGAATGTCCCATTCATGGTTGCCTCGAACTCGACCGTTGCCGTCTCGCCTGGCTCAAGGCTCAGGTTGATGTTGTAGCCCGGCACTGCGAAACCGTGAGTCGCGTCGAACGACGTGTCGATGTTCGTGATGTGCCAGATGACATGATCACCTTGCTTGATGTTGACGTGGTCGGGTGTGAAGTGGCTGCGCACAGCAGTCATCCATATCTCGACGGTGTCTCCGTTGCGCTCGATCCGTTCGTTGCCAGCCACCGGAGCATTCGGATCGACGGACATCGTCCCTGGATCCCATCCGATCTCTGGGTACGTCTCGAAGACGTTCAGCTTGTCAGCCTTGATGATCTGTGCGTAATGCGGCTCACCCATGCCGAGTGGCATGTCGTAGAGCACCTGCATGCCGCCGGTTTCTGGATTTGCATCATTGGGCTGGCTGATATCCACCAACTGAAGGTTCTGTGGAAGCAGCGGTCCTGGCGGGAAGAAGCGGTCGATGGACCACTTGTTCAAGGCTACGAGATAGCCGCCATCAGGACTCACGGTGTCGCCTTCTGCAGTGACCAGGTGTCCAATGTTGTACTGGACGGGCAGGGTGCCCTCAAGCTTCCAACCGTCATCGCCGCGATAGTTGTCGCCACCGAGACTCCACTTCGCAACTGTGCTGTCCAAGAAGATGCTCGTGTAGGCGTAGCCGTCTGCATCGAACTCAGTGTGAAGCGGTCCGAGGCCTACTTCGACCTGTGCCTCCATGACCGAGTCGAAGTCGAGAACGGGCACTCCATACGGATCGAGTTCCCAGTTCTCGTCCGCGATCGCCTCCATCATTTTCTCGAACGAGTAGATCGTCACGTGCGGATCGAGCTTTCCTGAGACGACGATGTAGTCGCCCTTCGGGGCCACGTCCGAACCATGCGGACTCTTGGGCTCGGGTACGAAGTACAGCAGGCCTTCGTCGATGCTCGTCTGGAGGCCGATGACGGGGAACCCGTTCACGTCGAACGTGTTACCGGCCTGAGCGAGCTCTACAGCCTTGTCCAGATTGATGACATGCAGGTAGTCCCTGTCACGAGCCGAAGCGCCAGCCTCGAAATGCTCCCCGGATCCGTCTTCACCAGCGCCTGTGGCGAGTTCGGTGTTGAACGATCCACAGAAGACCCAACCTTCTGATACGAGCTTGCCTGCATCGCACAGGTCTTGCCAGTACGGAGGCAGCTCCATGGCGAAGGATTGATCTTCAAGGACTCGACCGCTGGCGCGATCGAACTTCCAGAAGGTCACCATGCCCTTGTACTCAGACTCGTAGGTCTCGATGGGGGCATACTCCCATCCATGCGGCGTGGCGTACTGCCCACCCTGGATCACCCAGTCAGTGTCAGGGGTGACCTTGGTGCCACCGTGATCGACGATCGCGATCGGGTTCTTGATGATCTGCTTGACCTCGAAGTCCCTCAGATCGATCACAGCGACACGTGCGTTGGCCTTGTCGTTGATGAAGACGAACTCGCCGTCGTATTCACCTCCGGTCTCCGAAATCGCAGGGTGGTGTGTATCCGCCCAGCTGACCTCGTTGCCGTCGATGTTGCCGGCGGCAAGAATCTCCTCGGTGCTCTTGTTTCCATAGCCCCAGCCCTGCCAGGGTTCTGGTGTGAACACTGCGACTTCTTTGAGGATCCGCATCGAAGGTACGCCGATCACGAACATCTGACCGGATTGTCCTCCAGAGGCAAGCATGATGTATGGATCATGTTCACCCGATGGCAGATACGTCATGCCAGCTGCGAGCAGCTGGTCGTCGCTGAGCGGTTGAAGTCCCGCTGTTTCTCTTCTCGTATTGATTTCGTCCGCTGACGCTGAATCCGATGTGCCTCCTGAGGTGCAGGCTTGCAGCACCAAAGCAAGGACAGCGATCGCTGCCACCGCCATCAGAATGGAACGGTGACGCCACCACGGCGTGCCGGATCTTCGACTCATTGCTATTCTCCCTCTCTAGGGCTGGAGACCGAGAACCTCTGCGAGGTTCGCGGTCTCCAGCTCTTTCAATAGGGCCTCACGTGCCCGAGTCCATGGTTCATGTAGAGCGCATGGTTCCTGGATCGGGCGCATGAGGTCCCCGTGCATACAGCTTTCCTTGTCAATGGCCCCTTCGATGGATTCGACGAGGTCGAGGACGCTGTAATTCGAGATGTCAGTTGAAAGCCTGTACCCGCCTGTTGGCCCTGTGGCTGAGCGCACCCAACCTGCTCGCGACAGCGGAGCCATGACGGTTGTGAGGTAGTGGGGCGAGATCGACAGCGCGTTCGCGATCTCGGGTCCGTTGACGAATCCCTCCGAGGTGCGCGAGATGATGCCCAGTGCTCGCAGTGCCAATTCGGATTTTCGCGTGAATTCAAGCTGCATCGAGATTCCTTAGTCCCCTAATTCCTGACTATCGGACTATGTAATGTTACCAACTCGTAGATGCAACACCAAATCGAGGAATGGATAGAGTTCAGATCCGCCCATTTCGTGTCTGAAATGAGACGTCTACCGGGAAGCCACGATCATTTCAGCGAGGTTGCTGTTGTCGAGCTCACTGAGGAGGGCGGTGCGTGCCCGAATCCAAGGCTCGTGGAGGGCACAGTGATCGTTCGTGTCGTGTCTTGGCCCAAGATGGAGACAGCGCGCGTCATCAACTTCACCTTCGACGGCCTCCACGAGATCGAGAAGGGTGATGTCCGTCAGATCGGTGCTGATGGTGTATCCGCCCTTTGGGCCGGAGGTGGATGCGACCCATCCTGCGCGGGTGAGGGGCGCCATGATATGGGGGAGGTACTGCGTCGTGATCCCGAGATTCTTGGCGAGGACGATCCCTGTGATCCTGTTGTCACCTGACTCTCCGATGAACTCGAGTGCTTTGAACGCGAGGTCTGTCTTCTTCGTGAGTTCCAGTCGCATAGTGGCCCCGGATCTACCTTCTCTATTTCCTAATTCGCTTACTACGGAATTATACCTTCTTCCGGCGCACATGTCATTCAAAGCTTTGCATTTTGCTCTTCCGGTGGTGTTCGCCATCCGGAGGGACTGCGTCTGGCGCCCCCGATGGCACCGGTCGGGTTATCTGCCGGTAGCTGCGGGAACTCCCTACCTTCCGCCAGTGAAGAAAAGGGGTTCACAAACGTTGGTGACTGTGTGATATTGATGTGCACGCACCGGATGGGTGGATCCGGCACTTCCAGACGACTGACCGCATGTCCGCCATTGAAGACGACCATCGATCTGTTGGAGGAGACGGGATGACGACCAGTTCCAAGCCCCGTAGGTCAATCGTCAACAGGGCCGTGCGTGAACGCGAAGAGGCCAAGGAGCGGATGGATCGCGACACGCTCAGCCGATCTGTCAAGGATCGCGAGCGATCCAAACTCACGGACGACCGTGGCCGTCTCACAACAGACCTCGTCAGCCAATATCTCACATCGATCGGCGAGTTCGAACTGCTCACTGCCGAGAACGAGGTTGACTACGCCCAGAAGATCGAAGCAGGCCAGGCAGCCGAGGAGCGCCTCGAAGCCGGTGACTTCAAGACCAAGGGCGAGCAGATCCTCCTGAAGCGGCAGGTGCGTCGCGGCGCAGAAGCGAAGGATGCATTCCTCACCGCCAACCTCAGGCTCGTGGTGGCAAACGCCAGACGATATGCCAACACGTCGGGCATCGACTTCCTCGATCTGATCCAGGAGGGCAATCTTGGGTTGATCCGTGCAGTCGAGAAGTTCGATTGGCGCAAGGGTTTCAAGTTTTCGACGTACGCAACATGGTGGATTCGTCAGGCGATCACCCGTGCCATAGCTGACAAGTCACGAACGGTGAGGATTCCCGTCCACCTCCATGACACACTCGCCGCGGTACGAGCTGCCCAGGCATCCCTCAAGGCAGAACTTGGTCGAGACCCGAAACCTGCCGAGATCGCGGAAGAGGCCGGCGTCGAGGTTTCCAAAGTGGAGCTTGCCCTTGCGGTTGCCGACACGGTCAGCCTTGAACAACCGATCGGTGAGGACGGCGCGCAACTGGGTGATTTCATCGAGGACGAGGATGCCGCGGATCCGGTCAGGGTCACGGAGGAGCTCGATGTCGCGAACTCGCTTCGCAAATCGATCGAGAGACTTCCAATGCGCGAGGGTCGGATCCTTGCTCTTCGGTACGGGTTCTACGACGGCATCCCCCGAACTCTTGAGGAGATCGGCGAGGAGTTCAATCTCACCCGCGAGCGAATTCGCCAGCTCGAGAAGCTCGCTTTGTGTCGCCTGCGTCACCCGAGCTTCGGAATTCGGGAACAGGACTTGATCTAGCAGAGCTTCCGACAAACCGATCGGTCGCTTCGCTTCCTGAGGCCGTGGTCCGATTCTGGCGTCTGGCGTCTGGCGTCCGTGTGGGGTAGCGTTATCCATGGAGGTTGAACATGCGCCTTGCGGCACTTGTTGGGGGTGAAGCGGAGATCGTCGGCCCCGAGGCAACTCTGATGGATGTTGCCCGGGCCATGGCCGGTCGTGAGGTCGGAGCGGTCGCTGTCGTGGACCGTACGGGCTTGGTTGGGATCTGCACTGACCGCGATCTCGCAATGGCCCTCGCAAGGGGGTGTGGGCCGCACGAAGCGGTCTCAACCTGCATGACAGAGGCACCAGACGTTGTCGACCCCGACACTCGTATCAGCGACGCAGCAGCCTGGATGCTCGAAACCGGCTACCGCCACCTCCCGGTGATGTCAGAGGGCGTGCTCCTTGGGATCATCGATGTGCGAGATGTGCTGTGGGCGATGGTGGAGAACCAGTAGCCGGTCTGTCAACCGTCTACTGTTCGCCGTCCAAGGCCGATGCGGAGGATCGAGAGTTTGACACGCCCGATTGCGATCCTTCTCACCGCGTTGCTTGGGATGCTCATGTACGTTGGGAACTTCGCCTGGTGGTTTGACCGAGAGATCGTGGACCCCGAGCACTTCGTTGATTCGACCGTTGCAGCGCTTGGCAAGGAGAAGTCAAGGGACGCCATGAGTGAGCTGATCGTCGATCGGCTCGTGGAGGGATACCCACTCCTGATCGTCGTCGAATCGAATCTTGTCGGGATGTTCTCAGATCTCTTGGCCACTCCGGCGCTCAGCGAGGTTGTCACGTCCGTGGGAGTTGACGTGCACGAAGCGATTGTTACCGGGAATCAGGATGCGGTCGTGATCAACCTCAAGGAATACCGTGAGGTGATCCTGGCTCCGCTCGGGGCGATTGCGCCGCGATTGGCTGATCTGGTGGTTGACGATTGGTTCGTTTCGATTGAGGTTCTCGGGACCGGGGCACTTCCGGATCTCTCCCTGCACGCAGAGTGGGCCGGCACCGCTCGCTTCGTGGCGATCGCCGGCGCGGTTGTGCTCACGGTCTTCCTGATTTGGTATGTGAGGCGAAGGGAGATCGTTGTGGTGCTGGTTGGTGCGGCGTTCGTGTTCGCTGGGTTTGCGTCTGCGTTGCTGGTCCCCGGTGGCAGGTGGCTTGCGATCAGGGATGTCGGTCGACAACCCGTGGAAGTTCTCATGGCGAGTGCGTACACGGAATTCGCGAGATCCCTCTTGTTGAGTGCAGCGGTTCTCGTCCTCATCGGTCTCGCAATGGTTGCGACCGGTGCTGCAATGTGGTCAGCGGTCGAGGACGACGAACCGGCAAGTGCTATTTGATCGAGAGTCGTCTGACCATTTCCTGAACAGCCACGTCGACGTTTCCCACGGTTGTGACCAGTCCGGGCGTTGTGGACAGTTCAGTCTCAAGATGTGGTATCAGACTGATCCACGGTTCGCCTACGGCGATGATCGGTTTCGGATTTGCGTTTGAGAATGGTGCAACGTACGCCAGATTCCAGGCCACGATCAGCTCCGCAGCGGTACCGAGACTGCCCCACAGTGCGATCGATCCAGCGGTGCCGTCGGCGAGGAGGCCGATTCTCTCAACGAGGGAGGCTGCTGGCGTTTCCGTTGTGAGATGGTCGTTTGCCCTTGCCCGATCAGGGAAGACCGACGGCGCCGTGACGCCGACGACGTGACCGCCCGCATCCTTTGCGCCGCGACTGACCGCCTCCATCGCTCCCGAGTAGCCACCGGTGGCAACCGCAAATCCCGCATGTGCCAGCAGCCGTCCGCAGCGAGTTGCAGCCTCGTAGTGGCCGTCACCTTCGGCCGATCGGGATGCGCCGAATACAGCGATCGTGAGTTCCATGTCTCGTGACGCTAGTGCAGGTCCTCCCCTTGGGTTACCGTTGTGCGATGCTCGCACCCACTGCACCCAAAGCTCCCAAGAAGCCACATTCCCGCTCACTTCACGGATCCACGGTCGAGGACCCATGGTTCTGGCTGAGGGACAAGACAGATTCCGAGGTCCTCAGCCACATCGAAGCCGAGAACGAGTACGCGTCGGCGATCCTCGAGCCAACCTCGGGTCTGCAGGAGGAGATCTTCTCCGAGATCAAGTACCGCACCCAGGAGACTGATCTTGCCGTTCCGGCACAGAAAGGCGATTACTGGTACGCAACGCGTACCGAGGAAGGCAAGTCCTATGCGATCAGGCTACGGATGCGCGGCGGTCCCGATGGTGCCTCCGAACTCGTACTTGATGAGAACGCTGAGGCAGAGGGCAACGACTACTTCCGGCTCGGCAATTTCTCCGTCAGCTCTGATCATCGTCTCGTTGCCTACTCCGTCGACACCACGGGTGCGGAGAGCTACACGACTCGAATTCGTGAGATAGCGACCCAGCAGAACCTTCCGGACGTCCTGAGGGAGTGTCGATACGGATTGGCGTGGTCGAGCGACGGGGCGCATCTCTTCTACAC
>Ga0164320_10000487_pt1 | contig 13053 bp, 10 predicted proteins | sample GuaBasSediGuay11_FD_113736 | JGI IMG/M metagenome (GOLD analysis project Ga0164320, IMG submission 113736) | Subseafloor sediment microbial communities from Guaymas Basin, Gulf of California, Mexico - Guay11, Core 4567-28, 0-3 cm | ecosystem: Environmental > Aquatic > Marine > Hydrothermal...
CGCGCAAGGCACGCCCGGCCGCCATGGCGACTTCCCGCGGGTCATCGGCTTCGGCCCCGTTGCGGACAACGGTCTGGAATACGCAGAACCCGGCGATGCGCTCGCTCTGCTCCGCCGTGAAGCCACGCCCCTGGAAGAAGGCGCGCACCTGGTCCGGCAGCAGCTGGCTCAACGAGAGCCGGGCCTGCCCGCCATGCCATTTCCACGAAGTCAGACCGGTTTCAGGATCGGTTACTTCGGACATATCGGCGGAAAACGCCGGCAAGGTGAACAAACCGATGACCAACAAACAGGGCAAGAACCTGAATGCCCGTAAATCGGTCATACCACCATGGGACCTCTGACACACGACGCGAACTCCTCCGATTATTCTTTGTGCCCGGATCCACCAGAGCCGGCCACTGAACAACACCCCAGGGAACCTCTGATCAATTCATGAACTCGTATCTGGCGCCCAGAATTAATCAGAGGTCCCCTAGCCGGCTGGCAGTTCAACGCTGTGCGTAGAGGGTGTCGATGAATGGACACTCCGGAACCGTCCCACCCGAGCACACACCCGCCACCTTGCCGAGTGCCTTCTCCATCGCCCGCAACGATTTCAAACGCTGACGCACTTCCTTCAGGTGGCGGACAACCACCTCCCTGACCTCCTCACAGGTGTAGTGACCGCCATCAACCAGGGTCAGCAGTTCACGGATCTCGTCAACGGTGAAGCCAAGCTCACGGCAGCGGCGGATGAACGTTAACCGCTTGACCTGCTCGAGTGCGTAGATCCGGTGGCCTCCGGCCGTGCGTGGCGGGTCCGGCAGCAAACCGATGTGTTCGTAGTAACGAATCGTTTCAATTTTGCAATCGGCCTCGCGGGAGAGACCACCGATGGTCCAGGTCGTGCGAGTGATCATGGCCATAGTTGAACCTGTAGTTGCTACAGGTTCCATACTTACCCACGAGGAGGGCTGATGTCCATGAAATCGAGACAGTTCACCACTGGCATCATCGGCACGATCGTGACCGCGATCTGCTGCTTCACGCCACTTCTGGTGGTGAGCTTCGGACTGCTCGGAGTCTCCGTATGGCTGGGCTGGATCGATATCGTCCTGCTGCCCTTGCTCGGATTCTTCCTGGCGCTAACGGTCCACTCCCTGCTTGCGAAAAAAAAGAAAAATGAGCCTGCCGTAGCCCTCCGCTCAACCTTGACCTGCCCGGAATGCGGAAAACGCAGCACCGAGATCATGCCGACCGACGCCTGCCAGTTCTTCTACGACTGCCGTCACTGTGGCGCCGTTTTGAAGGCGTTGCCCGGGGATTGTTGCGTCTACTGCTCCTACGGTGACATCCCCTGCCCGCCGATACAGATTGCGCAGAAAGAAGGTGCGCTGACCAGCTGCCACAACTGCTCAACCAGCTGTTGATCGTGCCATCCTGTCAGAAGCCAGCTTCTCTCCACTGGCTGCCGATATCCATGCCCTGCTGTTCGCCCCCATGGACGGCGTTATCAGGACCGTCATCCACTTCGACTAGGATGCCGACCCGACAAATGCGGAGAAGATCGAACGCACCGGTGCCGCCCGTAGCCTGACCACGGGAGCCTTTGTCATTGGCGCCTGGTGCAGGCCATAACCAGCCCATAATCCACGGACTCGACCAACTGACCCGGAGGTCTCACCAAATCGAACCTTTTACCGGGCCACCCATGCCGGTGTAATCTTCGGGTATCTGATTCACAGGTGCCGCCGTGACAGCGCACCGAACGGTCAAGGATGCGTGACATGACTCCCCGAGCACACGGAACGTACGGGCACCCAAATACCAGCCCGAAGCCCCTCGGAAGCCGACACCTTTGGCGTGCTACGGCCATCCTCTCCTGCACCGTTCTGCTGGTCACCGCCCTCCTGACCCCCGCTCTCGTCGAGGCTCAGTCAAGCCAGGCAGAACGCGCACTGACCAGCGTGAGCCAGCTGATCGCCTCCGGCGAGGTGTCCCAGAACAGTGTCCTGCGGCTCGGCTTCAAACAGGGCAATATCAACGCCTACCTCGGCAACAACCTCGAACTGCAGAAGGAGTGGGAGCAGAAGACCGGAATCGTCCTCGAAACCTGGATCATCCCGCAGAAACCGATACAGCAGGTGATCGCCAGCACCACGGACATCGACCTCACCGTCGCGCGGAATCACGAGTTTCCGGAACTGATCCCGCTCGGACTGACCGAGGACCTGACCCCACTGTTCGCGGAGTTTGGCTTCACCCTCGACGACGACCTCGAAACGGGCTACATACGACCCGATCTGCAGGCCTACCTCGGGGACCGCATCGCCGCCGTCCCGGCCGACGGCGACCCGGTGATCCTCTACCTGCGGCGTGACCTGATGGAGGACCCGAAAGAACAGGCGGCCTTCCGCAAAGCCACAGGCCGTGACCTCGCCCCGCCCGAAACCTGGCAGGAGTACGAGGAACTTGTCCGCTTCTTCCACCGTCCGGACCAGGGTCTGTACGGCGTAGTCGAGGAACGAGATCCCGAAGGGGCATGGATGTTCTGGCTGCCACGCTACCTGTCGATGGCCAAGCCCTACCAGCCGTTGTTCGATGCCGACATGCGCCCTCAACTTGACTCCCCCCAAGGGATCGCCGCGACTGAGAGCTACCTCGCTGCCGTCAGATACTCACCCCCGGGCATCACCGACGCGGGCAGCAACTACAGCTATACCTTGCCGTACTACATGCAGGGCAAGGCGTTCGCGGTGATGTCCACCATTGCCGCGGCCAAGCTCCTTAATGGTGACAAATCCCCGATCCGTGACCGGATCCTGGCCGCAGCTCTCCCCGGGACCCGTATCGACGGCGAACTGGTCCGGCGCAACACCATCATCTACGGTAACAACCTGGTGATCCCGAAAGGTGCTACCAACCGTAAGCTGGCGTTCCTCTACGCCATGTGGATCACCTCCCCCGAGATCTCGTCCCGCTCGGTCGGTGTGCGCGGCGGCTTCACCGATCCTTACCGTTGGCACCACCTGCGCGACCCCCGAATCAGGAAGATCTACACACCGCAGGCACTGGAGGTTTTTGCTGAAGCCTGGCCGTACACCCTGCCTCCTGGGACCGGAATACCAGGTGACAGCGAGTACCTTGATGTACTCAACGCCAACCTGACCGCCGCGGCCCGCGGTGAACTGACTGCCGGGGAGGCCATGCGCCGGACCTCTGATGCGTGGGAGCAGATCACTGACCGCCTCGGGCGTGAGCAACAGGCGCGCCACTGGAAGGCGTTCCAGAGCAATTTCAGGGTCACCCAATGACACCAACAAACCTGCGCGGTCACGGCTGACCCGTTCGAGGCCACCGGATGAGGCTGACTGTCCGCCCGTCGATCTTCCTCTACCTGCTCTACGGACTGATTGCGGTCAGCGTAGTCGTAACCACCCTGTTGCTGCTTGCCAACCAGGCTGTGCACGAGGCCACACTTAGTCTCGAGAAGGTGGTCATAAACCATGTCAGGCCGCTCGCCTCCGCCCAGCGCCTGCAATCACGCATCCATACACTGCGCGGACTGGAACTCGAACTGCGCCAGTTCCACGACTTTTTCGCCGTGCCGTACCACCTTGACGGCATGCAGAAAGAACTGAGCGCCATCGACGATGACATGTCACGACTGCAGACGGCACTGGCGCGGGATCAGCCACGCGAGGCGCAGCGCCTAAATGAACACTGGCAGATCTACCGCACAACCGTAAAGGACGAAATCAGGCTGGCTCGAGCTATGGACGTGACTGGCCTGGCCAGCCTCTCCACTTCCCGTTCGCGCGGTGCACACGAGGCCATCTCAGCCATCCTGAATGATCTCATCGAACGTACCGAGGTCGCCTCGACTGCCGCCTATCTCAAGGCGCACCAGGATGCGGCACGGCAGGAGACACTGGTTACCTTCGTCCTGACCAGTGGCTTGCTGCTGCTGTTTGCCGGCCTGTGGTATTTCGGACGCTCGGTATCGCACCGGATCACAGTTCTGAGCGACGCGGCCAATGCCGTAGCCCGTGGCGACCAGATCGAACCGATCAGGACCAAAGGCAGGGATGAGCTGACGGAACTCGGTAATGCCTTCAACACCATGCAGAAGAAGGTACTCGAGCGCGAGGACGAACTGCGTGGTGCACACGAACGTCTTGAGCAGCGCGCCCAGGCCGCCGAGGAGGCTACCCACGCCAAATCGCAATTCCTCGCCAACATGAGTCATGAAATCCGTACGCCGATGAACGGCGTGCTGGGGATGCTCGAGATCCTGCGTGAAACACGGCTGAACCCGGAGCAGGAGGACTATGTCGCCACCGCGCACGAGTCCGCCACCGCCCTTCTCGACCTACTCAACGACATCCTCGACCTGTCCAAGATCGAGGCCGGCAAGGTGCGGCTGGAGGAACTCGAGTTCGACCTCGAGCAGGTCGTCGATGACGCCGTCGCCCTACTCGCGGACCGCGTCTACGCCAAGGGACTGCGGCTGTCGGTGACCATTGATGCCACGCTGCCGCACCACCTGTTCGGTGACCCCAACCGGATACGACAGGTGCTCAACAACCTGCTCAGCAACGCCATCAAGTTCACGACCCAGGGCCACGTCACCATCGCCATTTCGCCGACCTCGGCCCCCGACAGCGCCCCGCTGCTCCACATCGAGGTCAACGACACCGGCATCGGTATCGCGCCCGCCAAGCAGGCACGCATCTTCGATGCCTTCACCCAGGCCGACGGATCGACGACGCGGCGCTTCGGCGGCACCGGCCTCGGCCTGACCATCTCCAGCCAGCTGGTTCACGCCATGGGCGGTCAGATCGGCGTCGACAGCGCTCCAGGGCTGGGCAGTAATTTCTGGTTCACCATCCCACTCGAGGTCGCGGAAGGTCCCGTTCACCTGACGCCTGCCGTCCTGGCCAACTGCTGCGTGCTGGTCATCGACCAGGATGTCGGCCAGCTTCAACAGCTTGCCCGCCGGCTGAAGGCGTGGGGCTGCATGGTCCACGCTGTTTCCGACCAAGCGAGGATGGAGAGCGCACTGCAGGCGATGCAGGAAAGCGACCAGGCATACCGGTTGGCCATGGTGGCAGGTGCCGCCGCCAACCCCGTCACCAGGGAGACCGTCACCAGGCTCCGGGCCGAGATCCCGGCGATCAGGATCGTGCTGCTCTCGCTCCCAGGCCAATCCTGCGCGGACGAAGAGATCGAGGACCTCGGAGTCGAACACTGCCTGTCCCGGCCACTGCGCAAGTCACAGCTGAGAAACTGCCTGCTTCAGCTGCTCGGGGAACTGCAGCCGTCGCCGGATACCGACATCACAATCGGCGGACGAACCCTGCGGGTGCTGGTCGCCGAGGACAACCCGATCAACCAGAAGGTCGCCTCGAGCATGCTGCACAAGATCGGCTGCACTGCCGATATCGCCAGCAACGGTCGCGAAGCCCTGGGGCAGATCCAGACACGAGTCTATGACTTGGTGTTCATGGACTGCCAGATGCCAGAGATGGACGGTTTCGAGGCTACCGAGGCCATCCGTAAGCTGGAAAATGGAGCGCAGCGGATACCGATTATCGCCATGACCGCGCATGCCATGCCAAGCGACCGCGAGCGTTGCCTGGCCGCCGGCATGAACGACTACCTGACCAAACCGATCTCCATCGAGCAACTCCGTACCATGCTCGCCCGCTGGCGAGAGCCTGCGCCGACAGCAGCGGTATCCCCGGCACGTAGCGCAAACTAGCCTCAGCGGCTGGCCGCGGTGAGCCCGATCTCGCGCACGGCCTGGTAGTCATTATCCGCCTCGACCCCCTCGGCGACGATGTGGATGTCGAGCAGGTCGCCAAGTTCCTTCATCGCCTCGACCAGGCGGCGTTTCTCGCTGTCACTGCCGATATTCTCGGTGTAGATTTTTGCGAGTCGGATGTAGTCGAGGTGGAACTCGTTGATCCGGTCCATCGGGATAAAGCGCGACTCAAAGCGCTTCAGTATCACCTTGGCACCGAGACGGTGCGCAAAGTCGATAAACGAGGTGAAGGCATTAAGGTCCTTGGTCGCGCCATAGGCGGTGACACTGAATACCACGTGTTGGGCCGCCTCGGCGTTTTTCTTCAGCAGATCGAAGAGCCCGGAGCGAAACTCATTGCTCGCCAGCGAGGCAAACGACAGGTTGACTGCCACATCGTGCTGAACCTGCCGGGCCGCGATGTACTCGACCACCAGGCGGACAACCGCCATATCGAAGGTGTGGATGCGACCGATGGACTCGGCGACGGAGACGAACGTTCCAATCGGCAACGCCTCGCCGTCAGTATCGACCACCTGGGCCATCGCCTCCTCGATGACCAGCTCATCGGTGGCGCCCTCGGCCAGGGCGTAGGCCCGGGCGGAGAAGTCGACCTCGAAGCGCTGCTCGTCGACGATCCTGGCAACCATCACCCGCCACTGGTCGAGATCGTGCGCATTGCCACTGTCGTCGCTGATGGCATAGCTGTTGATGCCGATCAGTCGCGCCTTCTCATACGCCTCGGTCGCTGCCGAGACCATCGATGCCGTGGTGCCCTGCGGATCGAACGGCACGCCCCCGATATGCGCCACGCTGACCTTGCCGCAGCGCTCCCCGAGCTGGTCAAGGTGAGTCACCATCCTGTCGCACAACGCTTCAGCCGCCGAACGTTCGCTGCACTCGGCGATCAGAATGAACTCGGCACCGACGATACGATAGAGGAAATCACCAGCGAGTCCGGCGTCTTCCAGCGCCTGGCGTACGGCGGCAACGAAACTCTTGATGAATTCGTCGACTTCGTGGGTGCTATGCGTTTTGGCGAATTCACCAAGTTCGTCGACACGCAAAATGAAGATAAAGCCCTTGCCATCGGCCATGAAGCGCTGCTTCATCTCCGTCTCGAAGGTGCCTTTCATCTCCAGTCCGGTCAGTTCGTCGGTCCGAACCCGGTTGCCGACATCCTCGAGGCGGGCGTTCAGATTGTGGATCACACCCTCGATCTTGCCCGACATCAGGTTCATCGAACCCGCGACATTGCGGATTTCCGTGGTCCATGGAAGCGGTTCGATGGTATCGAACCTGCCGTCGGCGATGCTCAATGCGAGTTTCTCGATGCGACCCAGTGGAATCAGCACCAGTCGGACGATGAAGGCCAGCGCGGCGAAGAAAAACGCCAGTGCCATGGCTGAGTAAGTGAGTGTCCTTTGCGCCTGTTCCCACAGTTTGAGATAACCGAAACCGGGATGGACGGTGACATGAACGGTACCGCCAATGGTCCAACCGGTGCTGATCTCGCTGCTGGCCACGGCCGTCTCCATCGGCAACAACTCAACGAACCAGGCAGGCACCTCTTCGAAGGTCCGGGGGTTGGTCTTGCGAACGAGTTCCCGACCACCGGCACTCTCGAGCAGGATCTCGAGGTAGTAACCACGATCGAAGATACTGTTGATCATGGTCTCGAGAATAGTGTCGTCCTCATCGTTGAGATAAGGGCTCAACGACAACCCGAGCGAGGTGGCGGTATCCTGTGCAGTTATTTCTGATTCTACTTGAAGATAACTCTTTATATTGTTAATACTTATATAAAAATTAAGTGCAAATATCGCCAAGAACATCAGCGAGATCAGCAGCATCAACTGTTTCGAAAGAGTCATGTTTCCAGCTCCGGCAGAACGTCGGTTCCACAGAGTTTAGACCCGGAAGCCCCTCCCGCGCAGCCGGGCCGTGCCCAGGGCCAATCCGGTACCTTGTCGCTGGCCATTCCTGCCGCCACTATGGCAAGGAAGCAAACCGTCAACACCACCTGGAATCCGCCATGCGCCTTCTGACCGACAACCCGATCATCCGCCTCAACCAGGCCGATGACGTCGTCATCGCCCGCGTCAGCCTGCCCGCGGGTACTGACCTCCCCGGCGAAGGAATACGCACCACCGCGACCGTACCCGCCGGCCACAAGGTCGCCACACGCGCCATCGCCCCGAACGAGACGGTACTGCGCTACAACCAGGTCATCGGCCTCGCCACCATGCCGATCGCTCCGGGCGACCACGTCCACACCCACAACCTGGCGATGGGCGACTTCGAACGCGATTACGCCTACAGCGCCGAGTATGTGCCGACCACACCGGTGGACGACCCGGTGACGTTCATGGGCATCCGCCGCGACGACGGCCGCGTGGCGACGCGCAACTACCTCGGCGTACTCTCCAGCGTGAACTGCTCGGCGCATGTCTGCCGGCTGATCGCCGAGCGCTGCGACGAACTCCTCACCGACTACCCCGGCATCGACGGTATCGTGCCGATCCAGCACAAGACCGGCTGCTGCATGAACGCCGATGGTGAACCGATCGACGTCCTGCGACGCACCATTGGCGGCTTCGCCATCCACCCCAATTTCCATTCGGTACTGCTGGTCGGCCTTGGCTGCGAGGTCAACCAGATCGACACCCTGCTCAGCGCCCAGGGACTCACGCAGTCGGACCAGCTCAGGGCGTTCACCATCCAGGAGAGCGGTGGCACCCGCAAGACCATCGAACGCGGCGTGGCGTTGCTGCGCGAGATGCTGCCCGACGCCAACCGCGTCATGCGTGAACCGGTCCCGGCCAGTGCCCTGGTCGTCGGCCTCGAGTGCGGCGGCTCCGACGGCTACTCCGGTATCTCGGCCAATCCGGCGCTTGGAGCCGCGGTCGACGAGTTGGTGTGCCACGGCGGCACTGCCATCCTCTCCGAGACCCCGGAGATTTACGGTGCCGAGCACCTGCTGACCCGCCGCGCCGTCACGCGCGAAGTGGGCGAAAAGCTGATCAAGCGCATCCACTGGTGGGAGGACTACACCGCACGGCTCAACGGAGAAATGAACAACAACCCGACCCCGGGCAACAAGACCGGCGGCCTGACCACCATCCTCGAAAAGTCGCTCGGTGCCGTAGCCAAGGGCGGTACCACCGGCCTGATGGATGTCTACGAGTACGCCGAGCAGGTCACGGCGAAGGGCTTCGTCTTCATGGACACGCCAGGTTACGACCCGGTGTCGATCACCGGCCAGGTCGCCGGCGGCGCCAACTTGGTCTGTTTCACCACCGGCCGCGGCTCGGCCTACGGTTGCAAGCCGGCGCCGAGCCTCAAGCTGGCGACCAACAGCGCGCTGTTCGCCAGGCAGGAAGAGGACATGGACATCAACTGCGGCAGCGTCGTCGACGGCACCGAAAGCATCGAGCAAAGCGGGCAGAAAATCTTCGACATGATGCTGCGGGTTGCCTCGGGCGAGCAGACCAAGAGCGAGTTGTTCGGCTACGGTGCCGACGAATTCGCGCCGTGGGTGCTGGGGCCGACGATGTAGAGAAATTACCGCACCCTGGTAGACCGTCCACCAACATGACCGGTCAGACCTGGCTGGTCAGACGCTCGCGTTTCCGCTTCACTCGTTGCGCATCTTCATAATGGGTTTCTTCAGCGCATCCTGCAGCGCCGCGAGCACCATCGCGGTAGTGACACCGATCATAAGCACGCCGTTGACCGCCTCGAGCGGACCAAGCAGCTTGTGCTTATCGGACATGACAAAGTCACCGTAACCGAGCGTCGCGAAATTCACCATCGAGTGATAGAAGGCCTCGTGGAAATCCGCGAACTCGCCGAGCAGCAGGAACAGCATGGCCCAGATCGCCACCTGGCTCAGGTTCCCGACCACCAGGATCACCATCACGCTGGTAAGCACCAACAGGCTCGACCAGAACGAGTCGTCCTTGATGCGGTGTTCGTGACGGACGTAGAAGCGCATCGCGTAGACGACCAGTATCGCCTGCAACAGCAGGCAGAGCACCATCGTCGGCAGGCCCCAGATCAGGTTCTCCAGCATGACTAAACCTCCATGGCTCGAGCGCCGTGGGAAACGTAGTGGTCTCTCCGCTTCCGCCACCGTTCCAGCAGATAGACCGCCAGCCAGGCGTAAAGCGTCACCGCGATGAACAGTCCCAGGCGCACGGCGAACGCGGACATGACGTCCTTGCCGTTGGCACTGTCCTGCACGGCAGGGCCAAGCAGGATCAGCATGGTGACGACGACGTTGATCCAGAACGAGGCCGGGTAGCGGGAGGGCACCACCCCGTAGATCCTGGCCGCGACGAAAACCATGCATGACAGCATCAGCCAGAAGAACATCCACAGGTTGGGCAGGATGCTCAACAGCATCCAGAACAGCACCGAGAACACGCCTGCCAGGAAGGTCGAACCGACCAGCTCCCGACCGGCGCTGCGCGCATCGACCACGGAGCTCTGCTGGCTCAGTGAGACCGACTTCATGATGATGGCCAGGTACATGGTCGGGTTGGTCAGGGCCAGCAGGTAGGCCGGCAGAACAATCAGGGTGCTGCGCATGGCGATCCACGAAGACTGCTCGGCGCCCGTTGCCTTGGTCTTGGGTGGAACCTTGGCAACGGCATCCTCGGGGAACCACGGGTAGACCACCCACTGGCAGATGATGGCCAGCCCGATACCGAAAAGCAGGTCCTTGATCACCGTTGTGGCCAGCTGGTCGCTGACCGTGCCGGCGGCGGAGATCAGTGCGATACCGACGGTCAGGAACATGCCGACCAGCCCCTTGCCGAGGTTGACGGTCAGGTAGGCGCTGAAAAACAGCCCGACCGTGATGATCATCAACGCCGAAACGGGGTACTGGAGCAGCAGCGGGATCAGCAAAACGCCGATGCTGGGCGATATCGCGACCAGCAGCGTCAGGCCTATGAGGGCTTTCAGGCGCATCGGGGGACCGGGCGTGGCGCAGAGGATCACCGCGAACACCGGGGCCAGAAAGGGCAGCGCCATTGGCAACACGTAACCAAGAGCCAGCGACAACGCCACGGTCAGGCTCAACCTGAAGACGCGCCGTGCCTGGATATGCATGCCGGCCTGCTCCCTGCTCAGTAGGCGTAAGAGAGCCAGCTGAGCATGCGGATGTACCACCTGCCGAGCGTTTCCAGCAGTGCGGACTGACCGGTGTAGGCGATCACCGAGACCTGGCCACCCACGCGGGCCTGGCCGCGCAGTCGCGGATCCTGGCTGAAGTCGAAGCCGATCACCACCGGGAAGCGCTGGGACTGGCGCAGCCAATCACGGTTGTTCTGGATGGTCGGCAGGGTGCCTGGGGGCGGGGCCTGCCCGGCGCTGATCCCAAGACCGATGCTGCGCACCTCGCCTGCGAACACCGCGCCCGGCAGCGAATCGAAGATGATCTCCACCGGGCTGCCCGGCGCGAGGTGGCCGAGGTTGTTCTCGGTGAACTCGGCGTTGATCCAGACGTCGTGGATGGCGATCAACGTCACCACCGGGCTGCCGGTCCCGGCGAAACGACCGACGTCGGCCCGCAGGTCGGAGACGACGCCACTCGACGGCGCTCGGACAACGGTACGGTCGAGATCGAGCTGCGCCTTCTCCTGCGCGCTCAACGCCGTCTTCAGGATGGCGTTGTCCTCCTCGTCACCGCCCATCTGCTCGATGGCGCGTTCGATGTTGGCCTCGGCGGCATCGACCTGGGCCCGTGCCGCAGCATAGGAGGCCTGGGCCATCTCCAGGCGCCGGACCGAGATGGCACCCGGATCCTCTTTATGAAGACGCTCAAGGCGGTTGGCATCCTTTTCCGCCTTGGTGCGATTGGCCTGCGCGACACGCAGCTGGGCTCGTGCCGCATCGACCGACGCACTGCCGGCCCCGACCTGGCGCTGGGCATTCTCGAAATCGGACTCCGCCCGGTCGAGGGCGATCTGGTACTGGGTCGGATCGATCTGGAACAGCGGCTGTCCCGCCTCCACCTCCTGGTCGTTGCGGATCCACACCTCCCTGACGATACCGGCCACCTCCGGAGCCACGCCGATGACGAACCCCTGCAGACGTGCCTGACGCGTGTACGGTGTGAAGCGGTCGGCCAGCAGGTACCAGGTCAGGCTGAGGGCGATAACCAGCAGGACCAGGCGGGCGCCCCGGTTGACCGACTTCGCGGCACGTTCATCCTTGGGCGCCGGGGTCGACTCGGCAGCCTTGGTGGGCTCACCGTCCGCCTGCGCCACCGGTTCCGGCTGTTCCTCGGGATGGGGATCTCGTTCACTCATGCATCGAAGCCTTGGTTGTGGGGGGCGATTCGGTTGAGGCGCTGCCCTCGGGCAGCGGCGCGGTCAGAAGTTCACCCCAGTCGGTGCGCTGCTGCATGGTCTCGCGGACATCGCCCGGAACCCACTGCTCCACGGGCGTATCCGACCAGCCACCGCCGAGCGCCTTGTACAGGGCGATCACGGCACTGACATGGCTGCCCTGGTTGACCAGGTTGCGCTCGTCCTGGGTGGCTGAGGCACGCTGTGCGTCGAGCACCCTCTGGAAGTCGGCATAGCCCTCGCGGTAGCGTGAGTTGGCCAGTTCCAGCGAACGCCTGGAGGCCTTCACGCTCTCGCCCAGGATCTGCCGTTGCTCGTCGGTCTTGACGATGCTGACCATGGCATCGTCGATCTCGCGTGCGGCCTGCAGCACACTCTGCTGGTAGCCTTCGATCAGTTGCTGCAGCCTGGCATCCTGCACGCGCACGTTGTTGGTGATACGCCCGTAGGCGAAGACGTTCCATGACAGTGCCGGACCCAAGCCAAGGGTACCAACATCAGGGCTGCCATTGAGAGAACTGCCCGACCAGCCGATGGTCCCCAGCAGCGAGATCGACGGGTAGAAGTCGGCTTCGGCGAGCCCTATCTGCGCCGATTGCGCGGCCACCTGCCACGCCGCGACGCGGATGTCGGGCCGGCGTAGCAGCAGGCTGGCCGGGATGGAATCCATGGCCGCCGAGTCAATGTTAGGCAACCGGCCGTACCGATCGGCGAGTTCAGGCAGGTCGCCAGGCGGACGGCCGAGCAGGGCGTCCAGGGCGTGTCGCACCTGGGTGAGCGTGATTTCGAGTTGGGGAATCGCCGACAGCGTCGACAGATACTGGGTTTTTGCTTGCTGCACGTCGAGTTCGGAGTTCGAGCCGCTGCTGTAGAGCCGCTCGGTAATCTCGAAACTGCGCTTCTGGA
>Ga0164320_10000488_pt1 | contig 13052 bp, 13 predicted proteins | sample GuaBasSediGuay11_FD_113736 | JGI IMG/M metagenome (GOLD analysis project Ga0164320, IMG submission 113736) | Subseafloor sediment microbial communities from Guaymas Basin, Gulf of California, Mexico - Guay11, Core 4567-28, 0-3 cm | ecosystem: Environmental > Aquatic > Marine > Hydrothermal...
CGTTTCCACCAGGGCACGTCAGCAGACTCGGGAACGACTCCGTCGATATAGTCGATCTTGCCGCGAATATCGTCGATATCCCAGCCGGTCAGGTTTGCGAGTGTCTGCGCCTCACGATCCTGGCGCTCTTTGACGGCTGCCTTGTAGGCCGATGCGTCGCAGCTTGAGTTGCCTTTCCAGGAGTGGCGGATCACATAACGACCCTGGTAGTTTTGCCGGTCGCCGGTTTCCTGGAATATCAGATCTTCGGGAAAATGATTCTTGTCATAACGGACGTGCAGCCGCGTGACAAAGACATTCTGTGCCTGTCCGCCTTTACCAGCTTGACCGTCCTGCGAACCGTCAACCCAGAACACGCCGAGTTGCCGTAGCTCATCGCTGCTCAACGGGTCGGCCGCGCATGGGTCGCACCAGGCCATGTCCCAGGCATATTCGAGGAACACACCGCGCTCGTTTTCCTTGAGCGTCTGTTTCTCAAACATCGCGCGATAGAAATCCGAAAACTCTGCCTGCACGAACTCTGGCACTTCCGTGTCGGTCGGTAACTTGACCGTACGATAGTTCGTCGTCTCAACCCGACCCGTACGGGTTAGCGCATAGATGTAAAGTTCCTGCTTACCCTTGGCGTTCAGAGTGCCGAGGCGGATTGGCAGCATGAATTTGTTGCTTTCATAGGCCACCTGCAAGGGACGCAGGTACGAGTAACCGAGATTCGCCTGTTCCTTAAGATTGACCTTGGCGACAAAGAAGCGCATGTCCTGCTTCAGGTAGCTGTCGACAACGGCTTCAGCACCTTTCGGGATGCGATAGTCATTTTCGTCGAGCCACTCGATCAACCCACTGCTTTCTTCGGCTGACAAAATAAGTATGTCGTACTCGCCAACCGTGTAGCTTGCCTCGATTGTAACGCCTTGGGACCGGCCGGCTTCTTCCTCAAGTACCTGAGCCGCTCTCGGGAACGCCGAGTCGGAAGCCATGCTCTTGAGCTCGTATCGGGAGCACGGATCCGGGTCGTGGTACTCGACGAGCCGCGGTGCTGTGTAGGCATCGAGATGCTCTACCAACGCGCGATCGGCAACATTGATCTGTTCACGTTCGATGAACGTTGGCACCGGGATGACGACTGCGAAGTCTTCGACCTCTCCCTGGAAGTCATTTGCCATCGTGATGACGGTGCGATCGTCATCGCGCACGAGGACGACCTGTGAGGCGCTGTTAAACAGACTTGTATCGGCGCGGGCAACGTAAAAACCGCAAAACGCCTGCGCCGTTGTCGAGATCGCGATCGTCAACATTGTGACGGTCGCCGTGATTATGAATTTCATCAGTACACTCCTTTAGTTTGACTGGCCGACCCTGCGGCCGGCTGATCCCATCGATAAAACTGGCCGCGGGAAATGGCATCGATCAGTGGCACGAATGGTGCCGACATGATCAACGCGAGGATCGGTCCGTTGGGTTCGTAGAAAACGAATTGAATGCTGTAGGCGACGGATGCCACGAGGGTGCCGAACGCGATTCGTCCTACAGGCGAATTGGGTGAGGTTTTTGGGTCCGAGATCATGAAGAACGCGAATATGAGTAGCGCACCGTTTTGCAGCTGGTGCAGCGGAATGCTCAACGGATCCCCGAGCCAAAGCGCGCGAACTGTCAGTAGCAGACCGTAGGCCGCGATAAACGCGATCGTTGTCTCAGCTCGCCTCGCTCGCGTCAGGACAAGGAAGCCGAGGCAGGCCAGCGCCAGTGCGCCGATCGTAGCGCTGCCCCACTGCCCGGAAGATACCCAGGCGCTCTCGCTCAGCAACATCAACGAAACGAGTGCGACATTCGCGGGATTAAAGACATGCTTGCCGCGCATCCTGACCAGGAACTTGCTGCCGATAGCTATGATCGCCGCGAGCATCGCAAGGGAGATCAGGTCTGTGCGCAGTAGCAAGGTCAACGAAAACGATGTGATCAATGCGCTCAGTGGATCAAACGGTATACGCGCAATGAACCGTGCACCGACGAATTGAGTAAGCTGTGCCGCAGTGAATATTGTGATGGCATTCTGCCAATGAATGCCGAAGTCCAGTACCAGGGTGCCGAAACCGAGCAGCAGGCTCAGTACGATGACCTGGTACCAGCGCGGGTCGCGCAATAACGAGAAAAGGCAGGCGAATACTCTCATGCCCGATACAAACGCATCGGGCAGCAGCGAGGGGTTAAAGAGCGCTAGCTACGAACGATGTCCCGCATCGGCGGCGCGGACTTGCTGTCCGGAAAAACAACGCTTTCGAGGTGTGTTTCCGGGACATCAAGGTGCTCTGCCAACACGGCCTTGAACACACTGCGCATGTCAGTGGTCGGCTGTAGGTCGCGGCCCTGGTACAGGTCTGCGCCGCGCAATCCCGGCCAATCCGTCACAACACGCCCACCGGCGACGGCGCCACCCAACAAGATCGCAGCAGAAGCTGTGCCATGGTCCGTGCCGCGCGTGCCATTGACGGCAACCGTGCGGCCAAATTCTGTGACGACCGCGACAATTGTCTTTGCCCAAGCATCGCCGAGCCCTCTCTGCAGCGTCAGCAACCCGTTGTCGAGGCCTCCGAGCCGGTTTGCGAGCGACCCGGTCGTCGTGCCCTGGTTGGCGTGGGTGTCCCAGCCGCTGGCTTCAAGTACGGCAATTTGCGGGCCATCCTCGGCGGTCAGGAAGCGCGCGGCTGCGTGCATCAGCGTGCGCAGCTGCTCTGCGTCATTGCCGCGAGAGCGCATCTGCCCCATGCCTGCCTCGCCATCAGCAATGGCCTGCGCGTCGAGCGCCTGTGTCAGGCGCGTCGCGAAGAATTCGTCACTCGCATACAGGTCCTGCAGGCGACGCAGTGTGCTCTCTTCGGCGTCGGGTAACTGCGACGGTGCCCAGCTCGTTACCGAGTTGTCGCCTCGCAGCACGAGCGGTGTGTTCTGCGCCATTGCTATGGCCACTTCATCGCCCAGCGCTCCGCCTAGCGGCTCAAGCGCGCGATTCAGCCAGCCGTCTCGCAGGGAGCCGACCTGGGCAGCGCCGTTCTCGAGTATGTCCTGACCATCGAAATGCGAGCGCTCGCGATAGGGGCTGGCCACCGCATGGACGATCAATGCCTGGTCTTCGCGGTACTGCTCGTAGATGTTGGGCAGGCTCGGATGTAGTCCGAACAGGCCATCGAGCTTGTTGAGCCCACCGCTGTCACCCGGCCCAGGCAACGCGAGTTCGCCACGTATCTCGCGATAGTTGCCATCACCGTAGGGTGCCGCAATGGCCAGTCCGTCGGCCGCGCCGCGCAGAATAACGAGCACAAAGCGTGCATCGCTGTCGGCCCTGGCAAGAGTCAGTCCGGGAATTCCGCTGGCCATCGCCGCGGCACCTGCAAACCTGAGTATGTCTCGTCTGCTGACCATGCCTACCTCCGTTGAAAATCGGGAGACGCTAACAGCAGCGTCATGCCCTGCACGTTACTCTCCGCATGCGAGACCGCCTTACGCGATTCGGCGCTGAACGTCGGGCCGAGAACCTCATCGCCAAGCTCGACCGGGCTGACGCGTGCCCCGACCAGCCTGGAAACGGTGTTGGACCACTCAATGCGTTTGTACAGTGCGTCGGCGCCACCCCAGTGCTCAGCCGAGTCGGGCCAGCCCGCCGGGCTGCCTGGTCGGAACGGTGCCTGACCCATCAGATCGAGGGCGCCGACAATGAAACGGGTATTGTCCGGCACGTGATCAAACGCGCGCAATGTCGAGATGACGAAATCGTGCGGTGACTTGTATTTGCTGTGCGATTTGGTCCAGGCGGCGTCCGCCGAAACCAGTGCTTCATAAACCGGCGCCAGCTCGGCGCCACTCTCGAGGTAAGTAGCAGCCAGCTCGTCGATGAGATCCACCGGTGGCTCGTCGGCAATGAAGTGTGTGGCCAGTTTGCTGGCAAGAAACTTCGCTGTCGACGGATGTAAAGCGAGGTCACGCAGTACCGCCTCACCCTGTGCTACGCCACGCTGGCTATAACGTGTACCGAGAATCGTATGGTCGCCCGGTTCATGAATGCTGTCGCGAAATTCGAACTCGCCAGGCGTGCCTTCGGCAAAACGGCCCGTGTCGCCGGCACCACCAATCGACCAGCCCGTAATGACCTTTGCAAACGTCGTAACGTCCTGTTGCGTGTAACCCCCATCGACCCCTAGCGTGTGAAGCTCGAGAATTTCGCGTGCCAGGTTCTCATTCAAACCAATATTACGTTCGCGCTGCACCCGATTTGCGCGGCGGCCAAGCGTTGATTCCGGGCCAATCGACCGTTGGTTGTCGAGATACGTAATCATTACCGGGTGTTGTTCGCAGGCGAACAGCAAGTCTGTGAAGTTGCCTGTGACGTTCGGGCGAACGGCCTCGTTTTCATACAGTCCTGCCACGGCCGGCATTGGCTGTTTGTCGGCTGATACCGCGAAATGGTTGGACCAGAAGTGCACAAGACGCTCGTGAAACGGAACGTCGCTGGCGACGGCATACCGATAGCGCGCGTCGGTCTGCGCGAGATAGTGCTCGCGGACTTTCTGAGCGTATTTTTGCACGATGTCGGGCGCGGGTTGATCCATTGCCGCATCACGCATCTCGCGTTGTTTGCGGCGAAGATCCTGAATTTCAACGAGAACCTCGGCCGTGCCCGGCAGATCTTTCAGGTCACCCGACAGGCGCGAGGGACCCTGCAACTGGTCGAGCAACCAGGCTCGCGGATTGCTGTGGATCCTCTTCAGTTCACCGGGTTTGGCCCCCAGACCGAATCTGTTGGCGGCGATCGCCGAGTCGTATTTCATCTGCCGAAGTCCCTGCAGGCTATGATGGCCGTTGCTATAAAAACGCCGTATCTGGATATTGGTTGACTGCGAGCCACGACTATATGACTGTTTGCGGCATTATGTCGCCGAAAAGGGCAACTGGTCGACAAATAATTTACATATAATCAACAACTTAAAAATTTGCATCCAATCGGTCAATCCGGAGCATCTACCGGGTGAGAACTGCTCTAAGAGCAGCAAAACAAATTTGGAGAAAGTACAGTGAACGAAGGATTATGGGTACCAATCTCAATGTTCGCGGGGCTGACGGTCATTATCAGTCTCTTTTTCTGGTTTCGCTTTCGCGCCCGGAGTGAAATGCAGCAGACAATCCGTTCAGCGATCGACAAAGGGCAGGAACTCACGCCCGAGCTCGTCGAGAGCCTGGGCAAACCCGAGAGACCAGTGAAAGACAAGGATTTGCGCCTTGGCTTGATCTGGCTGGCACTCGCTTTTGGCTTTGGGCTCTTCGGTTTCGCCATGGGGCAGATCGAAGATGAAGTATTCCCAATCTTCTCAGGTATTGCGGCGCTTCCGTTCATGCTTGGCGTGGCTTACATGATCATGTGGCGTGTGACGGAGCGTGGGCAATAATCCAGGTAGCTACACCGCTGGATGCCGAGGATCAATCCCTCGTTACCCTGGCTGTCGCGTCGCAGGACACAGCAGCCTACGGAGAACTGATCCGACGCCACCAGTCGCAGGTACGAAATTTCCTGCGCAAGCTGGCGGGCGGCTCAACCGAGGACGCCGACGACCTGGCACAGGAGTGCTTCCTGCATGCCTGGGACAAACTGCAGACGTACTCAGGTCGCGGGTCGTTCATCGGATGGTTGCTCAAGGTCGCGTACACGACGTTTCTGCAATCCAAGCGCAAATCAAAGCGTTATTCCGAAGTGCTCAATGAGGTGGGATACGTCGCAGAACAGCAGTCAAGGAGCTACACTCAGGACGCTGATGAAGTGTCTGATCTGGATAAGCTCCTTGCGGTACTGACCGAGGAAGAGCGCGCGATCATGGTGATGTCGTACGCATGCGGTCTGTCACACCGGGAGATAGGTGACGCGACAGGATTGCCGGTGGGTACGGTGAAATCGATAATTTTTCGCGGTAAAGAAAAGATCAGGACAAATTTTGACATCAAAGATCATAAACATGGCTGAGAAACTCAAAGACGCTGAAGACCGCTTGCTGGAGTCGATGTTTGCTGCGGAGCCCATTGCGAACGACGGATTTAGCCAGCGAATAGTCACTCGTATTCGCCGCCGAATCTGGGTGCGACGACTGGCACTGCCGGCCGCAATGCTGGTTGGGGGCCTTGTTGCCTTCAAGCCTGCGATGCAGCTCGTGACAGTTTCATCAACGCTGCTTGGCGTGATGCCGCGCGAATTTCTCGAGATCCCGGCATCGGTATTGCCGCAGGTTGAAAGTGCCACTTTCGGCATGCCGCTGATACCGACGATCGTTCTTAGTGCGATGGTGGTTGTGGCCGGTATACTCGGCACACGTCTACTCAACGAATAGGGCTGCGCTCCTCCATTGTCACGAATGTAGCGCTCGGTTACATTGCGTGCATGAACCTTCGCGAACAAGTGGAACGGCTGTTACCCAACTGGGAACGTTGGTACCCGAGCCTGTTCGATGCAGCCAGTGATCTTGGTCTGATTAGGGCCGAAGTCTGCGATCCCAGTTCACTATTGTTAACGCGCCGTCACGCGAAGGTTCGGCAGCGCGCCGAAGACGCCCATCGTGAGAAGTGGGGCGGTAAATCGAACGAGTAAATCTCAGGTTTCCTGCAATGACTATTGACCTTGAACGTGTCCGCGGCCAGTTCCCGTCCCTGTCGGAGACCGACAACGGGAAACCGCGTTTGTACTTCGACAATCCTGCGGGCACCCAGGTACCACAAATGGTTGTCGACCGTATGACCGATTGCCTGTTGTACAGCAGTGCCAATATCGGCGGTTACTTTCCTACATCGATGCGCGCCGGTGAGGTTGCCGACGGTGCGCGAGCGGCGATGGTGGATTTCCTCAACGCCCCGTCGCCGGATGAGATCATTTTCGGACAAAACATGACGTCGATTACGTTTCATGTATCGAGGTCTATCGGAAAGCTTCTGCAATCCGGCGACGAGATCATCCTGTCACGTATGGATCATGATGCAAACGTCGAGCCGTGGAAGCTCATGGCCCGCGACTTTGACCTGAAAGTCAGGTGGCTGGAGTTTGATACCGAGACGTATGAATTCGACCTGTCCGAGCTCGACGCATTACTGAACGACAAGACACGGCTGTTGTGCGTCGGTGGCGCAAGCAACCTGACTGGTACGATCAACGATGTGAAGACAATATGCGGCAAAGCGCGCGATGCCGGTGCCTGGAGTTTCATCGATGCCGTGCATTCTGCTCCACATATCGTGAGTGACGTGCAAGACATCGGTTGTGATTTCTATGTCTGCTCGGCCTACAAATTTTTCGGTCCGCACCAGGGCATCCTGTGGGGCCGCAGAGATGTCCTTGAGAGGCTGGAGCCGTACAAGGTTCGGCCGGCGCCTGCGGAGTTACCCTGGTGTTTCGAGTCGGGCACACAGAGCCACGAGGGCATGGCAGGAACGGCCGCCGTCGTGGACTACTTCGCCTGGGTTGGCGAGATCATGACAGGAGCTTCCGGGAATCGCCGTGAGCAGCTTAAAGCGGGTCTCGAAATGCTGTTCGACTATGAGAAGCAGCTCGCAGATCGACTGATTGCAGGACTGAAGAGTATTCCCGGTGTGCGCGTGCTCGGCATCTCGGATCCGAATGCATCGGACAGGCGCGTTCCTACGGTTTCCTTTGTGCACGAACTTCTCGCGCCGTCCGCTATTGCCAGTGCGCTGGCTGAGCGCAACATATTCGCCTGGAGCGGACACAACTACGCGTTGGAGCTCGCTAAGGTATTGAATATTTGCGAGTCTGGCGGAGCTGTCCGCATTGGCGCAGTGCACTACAACACGCCGGATGAGATCGATGCAGTCGTTGCTGCGCTACAGGACATCCTCGGTTCCTGAGCTATACTCCCTGTATGCCGGCGCAAAGCCGGTATTCAATAATTAGAACGAAAACAGGGGTTTACAATGAAGAAAATTCTGACGGCAGCTTTGTCTGCCACGATGGTCTTGTTTATTGCAGGTGGCGCCGCGATCGCGCAGGAAGAAGAGGCTGACGAACTGCAGGCAGTGCCCGTCGAAACCTGGGCCTGTGACTTTCGCGAGGGTAAGGGTCCTGCGGATCTCGATCCCGTCATTGATGCATGGAATAAATGGATGGACGATGAGGGCGTCGATGACTATTTCGCGGCGACGATACTGCCTCAGTTCTACGGTGAACTACCGTTCGATATCGCCTGGCTGGGTGCCTGGACCGACGGACATGCGATGGGCAAGGGCACAGATCGGTGGGTCTACGAGAGCGGTGATCTACCGGGAAAATTCTTCGAAGTCATCGACTGCAGCAGCCACACAAACTTCGTCTCTATCCAGGTCAGGGAACAGGCCGACACAGGGGCTGAACCGGACGATCACTTCGTGTTGAACTTTGCGAACTGTTCCTTCAAGGAAGATGGCGGTGGATTCGACGGGTTGATGGCGGCGCAGGGCGAGTGGAATGCCTATGCCGACGAGCATGGCTTCGTCAATTCGGCCTGGATTTGGTTTCCGATCGCCGGCGAGACCGACAACGACTATGAATTCAAGTATCTCGTTGGCACGCCAGACCATACGACCACCGGCGCTAACTGGCAGCTGTACGCAGAAGGCCACTGGCAGAAGGACGAAGAATTGTTCGGCGGTATTCTCGACTGTGATGTTAGCCGCGTCTACGACGGCACCGTGCGCAGGCGTATTACGGCCGGAGAATAAGCTTGGTCTGATCGAGTAAGAAAAAGGCCGCCCCGAGGGGCGGCCTTTTGTGAGATCGGAATTGGAAAACCGGGTCAGGCAGGGTGCGGAGGTCGCTCCATAATCTGCACAAGACCCAACGGTTTTCTCAACACCTTTGACATCTCACTAGACATGAATCACCTCCTTCTATGTTGTTTGCCCGGCCACAGTATCTAAAAAAAGTCCGCCGTTGCCAAGAAAAATATCGACTAAAAACAAGGGTATAAAACACTCAATTGATACGCTATGATATCCAGCTCGGCCGGCGACTGGCCTCAAAAAAATTGGCGTGTATACTCCGGTACTTGCCTCAGTCGCGGCAACCGCACTGAAACAATAATTAATAGTGAGAGCACAATGGCAATCGCAGATCTAAAGAGTGTATTGAAAATATTCGGCGGCTCGGACGTGAGTGAAGCAGAACAAAACGAGCTGTACAAGGAAGTGCTGCTGATGACCCTGTCGCGGGCGGCAGATGCTGATATCAACATTCAGGCGGCTGAAGTCGATCGGATCCGCGAGATTCTCAAAAAGCACACCGGTGACGATTTCAGTGCAGGCGACATCCGTATCGCGGCGCGTACGGAACTTTATTCTGAAGCCAATCTCAGGAAATACCTGAAGGCAGTGCGAGAGAAGATGGCGAATGCAGACCGCGTCGATACCGTGCATGCACTTGCCGACGTCTTCCGCAGCGATCAGGAAGTCAGCGTACTCGAGATTGACTTCTTCAACGGCGTTGTTGACGCGTTGAAAGTCACTCCTGCCGAGATTGCCGGTCTTGTTGCCGGGGAAGTGAGCTAAACCACTTTCTTGAGATTACGCCGCCTATTTCGCGGTACACAACAAACAGACCCGACGCGATGATCACAGTCGCGCCGAATACGACCCAGCGGTCAGGTATCTCATCCCAGATAAGGTAGCCGGCGATGGCACCGCCGATGAGTGCCGTGTATTCGAAAGGTGCCAGCATTGCAGGTGACGCCCGCCGATAGCCACCGATAATGCCAATCCAGGCGATTACCGAGCATGCACCAGCGCCCAGAAACAACACCCAGCCGTCGAGGTCGGGGACCTGCCACGATCCTTCTCCCAGCACAGAGAGCGACACGATCATCGGACCGGCAATGACGTACACCGATAGTGAATAACTACTTTCGGTTGTAGACAATTTCCGTGCCGTGATGGCCATGCAGGCGTAGCAAAATGCTGCGAACAGAACCGCGATTGATGCGAACGATACGTCACCGTCACCCGGCCGCAAGCAAGGTACGCAACAGGTGCCAGCGCCACTTTGCGGTTACCAGACTGCGAATCCCGCCAAACTGCCGCCCGATCAGAATGAAGATCGCCAGGCCGATAAGGCTGCGCAAGAAAACGAACTGCTCGAGCGAATAGCTTGACAGCAAACCTTTGGCGCACAGGTCGAGACCGAGTCCGCCAAGGACCCCAAATAGCAGGTAGCCGACTGCGCTACCCGTCGCGTTTTGACGGATTTCGTGAGTCATTCGTGAGTGTTTCGCCGTGAAACTAAACGACAGCTGAACATAATCGCACTAATCATCCGGGTTGCCCAAGAGTTCAGCCGCGATTCAGAGAGACAGTCGTCTAATGATAATCAGGATGAATTAGCCGAGGAAGGACGAATGGTTACTTACGCAATATCTGTCACTCGCTCAAAGATATCTGCCTGGGTCTTTTTGATCGTCGGACTGCTCATGTTGTCGATGAATGCCCTCGCCGTCGAGGCGGAGGAGCAGCGACGCTTGTCGGTTTCGACACAGAGTACCCGCGCCGAGCGCGACAACGGTTTCCCGGGCAAAACCAGCGAGGATGAATTCACCGCGCTTGTGATCGCCGGTGACCGTGTTGCAGCGAAAGGCTCCTTGTCACGCTCCAAGCCAGCTACGCAGTCAATGCAGGCGCCCAACGTGGACTTCTGGTTCTATATTGCCGATGTTGAGCTGTTCAATGATCATGATCGCGATGGTTACTACCATGGAATTGACCTCCTGTTCGATGCGGATACCTACTACGCGGTTGCCGACGTCTATGCCGTCGTCTACCTGAGCCTGGATGGCGGGCCGTGGAATGAGTACGCGGCGACCGAGGACTTCACGCTATTCGGTGCGAGTAGCGAGGACGACTATGTCATCGTCACGGAACTGCTGGCCGGGTACCCGTCGGGAAGCTACGACATGCTGGTTGAACTATTCGATGCCTACGACAATACGTTCCTGGCCTACTACGGGCCGAACGACACGTCAGAGCTCGCTTTCCTGCCGCTTGAAGATGCCGAACGTGACGTTGCCGATGTGCCCGATGTCACTGTCGCGAACCACCACCATGGTGGTGGTTCGACCGGTGTCGCATTTATCCTGGTTCTTGCGCTGGTAGTGATGCAGCGACTTCGCGACGTGCGGTACGCATGACCTTGCGGCCCCAACCCGAGAGGTTGTCGAAGTAGACGTACAACGCGGGCACGACAAGCAGCGAAACGACTGTCGAGAACGCCAGGCCGCCAATGATCGCCCGGGCCATTGGGTAGTACGGCGGGCCGTCACCACCGACCTGGGTCGTGCCGACCGCCAGCGGTGCCAGGCCGACGATGGTTGTGGCTACGGTCATAAGGATTGGACGAAGCCGATCCCGACCGGCATCGACGATTGCCTTGTCTCGTGGAAAGCCTCGCTGTCGCAGGTTGTTAATGTGATCGACAAGAACGATGCCATTATTCACAACAACGCCGATCAGGATCATGATGCCGATCGAGGCCATGAACGAAAAAGTTGTGCCGGTCGCGGCGAAAAACAGAAACACACCAAATATCGAGAACACGATCGAGCCGAGAATGATCGAAAATGGCAACAGCATCGACTCGAACAGTGCGGCCATGACAAGGAAGATGCAGGCAATGCCGAGCAGGATGTTCGTTGCCATCATCTGCTGGGTTTCGTCCTGGCGCTCGAAACCTCGACCGAACTTCCAGCTATAGCCGGGCGGCAGATCGATCTGTGACATCATCTGTTCGATTGTTGGCTGAATTTCCTCAAGGGTCATTTCCTCTTCGAGATTACCCGAGAGCACGACCGAAGTTTGCCTGTCCGTGCGCCGGATCGTGTCGGGAGCCTGCCCAATGTGCAGGTTTGCGACGCTGCCGAGCGTAATGCGCTCGCCATCCGGCTTATAAAGCGGCAGGCTCGAAAGCTGTTCAACGGTTTGTTTTTCGTCATCACGGAACACCATGCGCACCGCGATCTCACCAGTTTCACCCCGAAACTCGCGCAGGTTCTCGCCGCGCAGGGCTATGCTGACATTCTGTGAAATGTCTGCCGCTGTAAGGCCGGCGGCTGCAGCTCGATCCCGGTCGATGATGACCCGAACTTCCTTATCGCCGCTTTCGGAGTCGCTGCGAACGTCCTTCAGGCCGTCAATCGAAGACAATGCTCGTGCGATGTCGTCACCCAGCCCATTCAGGACTGTCGTCGAGTCGCCTGAAATCTGGACGCTGAATCCTTCTCCGCCGCCCTGCTGGTCAAACTGGAAGCTGGGTTTGCCGATCGCGAGTTGTGGCAGATCTGCTTCAATACGCTCAATGATCTCTTTCGTAGACAGCGTCGCATCTTCTTTGTCGGTCAGAAGGATGGTCGACTCCGCGCGTTCGAGATCGTAGTAGCTGTAGACGCTGCGGATATTGAATTCGTCCTTGCGCGCGTACAGGTAGTCTTCGATCGTGTCGACTGTTTCTTCAATTCGCTCCAGGGAGTGCTGCCCTTCGACGTGATAGGGCATGAACAGTCGCCGCCCGACATCCTGCGGGAATGCATCGAATTTGACGAGGTCAAGCACAAGTGGCATCACGCCAATCACGCAGGTCAGTAATATGCCAAGTGCCGTCCACCACGGGCGATCGACAATCCAGGACAACGCGCGTTCGTAGCGGCGCGTCAGTCGCGACATCATTCCGCTCGGCTTGGGCCGCGGCGGCACGGCGACGCGTTCAGCCAGCATCGGCACAAGCGTCTGAGCGATCAACAACGAGGCCAGCAGCGCAACGATAATGGTCACGGCAACATGGGTCAGAAACACCATGATGTCGGCTTTGGTGCCGAAGATTATGGGTGCAAACACAATGATCGTTGTGGCGGTGCCCGCGATGACGGCGAGCCCGACTTCACGCACGCCTTTGAGTGTCGATTCCCGCGGACTCAGGTCGCTTTCGGCGCGCTCCTTGAAAATACTCTCGGTTATTACGACGGCGTTGTCGACCAGCATTCCAACCGCCAGCATCA
>Ga0164320_10000489_pt1 | contig 13001 bp, 12 predicted proteins | sample GuaBasSediGuay11_FD_113736 | JGI IMG/M metagenome (GOLD analysis project Ga0164320, IMG submission 113736) | Subseafloor sediment microbial communities from Guaymas Basin, Gulf of California, Mexico - Guay11, Core 4567-28, 0-3 cm | ecosystem: Environmental > Aquatic > Marine > Hydrothermal...
CAGATTCCGGCTCGGATTCTGCCTCGCTGCCGTCTTCCTCGACAGTTGCGACCGGTTTCGCTTCCTGCTCGGCTCGGATTCTGCCTGGCTGCCATCTTTCTTGCAAGTTGCGACCGGTTGCGCTCTGCTCGGGGTTTGCCGGACTCAGCGTCTCCGGAACCGAGCCCGGCCCGGTCAGGTTTTCCTCCCGGTCGGAAACGTCGCCACTTTCGTCATCGCTGCCGAACAGGTTGCCCAGCAGGGCGGCCAGTTCCTCGGCAGTCGAATATTTTACCGGGTAAACATAGAGTTTGGAGCCGGCGCCCTGGGCCGGAACATCCAGTTTCCTGACAAAATTATGGACCCGTTGCAGGTACGCGTATTGTCGCGTGATCACCAGGATTGAATTGAGCCGCTCGATGGTGTCCAGGGCCAGGACGCCGCCGGATTCGATTTCGCCCTGGTTGGTGGCAAGCATTTTTCTCAGATCTTCCAGCACGTCGCCGGCGTCCGAGTAGTTGATTTTGATCAGGCCGACGTTGGTGTTCTTCATCCAGTCGACATCGAACATATCGATGGCATGCAGCATGTTGCTGACACTCTCGCCGCTGCCACCGAGAATAATCAGGTTCCTGGCGTCATCCGCGCGAATCACGGTTTCCTCATCGCTCACCGATTCCAGGATCTTGACCATTTCACTGGCGGAGACATAATCCAGCGGCACCACGCGGTAGCCGTATCCCAGCTTGATGCGGGCGTCGATGGCGCCGTAGCCCAGCACCGATGATCCGGGCAGGTCCTTGGGGTATATGCGGTAATGTCCCTTGCGCCTGGAAATTCGCGCGCCGTAGAGATCGAGCACGCTTTCGAGCATGTAGAAAAGGGTGTCCCGGTTTAGCGGCCTTTCCGTTTTCAGGGTCACCGTTCCCTTCACCGCCGGATCGATCAGGTAATTCTCGTTCAGGATCTTGCCGATCACCAGCGCGACAACCCGCTTGATATCGGCGTCTTCGAAATTGAGCACGATGCCCGACGGCCTTTCCTCGGCCTCGAGCCGCTCGCGGAAATTCTCGACGTCGAAAACCTCGCCCTCGGCCAGGTTCAGAAACTCGAGATCACCCTGTATCGCGGCGCTCTCGATGCTGTTGTCCGGTAGCGGTTCGAAACTCTCCGCGCGCTCGCGATTTTTTACATCCAGGTTGGCATCCGGCTGTTGCGTTGCACCGGGCTGGGAAACGCTAATCCCCGAGCCGTAAGCATCTGCGTCGGGTATGGTCGCGCAGGACGCCAGCTGCATGGCGAAAACCAGGCCTACAATAATGGTCAGTGCATATTTGTAGTAATTGATGTCCATTGTCGACCTAAAATTCCACCAGTGTACCTTCGTTGACGATGAATTCGTAACGTCCCCCGCGCTCATGTCGCAAGATAACCCGCTGCTTGTCGATACTGACGACTTTCCATTTGTATAATTTTTCGTGCTCGCGCAGCACGTGGGATTCCTGTTTTCCCTTATCCCAGATCATTACCAGCTTGCGCTCCGGAGTAATCGCGATGCCGGTCACCTCGAGATTTAGCGTAAACGGTTTTATCTTCGGCGGAGGCGGGGATTTCTTGACCGTGACCGACCTGGTTATCTTGATCGGTTCTTTCTTAACGGCATTAACCGCGAACATACTGTCGTCAATAACATTCCGGTAGGTTTCGAATACATACTGTCCGAGGTACTGGTCGGTCACCTCGCCTGCCTGTGCAACGGATAATTTTGTGGGGCTTTTGCGCGGCGTCGGCGGAACGTCAATCATGGCGCCGTAGTCAACGACATGCACTACCGCGATGGCGGTGAGCAGGAACGCCACGGTCCAGATTCTCGGGTTATAAAATAAATGCGGTGGCATTGTATTTGGCCCTGTAAGAGGCGTCACTAATCGCTTGCGATACCGGGCGGCGCGACTTGACGTGGGTAATTTCAAGATTACTGACCAGAATCAAAGGGCGGCTGTTCTCCAGTGACTGTAACATCGTGTAAATTGATTCGATACTACCCTGGATCACCACATTTACAGTGATGGTCTTATCATTTTTCATTTCAGCCTGATTCTTTTCACGTATCCTGGGTTTTACAATCACGACCTGCAGTACTTTACCCCCACTGCTACTGACGAACTCCTTGACGATGCGCTGCAGTTTGGCGTCGGCAAGTGCGCCGGCCTTGTTATCGACAAATATTTCATGTAAACCACGGCTGTCGTTAATTGCCTGGAATTGTTGTTGGTATATTTCCCGCTCCCCGATCAGCAGGCTGAGCGCGTTGTGTTTGCGCTGTTGCCTTTCGCCCTGTGCAATCCTGTCTTGCCACAGGTCCAGGTAAGGTTCGGCCAATAGAACCCAGGTGCACAGCAACACAAGAAACAGAATAAATATAGCCGCCGGTTTGCTGTAGGAATTTGTCATCTTCGGCTCTAACCCCTGATCGTCAGAGTCAGTTTCAGAGTTTCGTAAAGATCATCGTCAGCCGCTTTTACCGGCCCCGTTATCTTGACGTCGGTCACTCGCTGGTTTGATTCCAGGCTGCGCAGAAGACTTTCGACCGAGCCTGTCTTACCGGACACAGCGATTTTGCGTCCGTCGATTTCCATGCGGTACAGAATTACCTGGTTCGATATCGACCGGGTCAGGTAGGACCACAGGTAAGCCTGATGCGGGCTCTCTTTGTTGATGTCGACCAGGGAACGAAACCGCTTATCCATAGCCATTATCTTTTGCCGCAGCTCGATGACGGGCTGTGCCTGTTTTTCCAGTCGGGCGATTTCCTGTTGCTGCTGTTCCAGGTAGACATCCATTCGTTTGACCGGGTAGACAAGTAGCGCCAGCAGCAACCCCGCAATTATTATATTCAGCACCCGTGCCGAGGCGGCGTGCCTGTTTTCATTTTCCAGGCGCCGTTCCTTTTCGATATCACGCGTGATCAGCGCCTGGCCATCACCGTTGGTGATAGCCAGGTTGCGAATTTCGATCTGGTGCTGGCGTTGTATCATCGACAGGTAGGCGTCGATCAAAGCCCTGCTTACGGCCCATATTTCAATTTCGATCGAAGCTGCTCCAGTTTCGGGCGGGGTAACGGTGCAGGAGAATAGCGCTTCCTCGGCGTTGATCGGGAAATACTTGTCGAACTCGTAGCTGACAACGCGCGCGACATTTTTTCGCGCGGCGGCCGGTAGCTTGATCTTTCGATAGAGGAGCCTGTGGTCGTCCAGTTTAAGGCGAACGTTTCTGAGGCCGCCTGGATTTTGCGTTACATCGCCGCTGCTCAATATCGGCTCGCCTTCAGCCGGGAACTCGAATTCGAGTATGTTTTGTTTTTTTAACCGGTTAACGAGGCGCAGGATTTCGCCCAGCTCGAAAAACCACCAGCCCATGGCCCTGTTGAGAACTTCGAGCCCGTTGCGGGACAGCGAGCGAGGAGAGAAGCCGTTAGCCATGATTGTGCTGCCATTTCAGTATCCGGTAGGGCTTTCTCGGATGACGTGTAATCTGCACGATGGCCGTGGTCACGTAAGACTTTTCGCCGGAAGAACGGCTGGCTCGCGCAGTCAGGGTATATATCTTGCGGGCTGCTCTCTTGTAAAGAGTAAAGTGGTTTGACAGGCGTGAGAATACTTCACGGTCGATATCAGCTATTAGCAATAGCTCGGTCAGGTCTTCGATCCGGTCGTCTTTGGCCCCGTATTCTTTTGCATCGGCGAAATAACCCGCGTCTTCCATGCCATAAGGCTGTAACGAATGATTCAGGTCTCTCCAGTCGATCACCCGTGCAGCGATGACCCGGGCGGCCCCGGGATCTATACCGACATCGATAAAACCTTCGCGTATCGCGTCGTTATTCGCGATATTGAGATTTATCTTCAAGTCTTCGGGGCTGACTTCGATCTCGACAGGATTACTATTGATTTCCAGTTGATAGTGCGTATTTGTGCCCGGTGGATTGGACAGCAGCCTCTCGATTGCGACATATATTCCCGAAATGGCATCAAACTTGAGCATAGTCGAGGTTTTCATGTTGTCCGTGGCGCGGGTATTGAGTTGTACCGCGGAGGCATAGTTGAGCGCGACCACGATCATCAGGATTGTGATCCAGAGCACGCTTGGCAGCACTATGCCGCGATTCCGGCTGACCTTGACAGGATATGATCGCTTAAACATTGTTCGAAGTTAACACGCTGATCAGTGACTGGTGGGTGACGCCATCGACCGTTTTGATTTCGATTTTCAGTAGTTGTGGCAGGCTGTTCTCGCCCTGCCAGTTGTCGTGCCAGCTGGCCTGTCCTCCCGGTTTCCTGCCGTAATAGGAAAGTCTGAGAGAATCCACATTCGACAAGAGGGCGACCCGACGAGGCGGGCTGTTTTTCAGTTTGCGAACGACATCCGGATGATGCAGGTAGTAACTCACGTAAAGGCTATTGTCGTTTTCATCGAGAATCAGCCTGCTGACATAAAGGCCGCCTCTTCTGGCTCGCTCGTAGCGGGCGACGAATTCGAGATCCCGGGTGGTCCCGTCGAACAGATAGGAAAGATTGTTTGCGTTGGGGCTCACGACTTTTTCGGCCGAACCGAGCTTGTTGCGCATCCAGCCGAGCGCCTGGTGGTAATCGTACTGAAACTGCATCTTGTCGTGGCCGTTGCGCCACTGGTTGACGCCGAAGATTAACCCCTGGTAACCGATGATCGTGATGAACGACAGCAGCATCAGCGAAATCACGCTTTCGATCAGGGTAAATCCGCCGTCGTTTGCTGGTTTCATGGCCTCACCTGTCTGCAATTATCGTGGTCAGTTCCAGCCGTGGCCGGTCACTGTCGTGAAACACCCGCACCCGCACCCAGTACAGGTTCACGTATTGTTTGATGCCTTCGATCGCCGGATTCGCCTTGCCGACGATTCTGGCCTCCCACTGGTATTTGTCGTTTTGCTCACTCCGGTAGCTTTGCTGCAGTTTACGGTTGGCGATTTCACCACGCACGATGGCAACCGCCGATTCGAGCACATCCATCGCGACAAGGTGCTCGTTGACCTTGCTGACCCGGGTGGAGCTTTGCGTGACCAGGTTGACCACCAGCACCGTGCCCATGGTCAGAATGGTAAACGCGATGACGATCTCGATTAAGGTAAAGCCGCGTTGTTTGCGTATCATGGCCATTTACCTCCGTGTGACATACCCGTTGAGCCAGGATGTCGCCACCTCCATCATCCGGCCATCCATGCTCAGTCGGATCTCACCGCCGCTGCTGCTGCCGTCCGGGTAAAACACGATCCTGCCCCGGGTGCCTGCGATGTCCCGTCGATCGAAGGTGAGCCTGAGCGTCATAGTTTCCGGTAAGGAACGGTCGATTTTAGCCTGGCGCGAGGCGTAGGTATTTGCCGAAACGTCGAATATCAGCTCCGTATCGAGGTTGTTAACCATCGCCCGGCTGCGTACATAGCGCAGGTCGGTCATCAGGGTGCGCGCGACCGACCCGAGGTCGGTGCTTTCCCTGCCATGCAGATTGACGCCAACCAGCGTCGACATGCATGCAAAGATGGTGATGACGATGAGCAACTCGAGCAATGTAAAACCCTTGTCGAACGGCATCGGCATCGATCTACTCCCAGGCGCTGAGGTCTGCATCTTCGCCGCTCCCCTCGGGCTCGCCGTCGGCACCGAGCGAATAGAGTTCGTAGTCATTGTCCCGACCCGGCGCGGCGTAGACGTAATCGCGATTCCACGAGTCCAGCGGTACCCTTTTCTTGCGCAGGTAGGGCCCGTTCCAACCCATGACTTCATCACCGCCCACGACCAGGACGCGCAGACCCTCGTCGTTGCTCGGGTATCGACCCACGTCCAGCTTGAACAGGTCCAGGCCCGCGGATAAATCCTCGAGCTGCGCTTTTGTCACTTCGACTTTCGAAGAGCCGATGTATTTCATGACATTAGGTCCCACCATACCGGCCAGCAATCCCAGGATAACCAGGACCACGAGCAGCTCGATGAGGGTAAAGCCGTTACCGGGTTGATATCTTCTCATGTGCGTTGCCCGTCCTCGATTCATCTCAACCGGCAATCAAATCGTTCATGCCGAGCACGGCAACCATGATGGAGCCGATTACCGCCGCGACGATGATGCCAAGTGTAACGATGATCAACGGTTCGAATATACCGATAATCCGCTGTATGCTGCGGTTCACGTCGTGCTGGATAATCCGCGCGATGTTCGCCAGCGTGCTGTCGAGGTTGCCGGACTGTTCGCCGATCTTCACCATCTGTTGTGTCAGGTCGGGAAAGTACTGACCGACTGCCGCACTGAAACTGCCGCCTTCCTTGATTTCGTCCGCGGCAGTCGATAATTTTTGCCTGATCCAGCCATTGCTGACCACCTGACTGCTTGCGCCGAGCGATTTCTGAATTGGTATTCCGCACTTGAGCATCATCGACAGGGTCCCTGCATAGCGTGCAATTTGCACCTTGTTCAACAGGTTGCCGACAACGGGCAGCTTGAGCACGAAGCGGTCTATCATTGCCGAAAATGCCGGGTTGTTTCTGAACAGGTATAGCCCCGCAGCGAGCCCGAGCAGCAACGCACTGATAAGGGATCCGTATTCCCGCAGAAAATCGCTGGTCGAAAGAAAGACCTGTGTCACCATGGGCAGTTCTGCGTCCATGTCCTCGAACAGTTGCTTGAACCTGGGCATGACCACGCCCATCAGGATTACGATTGAACAAAAGGTGACGAGCAAAAGTATGATCGGGTAGATCATCGCATTGACAATGCGCTCCCGGAGCTGGTTTTGCGATTCCAGGTAATCGGACAGGCGCTCGATCGCGACGTCCAGGTTTCCGGAAATCTCGCCGGCCTGGATCAGGCTGATATAGAGTCTGCCAAAGATGTTTTCGAACCGGCGCAACGCTTTCGACAGGCTGCTGCCCTCGCGGATATCGCGCTCGATCTGCTGCAGCAACTTGCGCGACTTAGGGTCGGTGGTCGCGGCGATCAGCGAGGTCATTGACTTGTCCACCGGCAGCCCGGCGCGCAGCAGCATGCCCAGCCCCTGGGTAAAATCGATGACAGAGAATTTTCGATACTCGCGCTTGAGCGCGGTAGTCAGGGTGGCGCTACCGTCCTCGTTGTCCTTGCCGAGTTCGATGTTGACCGGGATGTAGCCCTGCGCCTCGAGAAAGGCGAGGACCGACGTTTCCGCGGGTGACTCAAGCGCGCCACTGACTTCCCGGCCATCCTGCGTTAGTGCTTTATAGAGATACACACCCATGGCTAGCTCTGATTGGTGATCCGCAACACCTCGGAACGGCTGGTGATCCCCTGCTCAACCAGGCGCATGCCGCATTCGTGCATCGAGATCATGCCCAGGTCCCTGGCTTTTTCCCTGAGCTTGTCGGTACCCGCCCGTTCGAGAATCATTTTGCGTATTGCCTCGTTTAACTCGAACAATTCGTAGATCATGACACGACCCTGGTAGCCGGTATGACCGCAGTGATCGCAACCGACGGCTAACTGTTGCCGCTCGTTTCCGGGGGCCGGGGTTTTGCAATGCGCACACAGTTTTCTGACCAGGCGCTGCGCGAACACGGCGTTGACCGTAGAAGTCACCAGGTAATCCTCGACCCCCATGTCGAGCAGGCGGGTGATGCCGGACACGGCGTCATTGGTGTGCAGGGTTGACAACACCAGGTGACCGGTCAGCGCCGCCTGCACGGCGATGCGCGCGGTCTCGGTATCGCGCATTTCCCCGACCATAATAATATCGGGATCCTGCCGCAGGATCGTTTTCAGAATGGTGGGAAAGGTCAGCCCGATCTTGCCGTGCACCGCGATCTGGTTGACGCCGTCGAACTGGTACTCGATCGGATCTTCGACGGTAATGACTTTCTTTTCCATCGAGTTGATCTGGCTCAATCCGGTATACAAGGTGGTCGTTTTGCCACTACCGGTCGGTCCCGTGGCCAGGAATATGCCGGTGGGACTGGTCAGAATTTGCTTGAACGCCGTGAGCGTTTGTTCGTCGAGTCCGAGAAAATCGTAATCGTAGACCACGCGGGATTTGTCGAGAATGCGGATAACCACGCTTTCGCCGTACAGGATTGGCACGGTGGAGACACGAATATTGATATCCCGGCCGGCAATTTTTATCTGGATTCGCCCGTCCTGCGGTAACCGGTGCTCGGCGATGTCGAGTTTCGCCATGATCTTGATGCGTGAATTGATCGCCGCGGAAGTTTTCAACGGCAGGGTTTCGCCGAAGCGCAGCGCCCCGTCGACACGGTAACGCACCCGTACGCCTTCGCTGCCGGGCTCGAGGTGAATGTCGGACGCCTGCAGGCTGATAGCTTCCTGCAAAATCCGGTTGACGGTCTGAATCGTCGGGGCTTCGCTGGCCAGTTCCCTGAGATGCGATACATCGTCGTATGTCTCCTCGCTCGGGAAAAGATCTTCATCCGTGTCGATGCTTATCTCCTCGACGGGTTGTTGATCCAGGCCGATGAGTCGATCGATGCAATTCTGTATGTGTGAACACAGGCCTATCCTGGGTTCGATCTTCAGGTTTACGATTGCCGATATCGAATGGATGGTGTCTAAATCCCGGGGCTCGGCCATCGCCAGAATCATGGTCTCGTCATCCCAGTCGAGAGGAATAACCTGGGTACTTTTGAGGAAGCGCAGCGGCAGTTGTTCGGGTGCCGACTCGATCACGGAGTAAGCGCTTGCCTCAAGCACGGGCAGTGCGGTTATCTCGGACAGGATGGTGGCCAGATCGATTTCGGAGAGGATGCCGTATCTTACCAGGGCAACCCCGAGAGCATCGCTGCGCGAGCTTGAAACTTCCAGCAACTGCTGCAGTTCGGAGCGCTTGATTTTCCCCTGCTCGATCAACGCGAAAGACAGCGGGTCACGTTCCCAGTCGACGGCGCCTTGTGTCAGAAAGGGTATGGATTTGTTGACTTCAATTTGTGTTGAAACTTCCATCATTAATTTACCTGTTCATCCGTTGAGCTGATTAAGCGCAAACCGGATAGCACAAATTATATCGTAGCTCGCCTGAATCCGATCCTGCACTTAAGTACGGTAATGCTGTACTTAAGTACTAAATTAATCATTTAGCACCTGCCCCGACAGTACTTAGATGGTTGAACTAAAGGGTTTGATACCCGGGCAGCGAACCTGGCGGCAGCTTTAATAAAGCCTGCTGCGCAGTGGTTGAACAGGTTTCAAACCGGGTCGATCAAATTAACCACAATGCAGCTTCGGTGCGGTTTTTGACTTTTAACATTCCTGAAGCCCTGAATACGATATACCTATGTCGCCGGGTTAAGGGGGCTCTGCCATAACAAAGCGCCTGTTTCGATTAATGTTCCCTTTTTTAGCCGCGTTACGGCATCCTCAACCGCGCGCTGGTGTTTCTGCTGCAGTAAATAAAATCGGATATTTTCGGCCTGATCTTTCTCTTCGTATTGCAGCGGCGATTTTCGCTCCACGAGCAGTATCAAATGAAACCCGAAGCGGGTTTCGACAATCCCTGAAATTTCACCTGGCGCCAGGGCGAAGGCAGCATTTTCGAATGGCGTCACCATTTGGCCGCGCCCGAAGTACCCGAGATCGCCGCCAGCCGTTGCGCTCGGACCTTGAGATTTTTCCTTTGCCAGGGCTGCAAAATCAGCGCCCGAACCGATCTCCTGCCTGATACCCGCCAACAACTCGAACGCTGCTTTCCTTGCCGCGTCACTGGCCCCGGGTTCCACTTTGATGAGGATGTGTCGCGCCCTGATTTTTTCAGGTTCGAAAAACTGTTGTTTGTTGTCGAGGTAAAACCTGTGCACTTCAGCATCGCTGACGGCGACGTCCTTTAATGCAAATTCCTGAATCCACTTTTGGGCCGAAAGTTGATGTTTCAAATTCTCATGAAACGTGATCTGGTTATAACCACCCTCCTGCAACTTGTTATCGAAAGATATTTCACTGTCGAACTGCGCCCGATACTGCTTGAACGCCCGGTCTACCTCTTCATCATCGGCGATGGTGTTATCTTTAACCGCTGCCTGCCATAATAATTCCTGGCCAATTAAAACATCCAGAACTTGTTCACGAATGGCTTTAAACCGGTCGGGATTGCGAATCGAGCCGACGTTAGTGCCCTTTTGTTGCAAATAGTCGTCAATCGTTTTTTGAAGTTTCAGTTCGGAAATTTCCTCGCCGCCGACCGTGGCGGCGACCCCGAATTTGGCGGCGTTAACCACGGTTCCAGCTGACATCAGCAGGAGCAGTAGCATGCTCGGCGGAAAATATTTTTTCATTATTCGCTTCCGAAAAATAATAACGACAGCCTAATGCGGGTGCGCTGTGGTGAATTTGACATCGGTCAATTGTGCCGCAAGGAACTTGCGACGCCCGCCACAGGAATCGGAAAGCTTACCTGTCAACCGAGTTACCCGGGTGTGGGGCAGATTGGAAAACGGCATCAACAGGTATTCGTGTCTGCTGATATCAAAGCAACCACAGTGCGGCTTCGGTGCGGTTTTTGACATTTAACTTGGAAAGGATGGAACTGACATGAAATTTAACCGTTCGCACGCTGATATATAATTTTTCCGCTATATCGTTATTAGAATTTCCCTCGGCAATCAAATCCAGAACATCCTGTTCGCGCGCGCTCAGTTGTGCCTCCACCATTTGCTGTTCCGTCTTCATCTGCATCAACAGTGCTACGGTCACACAGGGAGACAGGTCTCTGCCACCTTTATGAACGGTACGAATGGCTTGTATGATTTCATCAGCGTTGGCATCCTGCTTGCACTGGAATCCTTCAATACCCAGTTCAAGGGCCCCCATAATTTGTTTACTGTCCTCGCAAGCCGTGAACACCATGATTTTTGCGGCGGGTATTTTTTTTCGAAATTCAATTAAACAGTCTAATCCTGCCTGCTTTTCATCTTCTATATCAATCAGGATAATATCAATATCCAGGTCGTCTGATTTATCTAAAACCTCGATTTGGGAGGAGGCGTTCACAACAACCTCTATATCGGGGTCAGCGCGCAGTATCTGCTCCAGGCCGTATCTAATCGTTGGACAGTCATCGCATATAGCGACATGAATAGACTCAGTCGCACTTTGTGCCGATGATTTATTCTGTTTTACATTTTTTTCGCGAAATGCGGTCGGGGGTTCTTCTTTTTTTCCTTTGGAGTTTTTGGTTCTCATATATTTATCATCAATTAAAAATACAAAATGAAGACATGCACTGCTGATGCAGACACGACATGAACCTGGATAAAAGATTAAAATGCACCATCCACGTCAAAAAGTCATCACCTATTTAGGGTAAATCCGGTCTTTGGGAATAACCGCCCATACAGTGCAAATTGCTGAAAATTCAGATAATTTCTATTAATGCCTGGTTCGGGCAAGCGAGATCTGGATGGTTACCGTCAAATCTTTGTCATGCGCCCGCTTTCCTAATCCTTAGCGGTGTAGAGTATTTTTTTCGTTCAATTCAGCCTTGCGATAGCTTTTCCTGCTTACCATTGCCATTGCCCGTTTAGCCGGCAGTTGTGCGGGTATCCCCTGTACCTTGGTACTATTCCATCCCGCCCAAGGTACAGTATTTCCCGCCGCCCAAGGTACAGTTAATTCTAGCCAGTCGTCCAGTGATGTTAATCAGCGAGATTGATTATCATGTAGCTCAAGAATAAGGGTACGAGTACGAGTATGCCCATATAAATTTAGGCAGAGTCAATAATCAAGTGAGACGAGGCAAAGACATGAATGAACTGAATAGTGCTGCAAGTAATATGAAGCTCATTTTCGTAACGCTGCTGGGTGGGCTGATTTCGGTCGGGGCATCCTTTTATTCGCCAGAGGTTCGCGCGGGGGTTGATTGTACCGGGCGAACGGTGACCGCGAGCGTGGTCGCGATCGATCAGCCGATCATGTTCAACCGGCTGGGCGCGCAGAATGTCAACTACATGGTGTTCGCGCTCGAGCGCGACGTGGTTAATACGGTTACCAATACACCGCTGACCGAAGGCGGGGCAGCCACGCCCGGCAGTGTTGCGCTGCGCCCCGACAAACGGCCACGCCCGCTGGTGTTGCGCGTCGCGGCGGGCGACTGTCTCGCGGTTACCCTGACCAATCTGCTGACCCCGGTGGCCAACCCGTTCAAAGATGAACTGGTGAATCCGAATAATTGTCCACTAGTAGGCGGAAATCGTGATGCCAATTGCGTCGCCGCATTGCAGATCGATGACCAGGTCGCGGGTCGCTACGTCAGCTTTCATCCACTCGGATTACAGCTGGTCGGAGGCATCGACAAGGCCGGTTCTTATGTGGGCGAAAACCCCAACAGCCTGGTCGCACCGGGTGATTCCAGGACCTACACTTATTACGCCGAGGCCGAGAACGCGTACATGGTTTACAGCCGCGGCCAGCCGTTCGGCGGCGAGGCCAGCGGCGGTAACGTCGGTGTCGGCCTGTTCGGCGTGGTCAACGTCGAGCCGAAGGGCGCGAGTTTCTACCGCAGCCAGCTGACCGAGGAAGAAATGCGCCTCGCCACTACCGGCCCGACCCCAATGGGCCAGCCGATTATCGATTACGAAGCCACGTATCCAACCGGTGAGCCCTGGAAAAGCGAAGGCAAGGCCGGCCGGCCGATCATCAACATGCTCCAGAACAATGAAATCGTGCACAGTGACATCAACGCGATCATTACCGGCACCAACGCCGACGGCAGCTTCGACCCGTCCACCTACCCGCTGGAAGGCGTAGGGCTGCGTAATCCCTCTCTGCCGAAACGCCTCGAGGCGTTTCGCGAGTTCACCGTCGTCTTCCATGACGAGCAGGCGGCGACCCAGGCATTCCCGAAATGGTTCGATGACCCGGTGGTCGGGCACACGCTGCACGGCGTACGCGATGCGTTCATGATCAACTACGGCAGCGGCGGTATCGGCGCTGAAATCATCGCCAACCGGCTCGGTGTCGGA
>Ga0164320_10000490_pt1 | contig 12982 bp, 10 predicted proteins | sample GuaBasSediGuay11_FD_113736 | JGI IMG/M metagenome (GOLD analysis project Ga0164320, IMG submission 113736) | Subseafloor sediment microbial communities from Guaymas Basin, Gulf of California, Mexico - Guay11, Core 4567-28, 0-3 cm | ecosystem: Environmental > Aquatic > Marine > Hydrothermal...
GCTAAAATAATCGTTAAGACGGAATAATGCAACATTTTATCGATAAAATATGCATTTAAACGATATTACATGAAAACATTAATTATAGTTAGACACGCAAAATCATCATGGGAATATGACGTTTCTGATATCAATAGACCACTTAAAAGCGTTGGTATTACTGATGCGGCTTTAGTTTCTAACAAATTTAAAATGAGTGGTAATAACCCAGAAGTTATATTTTCTAGTCCTGCAAAAAGAGCATTTGAAACTTGTAAGATTTTTATAGATAATATTAGATTTTCCTACAAAAAAGTACATATTTCTGACCAACTTTATGATTTTGGAGGCAATAAAGTTGTCAACTTTATCAAGTCATGGGAGAATAATTATAAAAGTGTTATGATTTTTGGACATAATCATGCTTTAACAGCGATTGTTAATACTTATGGAGATACGGACATAGATAATCTACCAACGTCTGGATTGGTACTAATTAAATTTGAAATTGATTCTTGGAAAGATATTGAAAGTGGGAAAACAGAACTGATTCTTTTTCCAAGACATTTAAAGTAGAATTTTTAAAATTTGTTTTCGCAGTCACAATCAGGTTCAAATAATTTAATTTGATAGCTCATAAATAGCTCATGAGATCCAGATGTATAAGGGCTTATTGCAGATGTAATAAACTCATAGGCATAACCAAATTTAATGTCGTCTGTAGCTTGAAGACTTACATATCCACCTAAAGCGTCGTTTAACCTATAAGCAGCTCCAACCCATAATTTTTCTTGAATCAGGAAATTTGCTGTTATGTCTATCGATATAGGTGCTCCGTTAGTATATTTTATTAAGAATGTTGGTTTAAATGATAATTGAGGATTAAATTCTAGCATATATCCTCCATTTAAATAGTAACTAGCTCTTTCTATGGCAACATACTCGATACTAGTTTTGTTATTATAATCAAATAGCCTAGGAGAGGATAATCCAAAAAATAAATCTTCGGATCTTAAATATATTCCAACTCCAAAATTTGGTTTCCAGTTGTTGAATATTTTGTCGAGGTATTGATCACCAATAGCATCTGGATCTATTAATAATTCAGAATCTAATCCATATTTACTTATTCCAGCTTTAATACCAAAAGAGAGTATGTATTTATAATTAACGTTTAATGTATAGGATACATCAGCATAAATAGATGTTGTATTTTCGTAACCTAACTTGTCGTTTATAATTGATAAGCCAGCACCTAATTTTGTATTAGGAAAAGATGAATCTAAAGTTAATGTTTGCGTAACAGGCGCACCATTTACTCCAACCCATTGATTTCTGTTTAAGAATGCAATGGTTAGCTCTTCTCTTGTGCCTGCATATGCTGGATTTATTGCTATTGTATTAAACATGTATTGACTAAACTGTGGAAGCTGTTGAGACATTACAATTACAGGAAACAAGAAAACTATTTTTAGATATTGTATTTTTTTATCGATACGCATATATTTATTGTTCAGTTCCTAATAATATATAGCCCTGAATTGGTTTTAAGCCACTATTAACTAAATTTACTACATAATAATATGTTCCAGACGGAAGTTTATCCGATTTACCAATTGCATTAACCGGAGATCTTCCATCCCAATCGTTTAGATAATCATCAGATTCAAAGACTTTCGAGCCCCAACGATTAAACATTTTTATTGTTGTTTTTATATCGCAAGCTTCATCTTTACCAACATTTGGATTAATAGTATATGCCACTTTCATGGTTTCATTTTTTAAATCTCCATTTGGGGTAACTAATTTGGAAATATTAACGTCAAACATTGATTGAATACATTTATATTCTATACAATCATCATTTACACTAATAATAATTTCTCTATATATTGAACACTGATTAAAATTTAAAGTGTATGTGAACATGTATTCGCCTATAGGAACTGTTTCAGGATTAAAGACCATTTCATTTAAAACAGCAAGTGAATCACTTTCCCAATATCCATTTGGATGTGAACCATAAGTTGATAAATCTATTGAATCTTCATCTATACAAACTGATATTACTTCAGTAGAAGATTCGTTTTCTGTAAATACATGTAAAGTTTGTACTGTATAAACAGCATTACCACATTGATCTGTAGCTAACCAAGTTCTAATTATTTCATAATTTCCTTCGTTTATTTCTATTTCTTCTTCTTCGAATACAATCGAAATATCACTAGAACAATTGTCTGTAAATTCTACTAAAGGAATTTCAGGAATCTCCTCACAGTTTAATATTATATCTTCCTCTATATCTGTTACTAAAGTTGGAGCAGAAGTATCTTCTATATATATATCTTGAATAACTTCTATCGAATTTCCACAATCGTCTGTAATGGCATATATTCTGCTTATTATCTCTAAACAATCTTGATTAACAGAAAATTCTGATATATAGGTTACTGTAGGTATAGAACAATTATCAAACTCATCAATTACTACATTAATATCTGGAGCTGGAATCTCTTGGATGCATTGTACATAAATAGTAACTGGATTACTTGCTGTTGGAGGAGTTTCATCGTTAATAATTATGTCATGAGATACTTCAATATAATTACCACAGTCATCAGTTACACTATATAGTCTTGTTATTATTTCTGGGCAAGTACTATTATTAGATGTTTCTGAAACAAAAGCAACAATTGGTATTGAAGAATTATCTGCTGCATTAGTTACTACATTTACATCTGGCTCTGGTAAATCTTCAATACACTGTAATACTATTGGAACAGGATTACTTGCTGTTGGCAATTCATCGTCTTCAATAATAATTATATGGGTAACATTAATGGTGTTGTCACAATCATCGGTTACACTATAAATTCTTGTAATGGTTTCAGGGCATGTGCTGTTATTGGATGTTTCAGAAACAAAAGCAACTGTTGGGATTGAGCAATTATCAGCTTCATCTATCACAACTTCTGGATTTGGTGGTTCTAGATTATTATAACTATAAATGTATGTTGTTTCTGGATTACTAGCAGTTGGCAGAATGTCGTCGTTTATAATAATGTTATGAGATACTTCAATATAATTATTACAATCGTCAATAACACGATAAGTTCTTGTAATGGTTTCTGGACAAGAATTATTGTCTGAGACTTCATTTATAAATACTACTGTTGGAATGGAGCAATTATCAGCTTCATCAGTAATAATTTCAATATCTATTGGTGGTATATCAGCAATACATTGAACATAATTTGGAACTGGATTACTGGCAGTAGGAGGAATCTCGTCGGTAATTGAAATGGTTTGAACAAACTCTTCGATTGTTACACCACATGCATCAGTAAAACTCCATGTATTTGTATATGTTCCTGCACTAGGACAATCGGGATCCTGAATAAAAGCACCAGAAGTTTTATTTAATGTAAACACACACTTATCTGTTTCTGGTATTAAATTTTGTGCAGCATTAAAAGCTTCAGTATCGGCACAATCCATTGTTCTGTCTAATGCTCCAACTGCAGTTGCCCAATTTACAAAGGGCTGATTTATATTTATAACATATGGTATTGGATTGCAAAAGGTAACATCTGAAGAACTTGTAGTACTTTGCTCAATAGGATTTTCAACACCATTATAGGTAGCGATAAACTGAATTCCAAAAGATAAGTCGCAATTATCTTCTAAGAAATAACATTCATCGTTAATTTGTAAATCAAAATCAATATTTAAACTTTGGTTACCTACATTAGCCAATCCATCTTCTATGTAAAAAATTAATTCGTTTGTAATGTTATCATAAGAATAAGTGATACCATTTTGTGTTGAATTTAACCCACTAAATGTAACTTGTGGAGGTAAAGTACTTGATAATGTTAAATTTACTGCATCATCGTTTCCCGAATTTAAAATATCAAAATTGAAACCTATTATATCTCCTGGATTTGATGGATTATTACCAGAGCTTATGGTTAATGGTAACGGACTTAAATCTGGTTCCCAAACATCGATAGATAGACCAACCAAAAACAATCCGTAAGTTTCTTGATTAGAAGTTAGCCTTAATGTTGCAGAAGTTTGGTTATTTGCAATGATACTATTATTGTTATTATCCAATTGAAACACTGCAGCATCAAATCCTAAAGTATTAGTAGAAGAAGGGTTTCTGTCTGTATAATTTGTGTTTCCCACTGTAATTCTACTATTAAAAAAGTTGTTAGAATTTCTTTGTGGAGCTGTAATGTCTACAAAATTATTTGAAACATCTTTTATTTGTAATTTATCACCAATTAAATCTCTGTCACCTTCTAGAGATCCAATAACTACTTTTGCATTAACAGCTCCTACCGGAATAGCTTGAAACCCATTAAAATCAATATCAAAATTATTAAAATCTCTTGTTACATGTGCATAACCATCAAATAAGCTTATATTTTTTGAAGGTAGCTCTGGACTTTCGTAAACAAATACAATTTGCCAACCTCCAGATGTTCCTGTTCGTGTATCAAAATGATCTTGTAAAGCTCCTGTTTTTGTCTCGACATTAGCAACTTGATACGTTCCATAAACATCAGTTAACGCTAATACAGATGCTGTAATATCTTTAAAACAAATAAAAGGATCATTACTAAAATGTGTATCTCTTCCTCTATAAATAATATCGTCTGCCGTTATTGTAGTATATATACTTTCACCTGGAAGCATTAGTTTTAAGTCATAATAATCCCAATCTGGTTGATTTTCATCACCATTGTCTTGCTCTTTATCTGCAGCAGCCCAATACAGATATACCTTTTTTAAGAAAAGACACTCTAAGTTTGGTTCAGGATTTGTAAAATTAGCACTACTGGAATTAAACGTAGTGCTATCATTATCTATATCAACATAAACATTATCTGTAAAGTCATGATTACCATCCTCGCCATCGTAATTATTTGTGACAGTTCTGGAAATCATGTTGTTAGCAATAATAGTAACATCTCCCTTAATTGATTCGTTATAGCGAGGAGTGAAAGCCTTTTGTATTTGAGCATTAACAACCATACTCATAAAAAAAGCAAAAAGAAAATAAGTTGTGTTTGATTTACTAATAAAAATAACCGTTTTCATAACCTCTTTTTTTAGTTTTTGTATTACATAGATTGTATCTAAATAATTCTTGAGGCAATGGAGTAATTAAATTTTGTTGAAGGAAAGAACACTCTAATTAATGTAAATGAATTTATTTGCAGAACAAGCTGTCAAACAAGTTCTTTGCTTTAAATTAATAGTAATAGCTAATGCTATTTTAATTAATCTTTAATAAGAAACTAATTTACTAAAATATCTATTAAAAGAATAATAAATTCGATGAACTACTCATATTTGTAGTAATATACTTTCAGTTTTTAATATTTGTATCAATTTTAGTCTTTAATAATCCCATTTATTAAAATAATAATTGTTCAAAACTTGTCATTGTTTTGTAATAGTATTTTAAAAGAATTGCTGCATGAATATATTTTCTATAAACAAAAGACTTTATATATTTGGATAAGAAAGATATCTTATCTTTTAGATTCAATTTAGACCATTAAATTAATATGTTATCAATAAGAACATATGCTGCTATAGATATTGGTTCTAATGCTGTACGTTTATTAATTTCTAATATTATTGAAGAACAAGATAAGCCTATAAGGTTTAAAAAAAGCTCTTTAGTTCGTGTTCCTATTCGATTAGGAACTGATGTGTTTATTGATAAAACTATTTCTTCTGAAAATATCGAAAGAATGCTTGACACCATGCTTGCATTTAAACTATTAATGAAATCTCATAAAGTAGAACGTTATAAAGCCTGTGCAACTTCTGCTATGAGGGAAGCAATTAATGGAAAAGATATTGTAAAACTTATTTTTAAGCAATCGGATATTGAAATTGATATTATAGATGGAGAAGAAGAAGCTACAATTATTGCAGCTACAGATTTAAATAACTTTATAGACAAAAACAAAACCTATTTATATGTAGATGTTGGTGGTGGTAGTACAGAGTTTACAGTAATTAGAAACGGTAAAGCTTTGGCCTCTAAATCAGTTAAAATAGGAACAGTAAGGCTATTAAACAATATTGTAAAGAAAAACACTTGGGTAGATTTAAAACAATGGATTATTAATAATACTAAAGCATATGAAGACATTGAGGTAATTGGTTCAGGTGGAAATATAAATAAGATTTTTAAAATTTCTGGTAAAGCTATTACTAAACCACTTACTTATTTTTATTTAACGGCATATTATAATTTGCTAAAATCGTATTCGTACGAAGAGCGCATTACAGAATTAGATTTAAATCAAGATAGAGCAGACGTTATTATTCCAGCTACTCGTATTTACCTTTCTGCTATGAAATGGAGTGGTGCGAAACATCTATTTGTTCCTAAAATTGGTTTGTCCGACGGAATTATTAAAAGTATCTATAACAAAACTGTTTCTAATACTACATTAAATTACTGATTTGATGTCTCTTTAAACAAATAACACTTCATCTACCAAAAATTACGATTCGGTAAACATAAATTTTTCAAGCAGAAAATTTGGCTGACTTTTGAATCGTTATAATATAAAACAGATGATACAAGTTAGCAATCTTTCTAAATCTTTCGATACTATTCACGCGGTTAACAATATTAGCTTTTCAATTCGCAAAGGAGAAGTATTTGGACTTTTAGGCCCAAATGGAGCTGGAAAATCTACTATTATTAATTTAATGAGTACTATTTTAAAAAGCGATGAAGGCGAAATTCTTATTAATGAGAATGACATAAAACAAAATTCAACTATTTGTAAACAGTTAATAGGAGTTGTGCCTCAAGAAATATCGCTTTACGATGAATTTTCAGCAGTCGATAATCTAATATTTTGGGGAAGTTTATACAAGGTTCCTGCTAAAATATTAAAACAGAGAATTAAAAATATTTTGAAATTAATTGGATTGTATGACAGAAAAGACGACTTAATTAAAACATATTCTGGCGGAATGAAACGTCGAATAAACATAGCTGCTGCTTTGCTGCACAATCCAGAAATTTTATTTATGGATGAGCCAACAGTTGGTGTTGATCCTCAAAGCAGAAATAAAATTTTTGAAATTATTGAAACTTTAAATCAACAAGGAATAACCATTGTTTACACTACGCATTATATGGAAGAAGTTGAGCGTTTATGCAAACGAATTGCCATTATGGATGCTGGAAAAATTGTAGCACAAGGAACTCAAACGGAATTACAAAAACAAAGCAACGTTAAGGAAGCAGTCCAGATTACGTTTCAGTTAATTTCCGAAGTTCAATTGGAGCAATTACAAAGTCAATTACAAATAAAAATCAATCAAAGCGAACAAAAAATAATCATTGAATGTGATGTAAATAAGGACTTATCGAATATTATTTCCATCTGTAATAAAAGCAATTTAAGAATTAAAGATATCAAACTTAAAAAGGCAAATTTGGAAGCGATATTTTTAAGCTTAACTGGAAAGCAATTACGTGATTAAAATACAAAACCAACAGCTAAAACCAACACTATGATACTTACAATTTTTAAGAAAGATTTAAAACTTTTTTTTGCCGACAGAAAAGGGGTTTTGCTAACCTTTTTAATGCCAATTTTATTAATCACATTATTTGCTTTTGCTTTTGGTGGAATTGGAGGAGGAAGTAGCAAAGCAGAGCCAATAAAATTATTGGTTTCAGATTTAGATAATTCTTCAGATTCTAAAAGCGTAATTGCAAGTCTACAAGCATTAAGAGAGTTAACTCTTATTCCGAAAGAAGTTATTGAAGCAACAAACTTAGTTCATAAAGGAAAAAATGTTGGTGTTCTTATTTTAAAAAAAGGATTTCAAGATTCTATTAGTGCAGGAAATAATTTGCCTATGGAATTAAAATACGATGCAGCTCGCGAAATTGAAATGGGCATGTTACAATCTGTGTTAATGCAAAGTTTAATGAGCACAGTTGGTCAGAAATCGATTAAAGCAAAGATGAATACTTATTTTGACACTAATTTTTCTGGTATGCCACAAGAAATGAAAGAGAAAATATTTAACAATATGGATGCTATTAAAGGTGGAATGAATACTTCTGCAGAAAATAATATGGGTTTAAAAATGACATCTATTGTAAAAGAAAGTACAAAAATTGGAAATTTAGGATTAATCCAAGCTGTAGCAGGAACAGCAATTATGATGTTGTTGTTTAGTATTGCTGCAATTGGTGGAGGCTTATTGGACGAAAAAGAATCCGGAACATTAAAACGTTTATTTTATTCGCCACTTAAACCTACTGACATTTTATTTGGCAAAATGGGAGCTGCATTAGTATTAGCAATTTTGCAATTAGTAGTAATGTTTGTGTTTTCGTGGTTGGTTTTTGGCTTACCAATATTTAAGGACTTTACCTCATTGGTATTAATGATACTTGCAACGGCTTTTGCAGTTTCAAGTTTCGGAATATTTTTAGTTGCAATTGCAAAAACAAGACAACAATTACAAGGATTAAGTACAATTGTAATATTAACAATGTCTGCAATAGGAGGAAGCATGATTCCACTTTTTGTTATGCCAGCAATTATGCAAAAAATTGCAGTCGTAAGTGTTAATTATTGGGGAATTCAAGGGTTTTACGATATTTTTTGGAGAAGTTTACCTTTAATAGAAATACTTCCGAAAATGGGTATTTTAGTTGCGATTGGTTTGGTAATGACTTTAATATCTGTTCTATTGTTTAAAAGGAATGTTTTAAAATTAATGCATAATTAGTAAACTTTTTTTAACCATGTACAGTTTCTCTTTTTCCTAAATCTCTCATAATCTCTGCTTCATAGGTAAGGAGGTCATCCCATTTTTGGTTAACCTCATTTCGGTTTCCATATTGTCTAGCAAAACTTAAAAACATGGTATAATGATTAGCTTCGCTAGCCATTAAGCTTTTGTAGAATTTGGCCAATTCTTTGTCTTTTAACTCTTCCGATAGTAACCTGAAACGCTCACAGCTTCTGGCTTCAATTAAAGCTGCATATAATAAGCGATGCACTAATTGTGTGGTTCGACTTCCACCTTTGGGAAAGAATTTTAAGAGTTGTATTACATAATCATCTTTTCTGTATCTTCCTAAAACCCAACCACGATTAATAATTATATCGTGTACCATTTTAAAATGACTCATTTCTTCTTTTACCAATGCTGTCATTTCTTGTACAAGTTCAGTATATTCAGGGAAACTTATAATTAAAGAGATTGCTGTACTAGTTGCTTTTTGCTCACAAAAAGCATGATCTGTAAGGATTTCTTCTATGTTTTTTTCTACAATATTTACCCAACGTGGATCTGTAGGAAGTTTTAAACCAAGCATATTATATATCTAAATCAAATGTTTTTCGTAAAAGCTCAATTTCAGAGTTTTTCTCTTTTAATTTTTCAAATTTTTCAACAGTTGAATAGGCATAATTCTTCTGCAGATCCTCGTTTACAGTTATGGATAAGCTTATGTCAAAATTGTTAAGTTCTTTTCTTAAAGATCCTAAAAGTTCATATTGTTGTCTTTCTACTTCTACTTTGTTCGTGTCGTTAGGGAATTCTAAATGAATCGTTGTTCCTCTTAATTTGGGAGTGTCTATATTTAGTATAGAAGCTAAATTATATTTTCCTTTCTTTTCTATTGTTGAAACATAATTGTTCCAAACTTTAAGCATCTGTTTTTCGTTAAAATCTTCTTTTGGTAAATCATCATCTTCTAAAATAACATCCATTTGTTTTATAAGATGCTCTTTTTTCTTTTTTATGCTGCTTAAAGATAAACCTGAAGAACTCTTTTGTTGTTTATTTAAAATTATTTTTGGTCGTTCTTTGGCAATTTTTTTAGCAACCTTAATCTGTTCATCAGTTACAATAGATTCTGTTTCAATTGTTTCTTTTATTTCTGAACCTTCCGAAACATATTCTTCTTTTGGTTCTTTAACAGCATCTAAAACAGGTTTATTAATAGTAATTGGTTCAATACCTTTTTTCTTGAAGTAAGATGCAGGGATTATGAAGGGTTTATTGTTTTTTTTTTCGCCTTCAAAAGTAATGGAAGCCAATTGCATAAGGCACAATTCTACCAATAAACGCTGGTTTCTACTGGTCTTATATTTCAAGTCACAATCATTAGCAAGTTGAATGGCTTCAAACAAAAATTCTTGAGCAATTTTTTTAGATTGCTCTAAATACTTTGCTTTGGTTTGCTCACCAACTTCTAATAAATCAATAGTTTCAGGAGTTTTACAAACTAGTAAATCTCTAAAATGCGATGCCAATCCTGCAATATAATGATGTCCGTCGAAACCTTTTGATAAGGTGTTGTTGAATTGTAAGAGTAACTCTGGAATTTTATTTTCTAATATTAAATCGGTACTAATAAAATAAGTTTCATAATCAAGAACGTTTAGGTTTTGGGTTACAGCCTGACGTGTAAGATTTTTACCTGAAAAACTCACCACACGATCAAAAATTGAAAGCGCATCACGCATGGCACCATCAGCTTTTTGGGCTATAATATGCAAAGCATCATCATCGGCAATTACACCTTGTTCTTTCGCAATATATTTTAAATAATCTTTGGCATCTTTAACTGTAATGCGTTTAAAATCAAAAATTTGACAACGCGATAAAATAGTTGGAATGATTTTATGCTTCTCGGTTGTAGCAAGAATAAAAATGCAATGTTTAGGAGGTTCTTCTAATGTTTTTAAAAAGGCATTAAATGCAGATTGAGAAAGCATATGTACCTCATCTATAATATACACTTTATATTTACCAACTTGAGGCGGAATACGAACTTGATCGGTTAAGTTTCTTATATCATCTACCGAATTATTTGAAGCAGCATCCAACTCAAAAATATTAAAAGCATAATCTTCGTCTTGAACTTCGTCTCCATTTTGATTAATCATTTTTGCCAAAATACGCGCACACGTCGTTTTACCGACACCACGTGGTCCTGTAAATAGTAAGGCTTGAGCTAAATGATTGTTTTCAATAGCATTAAGTAGTGTATTTGTAATAGCCTTCTGCCCAACAACATCGTTAAATGTTTGTGGTCGGTACTTTCTAGCTGATACGATGAAATGTTCCAATTTATGCTGTCCCGATATCCATCGGGATTATTTCAGCATCTTTCGATGCTGTTAGTATGAATAACAAAGTTAAAAATTCAATTAAGAATTAGGAATTATGAATTTAAAATTTAGATTGAGTTATTAACAATTAGTGTAACTTTGCAAATAAGTAAATCGCCTTATCGCCACGCCTTTGGCGTGGAGGAAAGTCCGAACACCATAGTGCAACATAGTGGTTAACAGCCATCAATCGTGAGATTAGGAAAAGTGCAACAGAAAGAATGTACAGGTTAAGCTGTAGTGAAATCAGGTAAACTCTATGTGGTGCAATGTCATGTAAACCAGCGTCCCGATAGCTATCGGGAGAGAGCTGCACGCTCGATGTTGGAGGGTAGGCAGCTAAAGTTTACTGGTAACAGTAAACGTAGATAAATGGTAAGGGTATTTTGAACTTTATTTGGAGAGATCCTGAAACGAGTTCAGGATATACAGAATTCGGCTTATAGATTTGCTTAAACATAAAAAACCCTTTTAATTAATTAAAAGGGTTTTGTTGGTTAATTAGTTAGTTTGATTTAATACTATTCTTCTGAGTCAGCTTCCATAGACTCTTCATTCATTTTAGCAGCTGCAGCCATTGCATTAAATTCAGCACTTAGAGAAGTACCATCATAGTAAATATGTTCTTCACTTGCTTTCCCATCAATAAATTGTGCTGTTATGTGTACTGGAATGGAAAGTTGTTTTCCATTGTACTTAAATGTACAGCTCCATTGTCCCCAAAAATTAACCCACGTTTCATTATCATCATCAATTATCATTTCGACAAATTGATCTTTTTCATCAAAGCCATATTTAGAAAGCGCAGATGTAATTTCTTGAAGGTCCATTATGCGTTGGTCAACGGTTATACTGTCTTTTGAATTCACATATATTTCACCGTCACTTGTATAAAAAGATTTAAAGGCATCCCAATCTTGGTTTTCTAAAGCAGAAATAGCAGATTTTAAGGCATCAATTTCAGCAGAAGATGAGAAATAACGTTGTTCTTGTTTGCAAGCAGTCATTACTATAACTGCTAATCCTAATAAAATTAGTTTTTTCATAAATTGTGTTTTAGTTAATTAGTATTAATGTATAAACATATTAAAGAAAAGACATTACAGGTTTAGAGCTAAATAACAACAGATAAGTTATAGAAAAAGGAAGAAAGGGATATTTTTAAGAACTCTAAAATACTGAAAAAAAGGCGATTAAAAAAACCACATGAAATATTTGACGATTTATTCTTATTCAAAAAAGCTAAATACAGTGCCTCCATAATGTTTTGAATAGCTATAATGTTCGAGATTCGAGAGATCTGTGTGTTTGGAATGTTCTACTATTAATACACCATTGTCTTCTAATAGATTATTTTGAAAAATTAGCTTAGGAATCTTTGAAAATTGCTCGTCTTTAAAAGCATATGGTGGATCTGCAAAAATAACATTGGCTTTTTGTTTTGTCTTTTCTAAAAATTTAAAAACATCACTTGTAATGGTTTGAATATCCATTTCAAAAGCTTCAGCAGTTTTATTAATGAACTTTATACAACCATAATCTCGATCGACAACAGTAATTTGTTTACTTCCTCTTGATGCAAATTCGTAGCTTATACTTCCTGTTCCTGCAAACAAATCTAAAACAGAAAGCTCGTCAAAATAAAAAGCATTGTTTAAAATATTAAACAGTGCTTCTTTTGCTATATCTGTTGTTGGGCGAACTGGTAGTTTTTTTGGTGCTGTGATTCTTCTGCCTTTAAATGTTCCGGAGATTATTCGCATTAAAAACTGTTTAAGAGAATAAATTCATTTAATAATTGAGTTTTA
>Ga0164320_10000491_pt1 | contig 12970 bp, 11 predicted proteins | sample GuaBasSediGuay11_FD_113736 | JGI IMG/M metagenome (GOLD analysis project Ga0164320, IMG submission 113736) | Subseafloor sediment microbial communities from Guaymas Basin, Gulf of California, Mexico - Guay11, Core 4567-28, 0-3 cm | ecosystem: Environmental > Aquatic > Marine > Hydrothermal...
GTCATCGTCACGTCCGCGGCGCATGAACCAGAACAGGAAACCACCAACCAGTACGAGTGCGCCACCGATAATTGCGCCCCAATTCTTGATCAGTTCCCAGCCCCGATCCATGAAACCTGGCTCGGACCGCGTTTGCGTGCGAATGATATCGGTAGGCGGTGGTGTATCTTCTACGACAGGTTCTGCATCATCGACCGGCTCTGCGTCGTCCGCTGCCACATCAGCATCGTCCGCGACGATGTCGCCATCGTCGGCGAATGGATCGTCAATCGCGTCATCAACAGGCGGTTCATCGACCTCACCACGAATCTGCGCGAGCTCCGCGCGCAATTGCGCCAGTTCGTTATCGCGAATTTCGATCAGCGATTGCTGTTGCGGTACGTCAGCTGCTTCGAGTTCACCAATGCGATCCTCAATCTCGGTCTCGCGGGCCGTTGGCTCATCGTCGAAAATCGGGTCAGTCGCGGTCGTGTCTGGCTCTTCGACGAAATCATCGTCAGGCGGAACGAGCGTCAGGCTCGGGCGCGTCGTGGTGTCGGCGACCGGTGCCGGAACCGTACCGCCGGTCCATTCCGCATGTTGCCGTTGTGCTTCGGCTAGTGCGTCGCCCCGGCTAATGCGGAATACTTCGTCTGCGCTGGGAATCCTGAGTCCCGCGCCAGCCCTGAGAATATTGATATTGCCGCCGAACGCCCCCGGATTCGCCTCGAATATGGCGAGCATCGTCTGATTCATGGTCAGACGGCTGTCCGGACGAACTCGTGATGCGACGCCCCAAAGTGTGTCGCCACGATCTACAACCAGATCGCCACCGGAAGTGGTATCGAATTGTACGTCGTCCTGAATTGGCTCTGGTGATGGCTGTTGTGTCGGCTGTTGCTGCTCCGGCGCTGGCTGCCGCGGTGCTGGCGCAGGCGCTGGACGGGCTTGCTGCGGTGGCGGCGCGGCACGTTCAATACGACCGCTGTCTGTTGGTTCGGAGCGCGTTGGCGCCTGTACCGCCGGGGCTGCGTCTGCAACCGGCGGCGCAAATGTTGGTGGATCGAGAAAGACGGTGTACTCACGCAACAAACGACCGCGTGACCACGATGCTTCGACCAGGAATGTCAGAAATGGCTCCGACATCGCAGCGCCTGACCGAACCTGCACATAGTTACCGTCAACGCGGCCACTACGTACGATATTGAACTGGATACCCTGCAGAAAGAACGGGCGGTCGATGCCGTAACGATCAAAAGTCTCGGCCGCAGCCATTGCGACGGTGAGATTGTCCAGCTCGTCGGGAGTGGCAGACAGAAGCTCGATTTCAGCATTCAGCGGCTCGTTGAGCGCTGAATTCATTCGAATATCTCCCAGCCCAAGGGCCCAGACCTCGCTCGACAACAAGATGACAAGCGCAAGCGAGATTCGAGAGAATCGTCTCGACATAATTTTAATCTCCAGCTCCCCAAAAACCGCACAGATGAAGCCCGTTAAGGGCGATATCACGGCAGGCAGACCCGTTTAACATATGGCCTCGAACTATAGCTCATAAATGGTTTTTCGCCAATATTTCAGCAATTTGGACGCTATTTAGAGCCGCGCCCTTACGTATGTTATCGGACACTACCCAGAGATTGATCCCTCGTGGGTGCGAAATGTCCTCACGCACTCGACCGACGTATACCGGGTCCGTACCGGAACTGTCGGTCACGGCCGTCGGATATTCCCCGGTTTTTACGCCATCAAGGAGCTGCACGCCCTCGGCATTAGCCAGCAATTCGCAGACTTTTTCGGCCGAGATTTTCTCTTTGGTTTCGATGTGTACCGCCTCGGAGTGGCCGTAGAACGCCGGGATACGCACCGCAGTCGGATTCACCTGAATACTGTCATCAGCGAAAATTTTGCGCGTTTCCCACACCATCTTCATTTCTTCGCGGGTGTAGCGATTGTCCTCGAAGGCGTCGATGTGCGGCACAGCATTGAAAGCGATTTGTTTGGCATCGCCCTCAATCTCCAAAGGCCGACCGTTGAGCAAAGCTGCCGTTTGGCGCACCAGCTCTTCGACGGCACTCTTACCGGCTCCGGAAACAGCCTGGTAGGTCGCGACGTTTATGCGTTCAATTCCAACCGCGTCATAAATTGGCTTCAATGCGACAACCATCTGAATCGTTGAGCAATTCGGATTCGCGATGATGCCGCGGTTCTTGTAGTCAGCGACGGCCTCGGGATTTACTTCGGGCACGACCAGTGGAATGTCGTCGTCACGTCGAAAATGCGAGGTGTTGTCGACCACGACGCAACCGGCCGCGGCGGCTTTGGGTGCAAACTCTTCGGAAATCGACCCACCCGCGGAGAACAGGCCGATCTGCACTTGCGAGAAATCGAATTCAGCGAGATCGGCAACGGGAAGCTCGCGGTTGCCAAAAGCAACCGTCTTACCGACAGACCTTTCGCTCGCGAGCGCATGCACCGTGCCTATCGGAAATTTTCGTTCGGCGAGGATTTCGAGCATCACTTCGCCGACAGCGCCGGTCGCACCGACAACTGCCATGTCATACTTTTGTGTCACTTTTCGGGATTTCCTCAGGTTTTGTCGCGGCTAAAGCCGCGCCTACATAACAGGTGTAATAGATTCGACATCGGCATTCTGTGCGCGATGGCGCAAATAGTGATCCATAAGTACGAGCGCTACCATCGCTTCGGCGATTGGCGTTGCCCTCAATCCAACACAGGGATCGTGACGTCCTTTTGTCACAATCTCGGTTTCTTTGCCTTGCTTATCAATTGTCTTTCCAGGTATAGCAATGCTCGATGTCGGTTTCAACGCGATGCTGGCGAGCAGGTCCTGACCGGACGAGATTCCACCAAGCGTGCCGCCCGCATCGTTCTTCGCAAAACCGTCGGCACCGATCTCATCGCGGTGCTCGCTGCCTTTTTGGGTTACTGCACGAAACCCGGCGCCAAGCTCAACACCCTTGACCGCATTGATGCTCATCAGACCATGGGCGATCGCGGCCTCGAGCTTGTCGAACACAGGCTCGCCGAGTCCTGGTGGAATGTTGCTGGCCAGCACACTGATCTTCGCGCCGATGGAATTGCCCTCTTCGCGCAAGGCATCCATGAATGCTTCCAACTCGCCAATGCGGCCTGGGTCAGCACAAAAGAACGGATTCTCATTTACGATTGAAAGGTCGGTCGCCGCCAGTTCGATGGGTCCAAGCTGACTGACGTAACCGTGAATCTCGATGCCGGCCTTTTCGCGCAGGTATTTCCGCGCAATGGCTCCTGCCGCAACTCGCATGGTCGTCTCGCGCGCGGACGAACGGCCACCGCCACGGTAGTCGCGAAGTCCGTACTTCTGCTGGTAGGTATAGTCGGCGTGACCCGGGCGGAAGTTATCCTTGATATCGCCGTAGTCTTTTGAGCGCTGGTCTTGATTACGGATCAACAAGCCAATTGGCGTTCCTGTCGTCACGCCCTCGAATACTCCCGAGAGAATTTCGACCTGATCCGGTTCGTTGCGCTGCGTTGTGTGCCGAGATCGTCCCGGGCGCCGGCGTTCAAGATCGGCCTGGATGTCCTCAGCATCGAGCTTCATGCCCGGTGGGCAGCCATCGACAATGCAGCCGAGCGCGACGCCGTGGCTCTCGCCAAACGTCGTTACGACAAAATTCTGACCAATACTGTTGCCCGACACTTTACAAACCCTTCAAAAGACCCGTAGATCGTCTTTCGTCAACAAAAACACACCTGACCCGCCATGCTCGAACTCCAGCCATGTAAATGCAACACCTGGATAACGATTTTCCAGTGCCGCCTGGCTGTTTCCGACTTCACAGACGAGTATTCCATTGTCACTCAGGAAACGCGATGCATGATGCAGGATCGTGTTGACCGAATCCAGACCGTCATTGCCGGCAGCAAAGCCAAGTTCAGGCTCATGACGAAATTCATCGGCTAGTGCGTCCATGTCCTGCTGATCAACGTACGGTGGATTGCTGACGATCAATTCGTAGCGCCGGCCGTCGAGTTCCTCGAAGAAATCGGACTGAATGAGCCGCACTCGATCCTCGAGATCGTGATTTGCGACGTTTATCGCCGCGACAGCGAGCGCATCGGCCGACACATCAACCGCGTCCACCATTGCATCAGGGAATGCCTTCGCTATGGCAATAGCAATACAGGCGCTACCGGTGCCCAGGTCAACAGCCGTGCTCAGCGTATCGGGTGCCAGCCACGGCTCAAAATGATTCTGAATGAGCTCGGCGAATGGCGAGCGCGGCACGAGCACGCGCTCATCGACATAGAATTCGAGCCCGGCGAACCAGGCCTGCTTAAGCAAATAGGCGAGTGGAACCCGTTCATCAATGCGGCGTGTCGCAAGAGCATCCACATCTGCAATCTCAGCCTCCGTGACATGGCGCTCGTAAACTGCCGGAACTTCACGAAAATCGAGATCAAGAACTGCAAAGACAAGCCAGCCGGCTTCATCGATTGCGTTGTCCGTGCCATGCCCATAGCTAAGCTGCGCTGCTTCAAATCGATCCACAACACGAAGAATGAGCTGCTCAACGTTCGTTGTTTCATTGGAATCCGGTGCCATAGTTAAGGAGTGTCGTTTAGAATATGTGCCTCGCGCAAACCCTTTGCTGGAAAAGATGGGCCCAAGAAATCGTTTTATCGCCATTGTTGCGGTCGTCGCTATCGCGACGGGCGCCTGGTTGTCGTTCCAGGTCATGTCGCCACCGGCCGTGCCGCAAACAGCAACGGTGCTGCCAGCGCCTGGCCCATTGCCAGAATTCTCGCTACTCGATCACGAGGGCAATGCAATTGGGCGAGACGTTTTCTCCGGCCAATGGAGCCTGGTCTTCTTTGGCTTTACCCACTGTCCCGACATCTGTCCGCTGACTTTGCAGGTACTCGCCGATGCGAAGAAACAACTGGCTGCCGCAGGCTCGGAGCCGCTACCTCAAATTGTATTGGTGAGTGTGGACCCGGAGCGCGACACACCGGAACTCCTGGGGCAATACGTCCGTTACTTTGGTGACGATAATCTCGGCATTACGGGCGAGCTGGTGGAAATCCGCAAACTGACCGGCGGTCTCGGCATCTTTTTTGAAAAATCTGCTGTCGACGGCGACAACTACTCTGTCGACCATTCGGCCGTCGTGCTCGTGATCAATCCGCGCGGGCAGTTTCACGCACTGTTTAGTGCACCACACGAGGCCGCCAACTTTGTGCACGACCTGCCATTACTCATGAGGAGACGATAATGCGACTCACGCGCTTAACTGCAGTCGCGATACTCGCAATGTTCATTTTCGCCTGCTCAATCGAACGCGTGCCACTCGTGGCGACTGACGTGTCGATCAAGCAGCCGATGCCCGGCATGCAGATGACAGCCGGATATCTCACGTTGTCGAACAACACGACGCAGGCAATCAAGATAACGCAGGTCAGCAGTCCTCAATTCGACTCAGTTGAAATGCATGAATCGGTTGTTGAGGATGGTATGGCGAGAATGTACCCGCTCGGCGATTTAACGATTCTTGCAGGCAGGACAGTGCAATTCGAACCGGGCGGCAAACACCTGATGCTCATGCGTCCGGTCGGCGAGTTTGAAACCGTCACGCTGGAGTTTCATGCCGACAAGGCGATCGTCCTGACACTCAACGTCGCACTGTCTGACTGAGCTCTCTGTGCCTGCCCGCTTTTTCGTATTCCTGCAGTACGCCCTGCCTCGCTTCTGGCTGACGTCTCTCGTTTATCGACTCGCGAGAGTCAAGACGCCCGCGATCAAGGACTTTCTGATATCGCGATTCGTGCGCCTGTATAAGGTAGCGGTCGACGAGGTAAAACTGACCGTTCCCGACGACTTTGCGACGTTCAATGATTTTTTTGTTCGTGAACTCGACCCCGGGGCCCGACCGATAGACAGCAGCCCGAACGCCGTCATTTCTCCGGTCGATGGCACCGTCAGTGCCGCAGGCATCATCAATGGAAATAGCATCTTTCAGGCCAAAGGCCTCGACTACACGCTGGAAGACTTGCTGGCGACCGACCTTCAGGAAGCACGCAGTTACATCGACGGGTCCTTTGCCACGATTTATCTCGCGCCTTTTAACTACCATCGCGTTCATGCGCCGTTTGACGGCGAAATTGTTGCGGCGCGCTACGTGCCCGGCGACCTGTTCAGCGTCAATGCCGCCACCGCAACCTATGTACCTGGCTTGTTCCGCCGCAACGAACGTCTGGTCCTGCATTGCAAGACAGCTCTGGGTCCCGCCGTGCTGGTTCTTGTCGGCGCACTCAACGTCGGCAGCATCAGCACGCCCTGGAGCGGTGAGATTCGCCCGCGCAAAAACGGTGTCGTGGAAATGATCGAACTGGACAATGCGCCACGTGAATTCAAGAAAGGCGACTTACTAGGCTGGTTCAATATGGGCAGCACGGTCATCGTATTGATGCCGCAAGGTGCGATTCAGTGGAGTCCCGCTCTACAAAGTGGCAAGACAGTACAAATGGGCACGGCAATTGCGACGGTAACAGCATAATGGCGAATTGGAGGCCGTCATCCGGTCCGTCTGTGGCAATGCGTCGCGCCGAAATGTTCGAGCGAGCGCGACAGTACTTCGCGGCGCAGGACGTACTCGCAGTGGACACGCCTGCATTGGGTCGCTACGCAGCGTCCGACACGAACATTGCCAGCATCTCCGCGCAAACGGGATCAGGAGAAGAACTGTATCTGCAAACGTCGCCCGAAATGTACATGAAACGAATGCTTGCGAGCGGCTACCCCGACATTTACTCCATCTGCCGCGTATTTCGCGATGGCGAAGCCGGTAAACGACACAACCCTGAATGTACGATGACCGAGTGGTACCGACTTGGTTTTAGTCTCAGCGAAATTATTGACGACACGGTGGGTTTCATAGCCGCCTGCCTGGACTTGCCGAAGCTGACTGAAAACGTTGTGCAGTTCGACTACGCCACAGTGTTCAAGAAGTTTGCTGATGTCGATGCTTTCACGGCCAGCGCCGATGAACTACTGAGCCGCTATGGCGACGACGAGCGATTCAAGTCGGTGCTGGGCGACGATCGCCAGGCCGCGCTCGACCTGACCATGAGTACCGTAGTTGCACCGCAGTTCGCCGTGGACCAATTAACGGTCATTAAGCACTACCCTGCCGATCAGGCAGCGCTGTCGCGAGTTTGTCCGAACGATAGTAGAGTCGCCGACCGCTTTGAAGTTTTCTGCGGAGACCTCGAATTGGCCAACGGCTATGTAGAATTGACGGACGCCGATGAACAGCGGCGACGCTTCGAACAAGATGTTGAATCGAAACAAGCATCAGGCGAAAAGCAATTCGAAGTGGATGAGCCCGTGCTCGCGGCCCTCGAAGCCGGTCTGCCCGACTGTGCGGGTGTAGCTATCGGCATGGAGCGCCTGCAGATGCTGCTCGACCAGACCGACGACATAGGCGACGTCGTCACATTTACCCTTGAGTCACAATGACCGATTACAAATTACTAAACTCCCAATACCTCGCTCTGGTCGACAGTGAGACCGACGCGTTGGCAAACGCGAGTAACTTTGTCGGCTTGCTGTTCAATGCCATCGAAAACATCAACTGGCTCGGCATTTACGTGTCGCGTGGTGACGAACTGGTGCTTGGGCCGTTTCAGGGCAAACCCGCTTGCGTAAGAATTGCGCTAGGCAACGGTGTGTGCGGTACGGCCGCTGCAATGATGAGTACGCAGCGAATTGCTGACGTGCACGAATTTCCCGAACACATCGTTTGCGACGCCGATTCGCGATCGGAAATAGTCGTGCCATTGCTTGTCGACGAAGAACTCGTCGGCGTTTTGGACATTGATAGCCCGGCACTCGATCGCTTTAGTGCGAGCGACCAGGACGGCATTGAATTGTTGTGCAGGACGTTTTGCGAATCGCTATCCGTTCGCGGCGGTTTTATTTAACCCGAGAAACGTATTCCTTCGAACGCGTGTCGACCTTGATGACTTCGTTTTGATCGACAAACAACGGCACCCGAACGACGGCTCCCGTCGATAACTTGGCGGGTTTCACTCCGCCGCTCGCGGTATCACCCTTTACACCAGGGTCGGTCTCGACGATCTCGAGCTCCACGAAATTCGGCGCCTCAACGATCAATGGCGAGTTGTTCCACAAAGTGATCTGACAGATATCGCCGTCACTGATCCAGTCTTTCGCGTCGCCGACGGCCTTCGCATCCGCGGCATATTGCTCAAACGTGTCCGCCACCATGAAATGCCAGAATTCGCCATCGGCATACAGGTACTGCATATCCGTATCCATGACATCGGCTGCCGCAACGCTCTCGCCCGACTTGAAGGTCTTGTCGACCGTCTTGCCGGTTTTGAGATTCTTAATGCGAACGCGATTGAAGGCCTGCCCCTTGCCCGGCTTAACGAACTCGTTCTCGACGATGATGCAGGGATTGTCGTCGATGATGATTCTTAGCCCTGAGCGGAACTCATTGGTGCTGTAATTTGCCATAACGTGGAATGATACCGGAGTCCGGCCCGAGTGCTAGTAAGGGAGAATTATCACAGTGATCGTGCCGGATTCACACATAAATTTGATACCCGTCACGGTTTTGGCATGCCGACCGGGACAGTGCAGATTGCGGTGCTAGACTCAGCGCTCTTTAACTAAATCCGGGCCGACACAGACATCGCCGAGCTCTTGCAAGGAATGCAATTTGAGCGGGCGCCATAGCATCTCTATAGCCGTTCTGACTGAGAATCAGGATGACGTTGCTCTGATCAACAGCACCCTGCGCGATGCCGGTAATGCTGTGCATTGCCACTGGATCAACAAAGCCAATGACCTCGGCAAAACACTCACTGCCGAGAACGTCGAATTGGTGATTCTGAATTGCGATGCCTTCCCGGAAAACATTCGCCAGGTCATCAAACTCAAAGAGCGTTACAGCCCCGAAGTACCGCTGATCGCCTTGCAGCAAGACGCAGACGAAACCAGCATTCAAATGGCTATGCAAGGTGGCGCTTGCGACCTCGTTTCGATCGGTCTCAAGGATCGGCTGCAATCCGTTGTCAGCCGCGAATTGCGGGCACTGCGCGTTGAGCGCGCACTCAATTCGACCATTCACTCGGCCACTGAGTACAAGAAACAGCTTAAGGACTACATGCAGTCGTCTTCGAGTGCGATAGCACTCGTCGAAGAAGGCATCATCACGGATGTTAACGATGCGTGGCTGTCGCTGTTCCGTTCCGCAAGCAATGACGAGGTTGTCGGCTTGCCATTGATGGACACCTTCGAGGCCGAAAGCCAGGCCGCCATTAAAGGCGCGCTCATCGCGGCCATCGCGGGAAAGTGGGCGGCTGACGAGAAACTCATTGCGAAGTCGCCGGTCACGAGTGACGATACAAACGAGGTGCATCTTGAGTTTCGCAAGTTCGTATTCGACAACGATCCTTGCGTCCAGGTACGCATCTCAGCGCCGGACAAGAACAGTCAGGAACCGACCAAGCTGGTGCACGACGCACTGAAGCGTGACCCGGCAACCCTGTTCTTCCATCGCGAGCAGTTTATCGATCGTATTACCAAGCGCTTGCGCAGAAAACCGTCATCGGGCACACATGTTCTCGCCTACGTGAAGATCGACAAGTTTGCAGAGGTTATCGAAAAGGTTGGCTTTCTTAACTCTGATGAAATTCTGGGTCAGTTCGCCGAAGCTGTTCGCAAACGCATGCACCCTCGCGATGTCGCCGGTCGTTTTGAAGGTACTTCGTTAATGGTCCTTCTCGAACGAGGCAAGACACGTGATGCAGAAGTGTGGGGCCAGCAACTTTGCGAGCACATTCAGAAGCAAACTTTCGAAGTAGACGACCACTCGACGAATCTCACCTGCACAGTTGGCGTTTGCGGTGCGAATGAGGTCTTTGGCAGTCTCGAAGAATTCGTTGCAGCGACTATCGATGCCTACAAAATCGGCAAGGAAGCCGGCGGCAACACGGCAGTACTCAGCGACAATGCCGACGAAGATACCAAACAGAAAGAGTTTGACGCGATCTGGGTCAAGCACCTCAAGTCTGCGCTGATGGACAATCGCTTCCGCCTCGCAACGTTGCCGATCGCAGGCTTGCGCAGCGATAGTGTCGAAATGTACGACCTGCTGGTGCGTATGCTGGATGAACAGGGAAATTCCGTATTACCGACGGAGTTCTTGCCGGCCGCCGAACGCAATAACATGATGAAAAACATCGACCGCTGGATGATCAAAGCCGCGATCGATTTTTGTAAGGAATCTGAAGCCGATCGGGTGTTCGTCCGGTTGTCAAAACAGTCGGTTCTCGATCCGGCATCTATTGCCTGGATGGAGCAGGAATTCGATAAGCGTGAATTCGACTGTACGCGCCTCGTTATGCAACTCCCGGAACGCGACGCGGCCAAGCACATCAAACAAACGCGTACCGTAGTCGGGAAGTTACGCAAGATGGGCGTTGGCTTTGCGCTCGAGCACTATGGCATCGGTAAAGACCGCTTCCAGATTCTGGACATTCTCAAACCCGACTACATCAAGGTTGATGGCGAGCTTATGCATACGCTGATGACCGACAAGGAGATGCAGCAAAGCGTTGAGAAGATCGTTCGAGCCGCGTCAGAACGCAAAATCAAGTCGATTGCTGAACGCGTCGAAAACGCCAATGCCATGGCGGTGCTGTTTCAGCTCGGCCTCGACTACATGCAGGGACATTATGTTCACGAGCCAGAGGTCGTTTTGCAGGATATCGAAAGCAGCAAGCCCACCTCGCTCGAAGAACTGACTGCAGCCAACGCTAACTAGTTGATTCTCAACGATTACGAAGTGTGACGAAGATCACACTTTGTAGTTGGACCCATGCGCTAACGACCAACTCACCACAAAACATAGAATGGCTTCATAGAACGAACATTTAATTGTAAGTAGCCTTCTAGATGGTGCAATTACGGGGTACCACACGTGAAAAATTCGTCAACGCTTAAATCTGCTCTCGTCGTCGTCAGCGGCGGTTTGGTGGCCGCTCCGGCCACTGCGCTGGAACTCGGCGACGTCAAAGTACATTCCTCGCTTGGGCAACCGCTACGCGCCAGCATCGCGTATGCGCTGGCGCCGAATGAGGCCTTGAGCGACACCTGCGTAACGATTCAACGCAATATGGATAGCGCTGGCTTACCTGCGTTAAACAATGCATCAATGATCGTCACCGATGGCGTAATCGCGATAACAGGCAGCTCGATTGTTCGCGAGCCAATGATGACCATGCGCGTTAATATTCGCTGCCCGTATACGGCCCAACTGACACGCGAATACATGATGTTTATCGACCCGGTGGGCACCGCGGCCGCGCCGATTGAGGCATCGGTTGCATCACGACCACAGCTGACGACCCCGAAAGCTGTGCCAGCGCCTGTCGTTACCCGCCGCCCTGTCAGTGTTGAACCCATTGGCGAATCCACCCGGTACCAGGTACAACCCAATGACACGCTGGGCGAAATCGCGCAACGAGTCGAGAATCGACCTGTTGGTGTCTGGAACACAGCGAATCTGATATTCGACATGAACCCGGACGCATTCCTCGATAACGATCCGAACAAACTCAAAGCTGGTAGTTGGCTGAGCATTCCGAGCTTCGGAGCGGACGCTGCACCGACCGTCGCCGCAACGGAAACAGCCGATGTAAGCCCTGTCGAGCCTGTCGAACCAGCGACAACGAGTACTGCTTACGAGCCGGTAGTTGATCAGCCAGCGGCTGATGAAACGGCCAACCCTCTCGCTGATCTGCAACCAGGCGATGTTATTCTGGACAGCAACAATCCGTTCGTCGCGCCGATCAGTTCTGTTAGTGACGACTCCGTAGTGATTCCGGATACGCTACTTGATGGACCGGTGACAACATCCGAATCGCCCAACGTAGCTGTTGCGACAATTCAGCGGCCTACGCCTGCAGAGCCGAGCAAGACGAACTGGTTGTTGTGGCTTGCCGGAGGTGGAATCGCAATTATTATCAGCATGCTGTTTTTCGGCCGCAGGTTCCGCGGCAAATTCGGCTCCGCGCCTATCGCACCTGTGGTACCGCAACGTCGCGAAACCGATGCCGACACACAGAAAATTGAGGCTCTCGGCAACGTCGATATGGACATCGTTGATGATTCCGCGACGACCGAAGACCTTGCGCTGGACGCTGACCTGATCGTTGGCACCGGCCTGCAGGAGGGTTCAGAGGTTGATGTCGCGCAGGACTTCGGTTTTGCGGCAACCACGGATCTTGATCTTGAGCTGCCTGAAGAAATGTCGAGCGGATTCGAGTCACCGGGAACAGATATCATCCCGCCGCTGCGCATTGATGAGCAGTCAATTCTCGAGAGTGAAGTGCTGCCCGAAGAGGAAGACGATTACGACATGTCAGTCATGATCGACGCCACCAAGATGCCGCATCCCGATGACGTTACCGAGCGCGATCTCGAAGCGATTCAAGTAGACACCGATGACGAGGCATTGATCACCGACGACTACACGGTTAGCCAGGAAGTCGACTACAAGATTCTCGAGCAGGATTACGAGGACGAGATGACGGCTACACAGGCATTAAACGCCGAAATTCAGAAGGCGGCTGAGGACCTCGCCGTGCGTATGGATGATCAGCCTGGTGACGCGACCACCGAAATGCCACTGGCAACCGTTCATGAGCTTGATGTTACCGCGCAAATGCCTGCCAAAGACAAGCAGGAAATCAGTGATGAGGACGACACGGGCATCAACCCGACCGTCAACATGGATGCTGAGGGCGATACCGTCGAGATGCGTGACGAGAACACCGTGGAAATGGCAAAAGGCGACTCGAAAGCCGGTTAATCAGGAGCGACCGGTCTTGTGGGAGCGGTAGGTCCTGTCTTGTGGGAGCGGTAGGTCCTGTCTTGTGGGAGCGGCTTTAGCCGCGA
>Ga0164320_10000492_pt1 | contig 12957 bp, 13 predicted proteins | sample GuaBasSediGuay11_FD_113736 | JGI IMG/M metagenome (GOLD analysis project Ga0164320, IMG submission 113736) | Subseafloor sediment microbial communities from Guaymas Basin, Gulf of California, Mexico - Guay11, Core 4567-28, 0-3 cm | ecosystem: Environmental > Aquatic > Marine > Hydrothermal...
ACCGTTGGTATCTCACTTCTGGTTGCTCTGCGGGCATCGGGGTACCCGAGGCGATGGCAACGTGTTGCCGACATCGTCATAGGCTTCACCCTTGTCTCATCGATCCTGTTTTCGGTTCTGTCCCGATTCGTTGACCTGGCTGATTCGCTCGCGATGGGTCGTCCCAGCCTGATATGGGTGCTCATCGCGATCCTGTCGCCCATCGTCGTCCTTCGCCGGGTGCTGTCCCAGTCGGTCGTCACCTTCGAGACGCTGTTCGGAGCATTGTCGGTTTACCTGCTCCTCGCCGTTGCATTCAACTACGTGTTCCTGGAAGTGCAGCGCTTCGGGTCGACTCCGTTCTTCGGTGTTCAGGAATCGACATCGAGCTTCATGTATTTCTCGCTCGTGACCATCACGACCGTCGGGTACGGTGATCTGGCCGCAGCATCGGATCTCGGGCGATTCCTGGCAACCTCAGAGGCGATCATCGGGCAGGTGTTTCTCGTCACGATCGTCGCACGGCTCGTGAGTGTGTACTCGCGTCCATCCGCCCAGCCTGACTCGTGATGGTGTCATCAGCCAACCGGAATTAGAGTGGCCCGGTAACCGATCGGGAGACACAATGCGGATCACCCCCCACATCTCTGCAGCCGAGGGCGACATCGCTGAAGCCATCTTGCTTCCCGGCGATCCGTTGCGGGCAAAATTCATCGCCGAAACGTTTCTTGAGGATGCCAGAGAAGTCACAAGCGTCCGCGGCATGCTCGGATTCACCGGCACATACAAGGGCATGTCGGTGTCGACGATGGGTACGGGGATGGGGATTCCGTCCGCGTCGATATACATCACAGAGCTCATCCGGTTCTACGGGGTGAAACGTCTCGTCCGTGTCGGATCGTGTGGCGGCTTGACGGCGGACGTTCCAATGCGAGGGATCATCCTTGCATCGGGTGCCTGTACGGATTCAATGGTGAACCGTGCAAGGTACGGCGGCTGGGACTTCGCTGCAGTCGCGGACTACGGGCTTCTCTCGGCTACCGCAGGTGCGGCCCATGCGGCTGGTCTTGAAGTGCACGTCGGCAATGTTCACTCGTCTGACAGTTTCTACAACCCCGTCCCGAACGCACTCGAGATCTGGCAGCGGATGAACGTACTCGCCGTCGAAATGGAGGCGGCTGGTCTCTACGGTATCGCTGCGGAAGAAGGCGCCCGCGCTATGTGTGTGTTGACGGTCTCAGACCATCTGGTGGCTGCAGAAGAAACGACATCGGACGAACGCGAGCGCACTTTCGGCGACATGGTCACTCTCGCCCTCGAAGGCCTGTTCGCAGACGCCAATTGACAGTTCGCAGCCTCCGACTTCTGATTCCTTGCTAGATCAACATCGTTTGGGCACCATCGATGATCTCGATGAAGTCTGTGACGTTCAGAATGCCGTCGAGTTGGTCGTACATTTCCTCCTTGGTGAGGTTGAACATGTCGACAGACATCTGGCATGCCCACATCTTGCAACCCATGTCTGACAGGTGCTCGAGGAAGGACGGTACGTCGGGGATCTCAAGCTCCTCGAGTGTCTTCTTCATCTGTTTGGTCGCCATTGCCTGCATGCCGGGCAGTGGCGCAAGTGCAGCCGGCATGTGAGTCGCAGGATTGCCAACAGGTGAGAAGTGCAGGTTGCCCATGGTCTTCTTGTTGATCATGTCCATGCCCCAGAAGGTGAAGAAAATGTGCGTCTCGATGCCGTGCTCCAGGGCGCCTGACGCCATCACGAGAGCGGGGTACGCCATGTCGAGCGATCCCTTCGAACACACGAACGCGATCTTGCGATCACTGTCCTCATCTCCGAAATCCGGAACGATTGATGGTGCTGTCTCCATGGTTGTCATCGTGAGCCTCCTAGATGCAACCCTTGGGCTTCTGGAGCCCGGCTACATATGACATCTTGCGAGCGGGTTTCTTCGGGAAGAGCTGGAACAGGGACTTCGTGGGGATGCCGCCGATCGTGGATACCCTGCGGAGGGTCGCGGTTTCGCCCTGCTGCTGGAAGTCGGAGCGCAGGAACGTGATCACCTTCCAGTGGTCGTCCGTCAGATCCGGAATCCCGATGTTTGTTGCGAGGGTCCTGGCGAGATCCTCATCCCATTCCTCGAACTCCGTGAGGAATCCGTCATCGTCCACGTGGATCTCGCGATCCGCGATGGTTGTCACTGGCATCACGCACCTCCCTGGGTGTCGTTGGTGTCTGCTTCGAATCTCGCTGCCTTCGCAGTATCGATAGCGGTATCACAGGTCATGCCGCGCTCCTGTCCTTGCCTGCCATCATCATGTGGCTCGGCACAGGGATATCCCTGCCTGCAAGCAGCATGTTCCAGTACATCCACTTGAACGCAAGCTTGCCCCAATGGTTGATCTCGGATTCCTTCAACAACGAGAATGGGCCGAAACCCGGCACGGGGTACTTGCCGGGGAGTGGCTGAGTCTCGTAGTTGAAGTCGATGAGCATTGCCTTGTTGTATCCGGTCTCGATGTAGCAGTTCGAGTGGCCATCGAATTCCTCCTCCATGGGGAGACCCTTGACGTGATTGACGAAGTTCGGGACGAAAACGTCCATTGCGAAGTGGGCAACGGATCCAGCCTTCGATGTCGGCAGGTTGGCAGCGTCGCCAATCGCAAAGATGTTGTCGTGGTCCTTGGACAGGAAGTTGTGGTGATCCACGTTGACGTGGCGCATCTCGTCGCCTAGTCCGGCTTCATGTACGAAGTCTGCGCCCATGTTGATCGGCACTGTTACGAGCAGGTCGTAGTCGATCTCGCGCTCATCGTACGAAACGAGCTTCTTGTTCTCAGCATCGATCCGCTCCAGATAGAAATCGGGTTCGAGCACGATCATGCGGTCCCCGAGCATCGAACCAAGGTGCTTCGCCGCAACCGGCTGCGTGAAAGCAGCATCGAGCGGTGTCACGTAGACGATCTCGATGTTGTCCCGCGTGCCCAGTTTCGTGAAGTGCGACTCTGCCAGGAGGGCGAATTCGAGCGGGGCAACGGGGCATTTGATGGGCATCTCGATGAGGTTCACGACGAGGCGCCCGCTCTCGAATTTGGCCAGCGCGTCGCGCAGCGCAACCGATCCCTCAAAGGTGTAGAAGTCGTGCACCGTCTTGCCATACTCGGGTCCGTCGAGGCCGGGTGTCTCACTCGGTGTTGGGTGGGTCCCCGTCGCGATGATGAGATATTCGTAGCCGAGTTCGGTGCCGTCGGCGAGCGTGACCTTGTTGGACTCGGGATCGAGCGTGGCGATGTTGCCAGAGACGTAGTTGACACCCTTCGGAACGAATTCTCGCTTCGTCCTGATGACATCTTCAGGTCGATACGACCCGAACGGGATGAACAAGAAGCCGGGCTGGTAGTAGTGGATCTCGTCCTGATCAACAATGGTGATGTCCCAGGTACCGCCAAGTTTCTTGTGCAGCTTGTTCGCTGCCATGGTGCCTGCCGTTCCGGCACCGAGGATGAGTATCCGTTTCACTTCGTGTTCCTCTCACTGACCTCACTACCCCCTAGGGTATCCCATTCTCGGTCTAATGCATAGTCAGTAAGTGAGGGAATAGGGATTTGTGTGTGACTCGCAACCAACGACTTGCAGCCGGCCGTCTACCCTGATGTCATGTCCGGAACCATCCCGATCACGCATGACGTCGTCCGCTGCCTCGCCTGAGGAGATGCGTGCGCTGATCGCTGGGCGTCGTACCGACGATCCGAGTTGGTTCGAATATGGAGGCAAGACCCTCGAGCCCCACGACATCGTTCGCCTCCTCTCCGAGTACGTGACGGAGCGCCGCAAGCGCGAGATAGAGGGCGTCCTCGACAGTCGAACGCTCAATGTCGCTGCCGTCGTGGACGGCATGGTTGACCTCGGCAACGTCTCTGCCATCATGCGATCAGCAGAGGCCTTCGGCGTCCAGGCGGTCCACGCCATCGACACATCTGATGCCTTCAAGCGGTCCAGACGGACCACGCGGGGCGCAGACAAGTGGATCGATCGGTACCGGTGGGAGCAAGCATCGGCCTGCTTCGACCATCTCCGCGAAGGCGGATACGGGATTCTCGCTGCGGTTGCGAACCTGGATGCAACACCGATCGACGAGGCAGATCTGACATCCAGGGTGGCTGTGGTCTTCGGAAACGAGCGCCAGGGCATTTCGAGTGATGCGTTTCGACTCGTTGATGGGGCGATCCGGATCCCAATGGAGGGATTCGTCGAGAGCCTCAACGTGTCCGTGGCGGCGTCGATAGTGCTCCACGAGATTCACCGTCAAAGGGTCGCGAAGTATGGCCGGAACGGTGATCTGACTCCTGGGCTGAGGGACCGCATCCGGGCGGTTTGGTATCTCAAATCTGTCCGCGAGTCCGAGGCGATTGTGTACAGATCAGCGGCGATGGATCACAGGGCACAAACCTAGTCCTCGATCGACTGTCGTTTGACCATGTGGATCTCGGGGTTGGCACCTTCGCTGGTCGTCCAGTACGAGAGCTCAGCATCGAAGGTGATCGCCTCGCCCTGTCGCTCTTCGGGCGACGGGGCTTTGCACGGTTCACTCTTCAGCATGTCAGAGACGGATACCTTCGTGTCGCGGTGCCACATCCACACGGTTTCGTATCCGCGCAGGACGAGTGTGGTCCCATCAGGGCTCATGTCAGCTCCGGAAACCTCCGCGCCGAGAAACAGAGTGGAAACGATCTCGAGATCCGCTGGCCCATCGGCCGGTTCGAGTGAGCCCTTGAACACGAAGGCCTCATCCCGACCCTTGGTCACCAGATACAGGGCCGGTTCCACCGGGTCGACGAAGAGTGCTTCGGCGTTGTGGGTGCCTTCCGGGTATCGGTATGTGAACGGTGTCGATCCACTGAACTCACCATCGGAATCGGTGGGAACCGCATCGAGAACTCGATACACGGTGATCAACCCGTCCCTTATGCCGAAATTGTCACCGATATCGCCCACATAGAGATAGAAGCCTTCACCGTCCGGCCCCGGCCCGGCGGACATGTCCTCCCAGTCGAGAGCGAATGCACCGGGTACCTCGTAGCTGCCGAGATCCTCGCCTGCGGTGGTGAACGCATACACCGTCGCCGTTCCTCGCGAGTCATTGTGGGACCACAGAACTCCGGGTGTTGTGCGGCTTGCAGCGAGTCCTGACGCTTCGACGAGATCAGGTGATGTCACTACTCCTGAGGGCACGATGTCCGTGTAGAAGTCGCAAACGGCGATACCGGTCGGTAGCGCGATGGTTGTGGTTTCGGGGACCGAAGTCGTCGAACTGGACTGATCGGTCACCAGTGTCGTGGTTGGCTCAGTCGACGTTTCCTCGCTCGAATCACGAAGAACGAAGGCGATCACGACGACGACTGCGGTGATCGTGATCAAGGTCAGTGTCGATCTGTGCATCGAAGCAGGATATCGACGCGCCAGAGGTCACTCTCCGAGGATGCGGAGTGCTACGGCCTGGGCTACGGATGCTGAGGCAATGTCAGCAAGGTCGACGCTCTCGTTCGGACCGTGATAGCGGCTCATCGGATCCGCAACGCCGATGAGGAGTACTGCGGCATCCGGGTACATGTCGCCGAAGGCGGATACGAATGGAATGGAACCGCCCATGCCCGTTTCGATCGGCTCGGCGTTGTATCCGACGCGCATTCCCTCGCGGTATGCGTCGTACGTTGCTCCCGTGGTCTCGAGATCGACAGCGGAGCCGAGCGCGCCGGGCTCGACTGTGATCTCTGCGCCCCACGGTGCTGCAGATTCGAGATGGGAGACGAGTGCGTCAAGTGCCTCTTCCGGGTTCTGACCGGGGGGAATCCGCATCGATACCTTCGCACTTGCCTCGGGAACGATCTGATTTATCGCCTCGCGGATGGGCACCGAATCGATCGCGAGCACTGAAATCGACGGCTGCGTCCACAGCCGTGAAGTGAGCGTGCCGCTCCCGATGAGCTCGAGCCCATCCACGGGAAGGGTCTGCTCTGCGAGTTCCTCAACGGTGAGGTCAAGCGGCTCGGCGTCACGCTGGACGAGGTCCTTCACTGCGACGGAGCCATCGTCTTCATGCAGTGAACTGAGGACGCGCGCGAGGACGATGTTGGCATCGGGATACGTTCCACCGAACGAACCGGAGTGAACAGCGAATCGGAGAGTGCGGACCGTCACCTTGCAATCGACGAGGCCACGCAGCGATGTTGTGAGGGTCGGCGTTCCGACGCGCCAGTTGCCGGCATCGCCGATGATGATCGCGTCTGAAGAAAGTAACTCGGCGTACTCGTCCAGGAAGTCCATCAAGTGTGCCGAACCGATCTCCTCTTCGCCCTCTATGAACACTTTTACGTTCACAGGGAGGTCGTTCCCCAGTGCTCTGATGGACGCAAGATGGAGCGCGATGCCGGCCTTGTCATCTGCTGCGCCACGTCCGAAGAGGCGACCGTCCCTCTCAAGTGGTTCGAAGGGTGCCGCGTCCCACTGATCCCTTGGGCCGGGCGGCTGCACATCGTGATGGGCGTAGAGAAGCACCGTTGGAGCGCCCTCGGGTCCGCTCCTCTGTCCGTAGACGGCAGGGTGAGCACCCTCGATCTCGAGCAGCCTGACATCCTCAAGACCGGAGGCCTCCAGAAGCGATTCGACGAGGTCGGCAGATCGGCGCACCTCATCCGCCGGATAACCTGGTGCGCTGACCGACGGTATCCGCACCATGGATGCGAGCTCGTCCCTGATGCGCGGGAAGTCTGCGTCTACTGCTTGTTTGAGATCATCATGCATGGACCCATCGTATCGACGGCTGGATGCGTCCCGCTGTTACGAGAATCTGATTGAACTCGTTGGGCGCTCCGGCCTGAGATCGACCGCTGATGCGAACGAGGGCTCGAATGGCTGGGTCGGCTTGAGGCGGGGCATCTTGATTTCCAGGCTCGAGGGTGCTCCGGGTAGGTCGAGGACGATGTGGGATACGCCGAACGCTTGCGCGTAACCTATCGATCCGCGCATCGAGGCTGCGATCTCATGGGCAGAGCGAAGGGTTCGATAGGCGTCGCTCTCGAGATCCTCAGAGATCGTGTTACCCGTGAGCGCCGCAATCGCCTCGGCTGTAAGGAGGTCATCTCTGCCTGAGATAGAGACAGTCGCGCGTCCGGGCCTCTCTGCGGTTTGCATTGTGATGTACGCACATCCCGAATCGGTTGCCGCGTTGAGGATGGCTCGAAGTACCTGGCGCACCTTCGCGCTGTCTCCCCATGCACGGCTGGGAGCAAGGTCGGACTCGAAGATCGCGTTGGTTGTGATCGTCGACGCGACGGACGCGACCTCCTGATCCAGCAGAACGACACCTTCGAACGAGGGGTCACCGCTGCCGGTTCGCTCGATTGCTGCAAGGTCAGCGAGTGCCATTTCCACTTCGCGAGCGTCGGTGCGAATGGCGAGCAGCATCCCGCGCTGTTCGTCGAAGGCGAGGTCGGGCGAATCTGCCATGTGATCGGCGAACCCGACGATCGAAGTGAGAGGGTCCCTCAATGTATATGCCATGCGTGTGCGCAGGGACAGGTCAGCGGTATGCATCTGCTCGATCTCGTAGACCATTCGTTCCTGCTCCTCGGCGAGCGCATCGTTGCGTCGAACCACGGAGGCGGTGTAGATCCCAAGGGCAACGAAGGCCACCGCTCCTCCGATCATCACCAGGCGCGGCGTGGTCGACATCGTTGTGGCGACGGCGCCGAGAAGAAAGAGGACGCCACCGGTCACTGCTGTCACGATCCAAGCTGTTGGTGCTGTTCGGTCCATGTGCATGTGCAACCTCAACTTGAATATCGACCACTGCGTGACACCGGAAGAGGATGCTTGTGAGTCCCTCGGACTGACTAGTCCCTCCAGAACATTGCGATCTGTATTCTGTGTCCCATGGAAGTCCCGATTCTCGTACCGATAGATGTGCCGCTCGTGGGTGACGAGCGACACAAGAATTGGGCGAAGGTCGTTACGAACGTCGACGAGTCTCTCGCTTCTGGATGGGCCTTCGAGGGGGACTTCATCGCCACCGGAGGCATTCAGGACGTTCCCGTCGGATCAGTGGTACTTGTGTACGGCGAACGCGGCTCTCGCAACAACCCTCAGATCGAAGCCAGATTGCTCAAGGTGAATGCCGACGGGACGATGAGCCACGTTTCGAATGCGAAAGGTCGGGCCTGGGCTCGAACACTCCGTGATGACGTGGTGCGGTTGCTCGAGGAGAAGGGTGAGGTTCCGGTCACGGAGAGGCCGTGGGGACCTGAGTTACTCCAGTTCTCGAGTGAGGCGCTACAAGAAGAGCTACGCCGAAGAGGCCGAAGATAGTTTGGCAAGCACCAGTCCGAAGCGATTCTCGCTGTCTGTCCACCAGCTTGTTGTCCTGAGCCCGACTGCGCCGAGTTCCGTTTCGATCTGTTCGCGAGTGAACTTGCATGACCACTCCGTGTGAATCGATTCGCCTGCGTCGAGATGCACATCCAGGTCGATCGCAGCCAACCTGGCGTGGATCTCACGGTTCGCTCTCAGACGTTGTTCCATACAGCCGCTCTCGGGATTGAGCCGCGTTTCGTGATCGAATGCGTGGATATCGATGGTGCCGTCAAGCTCGCGATTGATGACGGTGAGGATGTTCTTGTTGAATGCGGCGGACACGCCTGCCGAATCATCGTATGCCGCCCGGAGGACCGCTTCCTCCTTGATGAGATCTACACCGAGCAGGAATCCGTCCTCCTCATCGAGCATCGATGCGATGGCTCTGAAGAAGCCGGGGCGCTGACGCGGGGTGAGGTTCCCGATCGTCGATCCCAGGAACGCGACGAGCCTTCGACCACGTCGCGGCACTGCGTCAAGGTCCGAACCGAAATCGCCCAGATAGCCGCGGACATGGAGCCATGGATAGGTTCTTGTCAGGTTGGCCCCGGCATGTTGGAGAGCTGCCTCGGACACATCGATCGCGACATACACGTTGCCTGCCTCCCGCTCATGAATCGCCGTCAGGAGCAGACACGTCTTGCGCGCGTATCCGGCGCCGATCTCCACGAGTTCATCCGGGTGGACCGCAGCGATGATCTCGTCTGCGTACGTGTCGAGGATTTCGGTCTCGGCCCGAGTCAGGTAGTACTCGGGCAGTTGGGTGATCTCCTCGAACAACGCAGAGCCGTGGTCGTCATAGAAGTACATCGATGGCAAGCTCTTGGCCTCAGCGGTCAGTCCTGAGCGCACATCCTTGATCATCTGATCCCGTAGGTCGTGAGGGTGGCCGATCCTGGTCAGTGTGAATCGCTCGGTTTCTTTCGTCATGAGACATCCCACGCGAGGCGAACGCCGGCAAGGATCTGTCGACGCTGCCGATAGTCCCAGTTGCGAAAACTGTTTCTGGCCACCGAGGGCGCTGTAGCCCATGAGGCACCGCGGAGGACGCGAAAGTTCGAATCTTCGAAGAACACCTCTGAGTACTCGGGGTACGGAAAGGTCGTGTATCCCGGATAGGGAAGGAAGCGTGACGCTGTCCATTCATAGACATCACCGAGGAGTTGCTCAACGCCGTAGACCGAGGCACCCAACGCATACGATCCGACGGGCGCAGGACCCCAGCCGTGTTGGCCGAGGTTGGCGTGCCGGTTCGTCGGTGGCGTGTCTCCCCACGGATAGATGCTCACCGAGGCGGAGTCCGGGTCTGCACTGGCAGCCTTCTCCCACTCCTCCTCGGTCGGCAGTCTGCCGCCTTCGTATGCAGCGAAAGCCTCGGCCTCCCAGAAGCTGATGTGTATGACCGGCTCGGAAGGATCAAGGCTGCGGATCAATCCGAACATGAGCTGGGTCCAACCGCCCTGTCCGTCGCGAATCCAACCCTGGGGTGCTTGATGGTCGACGCCCGTCCTCCAGGCCCACCCTTCTGCACTCCAGAGCTCGGGCAGCTCGTATCCGGCGTCGTCGACGAACGCGGCGAACCTGCGGTTCGTGACAGGGAATCGGTCGATATCGAACGCATCCACGTGCACGGCATGGCTCGGTCGCTCGTTGTCATATGCAGAAATCCGGTCATCGGTTCCCATCATGAACGGTCCGGCGCTGATGCGAATTCGTTCGGTGTCCTCGACACTTCTCCGTGAAGGGAGACGACGTGTGGTGGCGAGATCGTACGGCGCGAGGTCAGGTCGCACGTTGAGCGCCTGGAGCATCGTCTCCTGATGCTGGGCCTCGTGTTGCATCGTCATCTCGAAAACATATCCGCCTCTTGCGATCTCCGGACCGTCCCTCAGATCGGTTCTCAACAGCTCAGTATCGACATCATGGCGAACCTCGGTGAGATACTCCTTCGCCTCGTGGCGGTCCAGCAGTGGGAGATCACCACGAATCCATCTCGGGTTGTCAAATGGGTTGTACATCTCGTCTCGTTCGGGATCGTGAGCTTTGCGGCCGCCGAGCTCGCGCAGGAGCCAGTACTCCTCGAAGTTGGCGATGTGGCCCATGTCCCAAACGAGTGGACTCATGAGAGGGTCGAACTGTCCGTGGATGTCGTCGTCCGTGAGTGCTTGTGTCATTGAGAATGTTCGGTCTCGCAGGGCAAGAAGTCCATGGGAGAGTCGTTCCCTGATCTGATGCTGGGATTCGGATTTCATAAAGGTGCCTGGCTGAAGCTTCCGCTGTCAACGACGAATGTGCTTGATGAATTCCCTCCCGTTCGCCGCCGAGACGGTTGGAACCTCTCAGGCTACCGTCAGCGCGGTGGTTGCCCATCAACCTTCGGGATCATCGTGTATCTACAACGTCATACGTACTACGTTGTCTCCGTGCGCATGATGTCCCGACTGTACGTTCTCATTGCCGCCGTGTCGATGGCGGTTTCGATACTCGCGGTTCCCGCTGCGGGTTCCTCCGACTCGAATCCCCCCGTTGCCGGCCAACCGTCATGTGTTTCGAACGAGACGTCGACCACCGGCGCTCGTGCATTCCTCACACCCGGTGCGCCCCTTCGGGAGGATCCGGCGTTCAATGTCGATGATCCCGATGCCGAGGACAACCCCCTTGAGCTGATTCGATTCCCTGATGAGGCGGGCTTGTGGGATGCGGTGGGTGTCGTATCCCCAGAATCCTTGACGACCGTCGCGTATCTCTCCGTACCTGCCGTGAGGGCGCTTGCGTTCACCGGACCGCAACGATGGGACACGGAGATCTCAGACTCGATCGTTCGGCTCTACTGCGGTCTGTTCGACCGCCACCCAGATGCGTTCGAACTCGAGTACTGGGTGGGTCGGTACCGCAACGGGCTTCCGCTGGTGACAATCGCGGAGGCCTTCACCCATGCCCAGGAGTACGTTGCTCGATACGGCGTGACATCTGACTCAGGGCTCGTATATCTCCTCTTCCGCGACGTTCTGGGAAGAGAACCGAATGCCGCAACCACCTCGATGCTCACGTCATCTCTTCTCAGCGGAGAGGAGCACCGCGGACAGATTGTGGTCAGGTTTACGGAATCTGCTGAGTACGTTCGGCGCACAGGGACCGCTTCACCCATCAAGCCGATCCTTCCCTATCCCGATGTCGGCTCGGGGCGACGGATCATCTACACGAATGGTGGTCAGCGCGTCTGGCTCATCAATGGCACAGGTGAGCTGTACAAGACCCATCAGGTCACAGGGCGCAGAGGCATTCCGTCTGTCGGCCGTTATCGCATCTACAGCATGTCGCGTTATGCCTGGGCTCCGTACGATGGCATCACGATGGAGTTCATGGTGCGATTCGCAAGGGGCGAGTGGCCATACGGGTTCCATTCGATCCCGGTTTGGCCGGACAAGAGGCCTCTCCAGGTGCCCGCAAAGCTGGGAACCCATGGGTCCGGTGGCTGTGTGCGTCAGCTATGGGACGATGCCGAGACCGTCTTCGGGTGGTCCACACTCGGTACGAGGGTGATAGTCACGTCGTAGGAGAGTGCGTCAGTCGTGTTGGCCCCTGGGCGTGACAACCCAGGTTGCGATCGCGGCGATGAGCATTGTGGCACCGAGCATGACATACGCCACGGTCGCGAGATCGTCGCCTGCGGGTGTCGTGGATGCGAGGTCTGCAGCCTCAGAAGCGAGAATGATTGGGTTCATGATCTCAGTCTACAGCTCACAGTTTTCAGTCTCCAGTCTCGGGAAGACATGAACCGTGCGCTGCGGACTCGATCTACAGAGTTCGCAACGCTTCAGTCGGACTCACTCTGGCCGCTCGCATCGCCGGGTACAGGCCGGCAACCACTCCGATGGCGATCGCCGCAACGATGCCACCGATGATCGCGATCGTCGGGATGAGGACTCCCCAGCCTCTCGACCATGCGTACAAGGCAGTGACGGCTGCACCGAGGGCAACGCCACCGATGCCACCGACGGTGGCAAGCAGAAGCGATTCACCCAGGAACTGAATGGAGATGTGTCTCTTGGTCGCTCCGAGCGCTCGCCTGAGGCCGATCTCGCCACGTCGCTCGAGAACCGAGATCACCATCACATTTGCGATCCCTACGCCGCCGACCAGCAGAGCAACGGCGCCAAGACCGAGGAGAAGGTTCGTGAAGGCTTGATCGGCCGCCTCCTTCGCCTCGAGGGCGTCCGACGGTCTGGTGACCTCGACTTCGTCAGGATTCTCCGGGTTCACGGTTGCCGGTAGCACGGAGCGAACGACGTCGATGTCTTCGGGCTCGGTTCTTGCGTAGATCGTGCCGGGCACGCCGTCGTGGCCGAGATACGTCTCGGCCACGGAATAGCTGACGAGACCGGCCCTGTCGAGATCGGGTGACAGGTCGAGTGTCTCCATGATGCCGACGACCGAGAACCACTCGTCACCAAGCCAGATGATGGTTCCACCCGCGCCATTTCTTATGCCAAGGCGATCGGCAGCCACTGATCCGAGAACGACAACGGGGAGATCGCTTGCCGCCTGGTCGAGAAATA
>Ga0164320_10000493_pt1 | contig 12950 bp, 7 predicted proteins | sample GuaBasSediGuay11_FD_113736 | JGI IMG/M metagenome (GOLD analysis project Ga0164320, IMG submission 113736) | Subseafloor sediment microbial communities from Guaymas Basin, Gulf of California, Mexico - Guay11, Core 4567-28, 0-3 cm | ecosystem: Environmental > Aquatic > Marine > Hydrothermal vents...
CAACGACAACCTGTGTCACAAGTGCCACGACCTTCTTGTCCAGCCCCTGTAGCAGAAATTCATTCTTTAAAGACTGTGCGATCTGGAGTCCGATGGCACCCTGCGTGTCTGCTACGCAATTGGCCAACGGAACCTGGTGGAGCGTGTCCTTCGCGAGCTCGGAGCGTAACAGGATGAAGCCGACCTGCGGACCGTTGCCATGAGTTACTACGACGCGATAGCCCTGGTTCACAATAGGCGCGATATTGCGGCTTGTTTCGCCCGCGGCGCGGTACTGATCCAGCACGCTCATGTGCTCGCGGTCCTTAATCAGTGAATTGCCGCCAATAGCGATCACCACCAATGTGTTCGCGGGCTTATTGTCTGAATTATTCATGTCGATCACCACATGTCACATCGTCAGCGCCATCAGGGCCTTGGCCGTATGCAAGCGGTTCTCGGCCTCCGGGTACACGCGCGACTGCGGGCCATCGATAACAGCGTCGGTAACTTCACAACCGCGGTCCGCGGGCAGGCAGTGCATGTAGATTGCTTTTTCTTTCGCCCGCGCCATCATTGCTTCGTCACAAATCCAGTGCTGATACTGTTGGGCAACGTTCATCGCCTGCTCCGGATCGCTGAACAGTGACTCAACGCCCCAACTCTTCGGGTACACGATGTCCGCATCGGCAATCGCCTCTTCCATGTTGTCGACAACCTCGAACTTGCTGCCGGTTCGCTCCGCATTTTCGCGAGCGAGCGTCATGGTCTCGTCCATAAGCGCATATTCGGGCGGATGCGCCAGCGACACATCCATGCCAAAGCGCGTCATCAATGTGATCAAACCCTGTGGCACAGACATGGGCTTCACATAGCTGGGAGCATAGGCCCAGGAGACAGCGATCTTCAGGTCGCGCAGGTCCTTGCCGAACTCCTCACGGATTGTCATCAGGTCGGCCAGTGTCTGGCAGGGGTGATCGACGTCACACTGCATGTTAATGACCGGAACCTCCGCCCATTGCGCGACGTCACGCATATAAGACTGGCCCTCGCCCGGGACCAGGTCATGGCGAATGGCAATGCCGTGTCCATAGCCGGACAAAATGGTTCCCATGTCCTTCGGGCTCTCGCCATGAGCGATCTGCGATGTCTCCGAATCGATGAAATGGGCGTGCCCACCTAGCTGGGTCATGCCTGCCTCAAACGAGTTGCGTGTGCGCGTGGACTTGTCAAAGAAGATCAGGAACAGCGTCTTGTGCAGGAGATGCAGGGTTGGCACTCCGCTCTTGAACTCTTTCTTCAACTGATCCGCTGTATCGAGCGCGAGCATAATTTCATCGTCAGACCAGTCTTGCGTCATGAGCCAGTCGCGACCTTTCATTCGATCTGTGATCGGTCTTGCTTCGTTAGTCACTATAAATCGTCTCCTTTCGAAAATGTGTCCACGAGCGCGGCGTAGAACGCTGTGCAGCGCACGAGGTGCTCGACTTCGGTCTGCTCGTTTGGAGCGTGTGCGAAGTGCTCATGCCCCGGCCCGAAGCCAACGGTAGGGATGTTGTGCATACCGGCTGTTGCCACCCCGTTGGTGCTGAATGTCCAGTGCCCGACTTCCGGCTCCTGGTCGAATGCCCGTCTGTACGCAGTCATCGCGGCCTGTACTACCGGTTCGCTTTCGGGCATCTCCCAGGTTGGGTAGTACTTGCGGGTCGGATACGTCAGTCCCGTGTGGCTTGGTACGGCATAGTCGAGCACCGTCACAGTTGCGCATGCTGCCTGCACCGAGGGCAGTGCGAGGATTTCCGCAACCGAGGTTTCCTCGGTCTCGTTGATGGTCAGCCGACGGTCCAGGTGAATCGTGCAGCCGTCGGCGACGGCGCACAGGCTAGGTGAGGTGGAGCGTATTTCGCTGATCGTTACCGTGCCCTTACCGAGTGGCTCGCGTGGTTCCAGGGTCTCGTTGAGTTTCTCGATATCCTTGATGATGCCAGCCATCTTGTAGACTGCGTTGTCGCCACGCTCAGGTGCCGAGCCATGGCAGGAGAGGCCGGAGGTGTGTACCTCCATCTCCATTCGGCCGCGATGCCCGCGGTAGATTCGTAAACTGGTTGGCTCGGTGATAACGACGAGGTCGGGTCGCAGCCCGTCCTCGTTAACGATGTATTGCCAGCACAAGCCATCGCAATCTTCTTCCTGCACGGTTCCGGTGACATACAGTGTCACGTTGTCAGGAATGCCTCTCTTCTTAAGCAGTGCGCCGGCATAGACGCTGGATGCGACGCCGCCTTTCATGTCGCTGGTGCCCCGTCCGTAAAGAATGCCATCCTCGACGTCGCCCGAGTGTGGGTCGCGGTCCCAGAGTGACAAGTCGCCAACATCGACGGTATCGACATGGCCGTCCAGTGCGATCACCTTCGGCCCACTGCCGATCCGGCCAAGTACGTTACCCATCGGATCGATGCGTACCTCGTCGTAGCCGAGCTTCAGCATTTCGTCATAAATGCGTTTGATCACCGCACCCTCTTCCGAGCTCAGTGACGGGATGCGGATGATGTCCTGCATGAATTGCACGAGATCTGCTTCGAGTTCGCGTGCGTCGGAAAAATAGGTGTCAGTCATTATTCGATAATCCGGTTGCTTCATTAAAGGCATCGATCAGCCGATCCCACCCATCTACGACGTCCTGCGAGAACACCTCTTTCCAGAAATCCTCATCCCAAAGTTGTCGCAGTTCGTCCGATGTGCGGCCCTGTTGCTCCACCCACGTAAAGTATTTGAAGTTGTGCAGCGCCTTTTGATCGGCGTAGGTCAGTTCGCGGAGGTGGTCAGTTGTGATTCCCTGCAAGTAGCGCGCGTAATGCTGGTCAGCCATGCGCGTTGTGTATGGTCCCAGTGCTTCTTCCGCTTCCTGCATACGCGAGGAGTACAGCTGCATCGAGTCCGAGAGCGGTGTGAAGATGACGTCCCGGCCATCCATGTCGTAGTAGCGCGCCGTCTTGATGCTCGCAACCAGGTTGCAAAGACCTGAAATTCCGATCATGTTCAGGGACTGCAATATCTCTTCGTCCACTCCCTCGCGCAGCAGGCACTTGTGACCCTCTTCGCTATTGAATAAGCGCATGAGTTGCATCGTCTGCTCGTCATCGACGGCTGCAATCAGGTTGGTATTTCGAACGTTGTGTACCCACGGGATATGTTTGTCACCAATGCCTTCGATGCGGTGATCGCCGAAACCAAACTGGAGCAGGGTGGGGCACTGCAGGGCTTCGGTGGCAACGACACGAATACCGGGATGCTGCGTGCGAAGGTAATCGCCCGCCGCGATAGTTCCGGCAGAGCCTGTGGCACTGACATAGGCGGACAAGCGCTTGCCGTCGCTGTAGTGGTTCGCAAAGACTTCGCCGATCAGTGAGCCGGTCATCTGGTAGTGCCAGATGGCGTTGCCGAATTCCTCGAATTGGTTGAAAATAACAACGCCGTCGCCGCGCTCTTCTCTCAGTTCCCAGCACTTGTCGTAGATCTCCTTGACGTTCGATTCCGTACCCGGTGTAGCGATGATCTCGTCAGTACCAATTTCCTTGAGCCACTCGAAGCGTTCGCGACTCATACCTTCGGGGAGAATCGCAACAGCCGGACAGGCCAGTAGCGCACAGTCGTAAGCGCCGCCACGACAGTAATTGCCGGTCGATGGCCACACGGCCTTTTGTGTCTCGGGGTCGAAGTTACCGGTGACCAGGCGCGGGACCAGGCAGCCGTAAGCAGCACCAACTTTGTGGGCGCCAGTCGGGAACCAGTTCCCGACAATGCCGACGATCGTCGCGTCTACGCCCGTCAACGCTTTCGGGAACTCGATCCAGTTGCCTTCGCCAAAGCCCCCACCCTGCGCGACAGGCTCGTTCTTCCAGGTAATGCGAAACAGGTTCGCAGGATCCATGTCCCACAGACCGACGTCTTTTAGTCTTGCAGATATCCGGGCAGGCACCAGGCGCGGATCTTTCTGCTGCGCAAACGTCGGCAGGACAATATTGCGCTCACGCGCACGAGCGACGGTTTTTTCAAGAACGTCACTGCGGATGTTCGGAATCAGGCTCATTGTTCGCCTCCAAGAGCGACTTTCGGAATTGGTTTTCGGTCGCCCCATGCCATTTCAACTTCAGTGTTTTGCTCGCGCATCGCTCGCAATAGTTCGTCCTGATCGACAGGCAAGCTGCGCATGCGTACGCCAGTGGCGCGGTAGATTGCATTGGTGATGGCCGCGCTGGTCGGGATGCTCGGCAACTCGCCCACGCCTTTCGCTCCGTACGGTCCTGCGGACGTCTGGTGTTCCACGATACGGTTGCTGATCTCGGGCGTGTGACGGATGCTCGGTATCTTGTAGCGGGCCAGTACATCGGTCCAGGGAACGCCGTCTTCCTGGATGTAGTGTTCCGTCAGCGTGTAGCCGATACACATGACGATGCCGCCCTCGATTTGTCCTTGCAGCGTCAAAGGGTTTATGGCGCGACCGACATCATGTGCCGCAATAATCTTCTTAACACTCACTTCGCCCGTGTCCATGTCGATCTCGCACAAGGCGGCTTGCGCACAGTAGCTGAAGGCGACGTGCATATCGCCACCGCTACCGAGCGGTTTGGTTTCGGGCGCCATGTAATCATGCCGGACGACAACGGGTGTTCCCGGTTCCGCCTCCAGGCGTGCAGCCGCATCTGCCGCTGCGAGGCGCACAGCGTTACCGCTGACATACGTTTGCCGACTCGCAGTCGTAGGACCGCCGTCGGGGCAGAAATCGGTGTCCCCGAGTAATACATTGACCGCGCTCGCTTTGATGCCGAGTTCTTCAGCAGCGCAGGCGGCAAGTACTGCTGGCAAGCCCTGGCCCATTTCTGCGGATGAGATACGTACCTCGGCGGTCGTGCCTTTACTGTCATCTGGCCACACTTCAACTTCCGCGCTGGCCTTGTCAGGTGCGCCGCCACCGAGGCCGGTGTTCTTGTAGGCAACGGCCAGGCCCCAGGCGAAGCGTTTGTTGCCTTCCTCCCAGGTCCAGCGAAAACTGTCGTCGCGCATGTCCTGTTCGACGAGATCGATGCATTCCTGCAGCCCTGCACTCTCGCGCAGGACCTGGCCGGTCGAGGTTACCGATCCGACGTCCAGCGCGTTGATGCGGCGAATCTCGATGACATCCAGTTCGAGCTGTTCCGCGAGGCGGTCCATGTTGCTTTCAACCGCGAAACAACTCTGCGTCACGCCAAAGCCGCGGAATGCGCCGCTCGGTGCGTTATTGGTATACATGGCAAAGCAGTCCACCTTCACGTTCGGCACATCGTAGGGACCGGCGGCGTGCGTGCTGGCGCGGGTCAGCACTTTCTCACTGAGACTGGCGTACGCGCCGCCGTCGCCATAGAGCGTAGCTTCGACGGCCGTCAATTTGCCGTCACGCGTCGCACCAGTGCGTATGCGAATGACCGTGGCATGCCGCTTTGGATGAACCAGCAGGCTTTCCTGGCGCGAATACAACATCTTGACGGGGCGCTGTGTTTTTTCGGCGAGCAGTGCCGCGTGAATCTGGCCTGTGATGTCTTCTTTGCCACCAAAGCCGCCACCCATAAGTGTCGCCACGATGCGCACCGATTCCGGCTCAAGGCCCAGTGTTGCGGCAACCTGGTCACGGTCACCGTAAGGAATCTGACTGCCAACATAAACCGTCGTCTTGTCATGCCGGGCAGTTTCACCTCGTGCTGCGGCAGCATCGCAAATCCCGCCAAAATTCTCCGGGCTGTATCCGGCAGGTACGCCGATCGAGCATTCGGGTTCGAGGAACATATGCTCCGTTGCCGGCGTTCGGTAGGTCTGGTCGATGATCGTGTCAGCTTCGGCAAACCCGGCAGCAATATCGCCCTTGATGACCTTGATGTGTTTGAGCAAATTGCCCTCGGCTCGGTCTTCATGCACAAGTGGCGAATCCGGTTTCGCGGCGTCAATTGCATCGCTGACGATGGGCAGTTTCTCATAGTCGACCGCGATCAAGTCCAGCGCTGCGGCTGCGACTTCCTCGCTATCGGCGGCAACAATAGCAATGGCATCGCCGGCATAACGGACCTTGTCCGCGCACAGCACCGGCCAATCGGTGATAAAGACACCGTGCAGGTTTCTGCCCGGAATGTCTTCGTGTGTCAGGACGGCGTGGACGCCGGCCAGGTCTCGCGCCGCGCTTGTGTCGATTGACAGGATCCTGGCATGCGGGATGTTCGCTCGCTTCGTACGCGCATACAGCATGCCAGCGAATCGATAGTCGTCGGTAAATCGGGCTTCGCCCGTGATCTTGTCCCTGGCCTGCAGGTTAGGCATCGGCTTGCCGATTGAGTGACTTGCAGGCTGCGAGACGGGTATCAGGGGAGGGACGTCCTGACCGGAGGCCAGCAAGATGGCGCGGCTGATGCTCTGGTAGCCGGTGCAGCGGCAAAAGGTGTCTTTTAGAGCGACGGCGATGTGCTCTTCAGTCAGTACCTCGCCGGCCGCTTTCTTCTCCTCGATGAGTGCTTTCGCGGTCATGATGACGCCAGGCGTGCAGATTCCGCACTGCACCGCACCGTGATCCAGAAACGCCTGCTGCAACGCATGCAGTTCGCCGTCCTGCGAAAGGTTCTCGATGGTTTCGACCTGCGTGCCGTTTGCCTTGAAGGCCGGATAGACGCAACTCACGACGGGCGTGCCATCCACCAGCACCGTACAGATACCGCACTCGGCCTCGTTGCAGCCTATTTTCGTTCCGGTTAGCTGCAGGTCCTTGCGCAGCACCTCTGAGAGATAGCGCGACTCCGGCACATCGAGGTCTACCGGCCTGCCGTTCACGGTCATCCGCAGTCTGCTCATAGGCGGGCTCCACGCGATCGTTCAGAGGCACGCTTCAGAATGGCAGGCAGGAAAGTACGCACCATCCGCTCCCGGTATTCCTGGCTCGCGCGGTACTTGCTCGAGCGGAGTGTGACGCTCGCCAGCGCTGCCTCGGCCGTCTTATCGAATAATTCGCTTGAGGCAATGTTACCCACGCGCACTTCCATCGCTGCCTCGGCGAGGAAAGGCACTGGCCCGACCGGCCCCATGCTGATGCGCGCATTGCTGATCGTGTCGTCATCCTCCAGCTTTAGCCGAACGGCCATGGAGATGATGGGCAGGCACAAGCCCTGCGGACGCATTACGCGATGATGAGCCGATCCCTCGCGGGGCCCTGTGGGCTTGAAGCGCAACCGTGTCAGTACCTCGCGATGACGATCTATGAAACTCTTGCCTGGCGCCCGAAACGATTCCTGCATTGGAATCCAGCGCGTAGCGTCTGCAGCCGCGATCTCGATCTCACCGCCCAGGGCCAGCAGGCCGATGGTGCCGTCGCCGGCCGGTAGTGCGTGAGCGACGTTCCCGGCGAGCGTACCTACGTTGCGAACCTGTGGTCCACCAATCACGCTACAGCTTTCGGACAGGCAGGTTCCATACTCAATGATCCGTGCGTCCCTGACGATTTGGCTGTGCGTTACACCGCAGCCGATCACGATGTGGTCATCGTCGACCTCGATCGTATCCAGGCCCGGAATACGAGAGACATCCACCAGGGCTTCGACAGGGCGGTGCAATCCACGGCGAATTTCCACGAGCAAATCAGTGCCGCCGCCAACGACACGAGCTTGCCCGTCATAGCGCTGCAATGTGTCGACAGCCTCTGCTACAGATTTTGGCGTGTAGTAGCTCTGCCAGCGATTTGCCGAGGAATTCGTCATCGTCGTACCGGGTTAGTTGATCCGTGCCCAGATGTCGGGGGCGCGTTCGGCGCAGTGGGCGCGAATGGCGGCTTCGTCAAGATCCGGCAGTTGGCCGTCCTCGACAACAACGCGACCTCTTGCGATCGTCGTCGCAACGCGGCTGAAGCCAACGCCGAACATCAGGTGGCCATAAAACGTTTCCGCATTCAGCGGGGTAAACGGAACATAGTCGTGAATCACGACGTCTGCGAGTTGCCCTGCCGCCAGCGCGCCGCGCGGCTCGCCAAACAAACGATTGCATATGTCGCTATTGTTCCTGAGCAGAATTTCGCAGGCCTCGACGAACGCCAGGGTGGGGTCTCTGTGTTCGGCACGCTGATGCAGGTACATGGCTCGCGCTTGAGAAATCAGGTGCGAGGATATGCCATCGGTGCCGACGCCGACCGTTACACCGTGATCGAGCATCTTCAGGAAAGGTGATACACCAAGCCCGTTGTTCATATTGGACTCAGGGTTGTTCACGAGTATGGAGCCGGTGGAGTGCAGCAGATCAAGCTCTGCAGGTGTAAGGCAGGTGCCGTGCACGAAGATGGTCTTGTCGCCCGGAATGCCGAAGTCGGCAAATCGCTCCATGATTTTCCTGCCATAGCGTTCCGCAGTCGTCTGCACGTCGATTTCATCTTCGGCCACGTGCACGTGGAAACCGGCATCAAGTGATTCTGCAGCCGCGGCGCAACGCTCCAGCGTTTTGTCGCCAAGCGTCATTGACGCATGCAAGCCGAACAAGGCGCTCATCTGTTTGTCGCTGGAATCGCGGCACTTGCGTATATAGCGTTCGTTTTCCTCGATACCTTCTCCGTCTTTGTTTCGATCCGAGACCTCGTAACAAAGACAACCGCTCAAACCAACATCGTGGAATGCTCGCTCCACCTGGTCGAGGCTGCCGTCACAGCAGGATGGTGAAGCATGATGGTCGATGATCGTGGTGCAGCCGGCGCGCGCGGCATCCATCAGGGCCAGCAGGGCAGAGTAGTACACGTCCTCGGAATCGAGCGCTGCGTCGAGCTTCCACCACAAGCTCTTGAGGTTCTGCTCGAAATTCCGCGCTGGCGGGCCTGGCGGCGTGAAGCCACGGGCGAAGGTGGAGTAGAGATGATGGTGGGCGTTAATCAGACCTGGCATGACAAGCTTGCCGCCGGCATCAATCGTGCGGTCGGCCGAACAGGAGTCGGGATCCAGGTTGCCAACGGCGACAATCTGGTCGTCGTCTATAAGGACACAGCCGTTCTCGACGAAGTTATCGGCGTCATCGAGCGTGGCCAGGTGGCCGTTGGTGATCAGCAGCGAGGTCATACATCTGGTCTCTTTTCCCCGAGAATAGACGTCGCAGCCGGCTCAGTCGGTCGTGGTAATTCCTTATATATTGCCGGCAGGTACGGCATTGATTTTGCGAGGCCTCTCAGCAGTACGGCCATCGTGGCCTGCGGCTCCTCCCGCGCCGGATTGTCGCCGTCAGCGCCGAGCTCGCTGTCGAGTTCGATACGGTGCGTCGCTCCCTGCCAGCGGGCATCCATCGCCCACCGGCCCTCATTCCTGAATACCATGAAAGCATTGTCCTGCTGCGCCTCGAATTCCGGGCGGTCGAGGTACAGCCGGGGTTTATCGCGCCAGGGCCGTCCCGCAGTAGGGCAAAAAGTCGTGCAATTGCCGCACTCGTTGCAGAGATCACTGAGGACCGCGACCTGGAACGGCTGCTCAACCGTGGCGCCCTGATCCGGGACGTCCGTCTCGTAGGTCAGTAATGCGAGGTTAGGACAAACCCCTACGCACAGACTGCAATAGGTATCGCAATCCAGGCAGCGGGCGGCTTCTGTGCTGGCCTGTTGCGCATCATAAGTGAGCACAACTTCCCTGGCGTCGTCACGGTCCTTGAGCGGTGTGTGTTTTGCCGGAACACGCCATTCGCGACGACTCCGCCGTCGCAGCAATTGAGCCGTATCGAGTGTAGCGGTCATGGCGGAATCGCAGCCCGGCGGTTGGCGGTGCAGGATGGCATCGGCGATCGCCTTTCCAGCAGCCACGGCCTTGACGATCGAGGCAGGTCCGTCATTGGCTACATCACCACCGGCATAGATTCCGGGTACTGACGTCTCGAAGCTCACGGGATCAACTTCGATGTAGCCTTTGTCATTGACAGCGATCGCTTCCTCGTCAAAAAAATCCAGAACGGCATGCTGGCTAATGGCCAGAATCAGTGTGTCCAGTGGCACTTCGAAGTCCGAGTCGGGGACCTCGTGCGGTATCTTGCGGCCGGAGGCATCACGATCGCCCGTGTACGTCATTCGACGACACTCGAGCGCCTTGAGTTTTCCGTCGCTGATGATCAATCGTTGCGGCTTGCATAGCTCTAGCACCTCGATGCCTTCGTCGAGCAGATGTGTGATTTCCTCACGATCGGCTGGCATTTGGTCGATGGTGCGCCGGTAAATCAGGCTGACTCGTCCGTCTGACTGCCGCCGGGCAACTCGTGCGCAATCCATAGCCGTGTCACCGGCACCGATGACGCCGACATGTCGCGTCGATTCGATCGGTTCTCCTTCCCGGGCGCGCCGCAAAAAGCTAAGTGCGTCGATCACACCATCACAGTCTTCGCCCGCAAGGCCCAGCGTCTTACTGAGCTGGGCGCCTACCATGATTACGATCTTGTCAAAGCCATCCCGACGCAGTTGCGACAGATCGAAGTCCCGACCCGCTTTAACACCAAAGTGGAACTGAACGCCGAGCTCTTCGAGCAAACCGAAATCCCGGTCGAATACTTTTCGAGGAAGCCGGTACTCCGGGACCGCACCGCTGACCATGCCGCCGGCATAGCGATACTCCTCGAACACATCAACCTGGACCCCGGCAGAAGCCAGCTCGGATGCGGCCGCCATGCCACCAGGTCCGGCCCCGATGATCGCGACCTTGCTACCGGCAGGCTGAGTCTGTGTGTTCTCGGTCGGCGATGGATTGAAGTCTGAAATGAAGCGCTTGATGTCGCGGATTGCCACGGGTTCATCGAGGTGGGTGCGGACACAGGTTCCTTCGCACAGATGGTCACAAACGCGGCCGAGCACACAGGCCAGCGGATTATCCTGCCGCACTATGCGCAGCGCCTCGGCGTTGTTGCCGTTACGCACCGCATTCATGTACTGCGGGACCTTCTGATTGATCGGGCACTCATCGATACACGGTGCCTTGATGCAGTCGAACAGACCGAGTTCACGCGACGTCTTCGTGTGTGACGTATCGAATGTGGCTTTCTTGTATTGCGGATCGTCCAGCGTCAGTTCGGCGTAGTGAAACAGGTTAAGGCGAGCAGCCGCCTGGACATCCGCAAGCGACTCGTTTGTCTTTGCCGCATTGAATATGAACTCGTCAATATTGGCCGCTTTCACTTTAGCAAACGCGTCGTTCGCAACCTCGAGATACTGCAGCAATCTCATGTAGCCGCCGGTCTTCAGCAGATCGGAACACACGGTGATGGTCTGCATGCCTGATGCGAGCAGATCCGGCGCGTTGAAGCAGTTCGCCCCCGCGGAAAACGACATCGGCAATTTCCCGTCAAACTCTTCCGCCAATTGCTGCGCGAGGTTAACGGTAATCGCGTGCAGTGGTCGCCCGGACAGGTACATCATCTTCTCGCTGTCGTTGAAGACCGAGCGCGTGTTTTCGACTTCCAGGGTGTTTGACAGTTTTACGCCGAAGTCGAGGCCACAGTCTTTCGCGATTGCCTGCAGGTTGCCCAGCATCTTCACGGCATCGGCGTATTTCAAGTCATGTTCGAACGCGATGTCCGGCACCACGACATCGGAATATTGCAGGTCCTCATTCAGGATCGTGCGTACCCGCTCGGGCCCGAGCAATGTCGGATTGCACTTCACGAGCGTGTGCAGTCGCCGCTCTCGCAGCAGGTAGGTGCTGATGCTCTCTATCTCGCCAGGCGGGCAGCCGTGCATTGTCGACAGGGTCACGTTGTCGGAGATGCGGTCGGGAATCTCGATATCCCGCACTTCGGGATAGAAGTGGGCAACCTGATCAGTGACCGCTTGCTTGTGCTCGGAGCAATCCTGCATCTGATCCAGGAACCACTGCATGTTCGGCTGCTGGATGCCCTCGAGGTCGTAGCCGACGCTGAGGTTAAACACGATGCCCGGCACCTGGCCCGGGAAGCCGAGCTTGTGGTGCAGCACATGTATCAAGACCCAGGCGCGAAGATACTCATCGAAGGACTGATTGACTCTCAGTTCCTGCGACCACTCAACGTTGTAGCCTTCATCCTCCATGTCGATGCAGGGCTTGGAAACATCCAGTACGTCGAGGGTCTGTACCGTCTTCAGCTCAATGTAACGCGCGCCGCACAGCCAGGAGGCCACGATGTTTTGTGCCATCTGCGAGTGAGGTCCCGCGGCAGGGCCGAACGGTGTTTCGAGTAAATGGCCGAACGCAGCCGTACGAAAGGGATCATCTTCGCGAGGTCGGTAGAAGTGCTGGCGCGGTATTGCAAAGATCGAGTCGTGGGTATCCAGCTCGGAGAATACCCACGCCACCAACTGCTCAGTACTGATTGGTTGAAACAACTCGGACATAGGAAATAATTGGACCGTTAACGCCCGATTCGTAGTATAGGCACTTGCCGCAAGGTTGCCGTGCGGTACCAGAAAATCCCCAAAAGTGACCATTTTTGCCTGCGTCACCCTTATAATGGCGCCCGCTCCGGATATCGGGCGCCCACTCATATAAAGAATCGAGCATGAGCACAGCAAAAATCATCTACACGAAGACCGACGAAGCACCGGCACTTGCCACCTATTCACTGCTGCCGATCGTCAAGGCATTCACGGACTCCGCCGGTATTGCCGTGGAGACGCGAGATATCTCTCTCTCGGGCCGTATCCTGGCGAGCTTCCCCGAAAACCTGGGTGATGAACAACGTCAAAGCGACGCGCTCGCCGAACTTGGAGATCTGGCGAAGACGCCGGACGCCAATATCATAAAGTTGCCGAATATCAGTGCCTCGATTCCGCAGTTGGCCGCCGCGATTGCCGAGCTGCAGTCGCAGGGCTTCGACATTCCTGATTACCCGGAAGAGCCCGGGACTGACGACGAGCGGGACATCAACGCGCGCTATTCGAAAGTGCTGGGTAGTGCGGTCAATCCAGTGCTGCGCGAAGGTAACTC
>Ga0164320_10000495_pt1 | contig 12927 bp, 10 predicted proteins | sample GuaBasSediGuay11_FD_113736 | JGI IMG/M metagenome (GOLD analysis project Ga0164320, IMG submission 113736) | Subseafloor sediment microbial communities from Guaymas Basin, Gulf of California, Mexico - Guay11, Core 4567-28, 0-3 cm | ecosystem: Environmental > Aquatic > Marine > Hydrothermal...
AAGCTCAGGGGAAATATGGCAAACAAGGTTGGTCGATCGCCCGCCGATGCATAGCCGTAGCTATGGAACCTCTGAACAAGTCCTATGGGGATCTCTGGCTTCCAGCGCAGTTCGGAATCAAGGCGCAACTTCGCAGGCATGCTGTGGCCTGCCAAGAAGTTGCAACGTCGAGTCCGGATTGCGCTGGAAGCCCCGGAGGGCGAGTCCTGAAGCATGTATCTGCCGCGTTGAAGCCCTTGCCAAGGACTAAGGCCATTGCCCTCGTGCTGCGCCTTGCATCTACATGCTTCAGGACTCGCAGAGACCCCATAGGACTTGTTCAGAGGTTCCCTGATCAAGGGGGATCGATCAAGATTGGCAGCCAGATTTTTCCTGACTTTGTTCAGGCATAAACTGTGGCAGATGGAACTTCGATTCATTGCGCCCAATCCTCTGATTTTCTTGTTAAACATTGATAGCATTCGCCGCCTTCGTGCTATATGCAGGCTAGTTGTCGCCGCATCCCCTGAAATACCAGGTCAGGCACTATCCGAAAATGTTTATAGCGGTCGCCTTTTATGTACTTTGCGTCACCACCAGTCACTATCAAGGCTGCATCCGACGCAAGCCGCTCAAACCAGCGATCGATTAATCGCTCGACTACTGCTATATCGGTCGGCTCATAGTCTATATGAATACAGGCCTCGGTTGAACTTCCCGGTTCATCGTTTTTGCTGATATCTGCATGCCCGAAATCGGCCATGTGCAAAATCGCCTTGAATCGCTCCATGGTCGTATTAAAGCCGGGTAGAATTGCGCCGCCCAGATGTTGCCCATCGCTGCGCATCAGGTCGATGGTAATCGCGCTACCAGCATCGACGATCATCACATCGTTATGCGTCAGCGCAGCAGCACCGAGCAGGCATAACCAGCGATCGGCGCCAATGCCCCCAGCTGGTTGATAAGCGTTGCGCACGCCATGGCGGGACTCTAGGGGGGTGATCCTGTGGATATTATCGGCAGGCAAGAATTGGCGCAGGCCGGTGAGCAGATCAGATTCAAGCACATCTATTAGCCCCGACGAGTAATAACAATGACTGGCTTTAGTATCCGTGAGAAAGGCTACGAAGCGAGACTGCCAACCCGGCGCGTAGCGTGCGCTGAATGTATATTGCAATGTCTTGTCATGCCACCACTGAGCTTTGATCGCACTATTACCGGCATCCAGTAATAGCATTAGAGCCGACCCCGCACTGATATATCCGCTGCCGAAAATTCCAGCTGCCCCGCATCGGTATCAAGCAATAACTGGCCTGCGTTATTGATACCAGCGTTCCGGCCATCGATCGACTGCTTCGGCGTTGTCACAGATATAGGCGCATTGCGAAACGCATCGATTGCATCGAATGCTTCGACTACCTGGGGAACCGTGGATTCATCGAAGTTATCGATCATAGCTACCACTTGTCGAATTGCCTCGCGAAGAATTACATCGCGTGAAACCGGGAAATTATTAATTAGGTGCACGCTAGTCGCTGGCTGGGGAATATTGCCAAAACTCTGCTCGTCCATTGATACATTGATACCAAATCCTATAGCAAAAAAGTATTCGCCCACACCGCTCATCCTCGATTCGATCAAAATACCACCCAGTTTTTTATTTTGATAATATAAATCGTTGGGCCATTTTAGCCGTACATCCCCGATGCCACAGATCTCCAACGCCTTGCATAGCGCGATCCCGGTAACGATGCTTAACAGTCCCGGATTACAGCCCTCGATCGACTTGTGCATTCCAATGGTGCAATAAATATTTTTGCCGAAGGGTGAAATCCACGCTCGACCACGCCGACCTCGCCCACCGGTTTGCATTTCCGCCAACGCTATACAGGGCCGCCGACTGGATTCGAATGACTTCAATGCATCGGCATTGGTCGATTCCGTAACCAGATGGTATTGCCACTCAAACGAATCCTGTAATGAATCCTCACTAAAATGCGTCCGGATAGATTCCATATCGATCAGCTCTAACGCCGATTCGATTTCAAGGCGATGTTCGGCCTCGGTAACTGAAACGCCCAGGTCATTTAACAGGCTCAACAGTGATGGCTCGCTATCTCGCAGAGTTTTACGCTCGAGAAATCCCTGCGTGCAAAGTTGCACCAGCTGCGAATGCAATATGGGGTCGATCACCAATTTCAGCTGCCCGTCAACCAGACCTGCCGTTGCTGAGTTTGTTCGCTTGCTTGCAATACCACGGTGTTGTTTTGCGCGGCTTTCAGGCTCAGTTCGAACTCCATCAGTTCGTCGCGCCTGAAGGCATGAATTTTCCATTGCTCGCCGACTGAAGCTAACAATAACTGCTGCTCGAGTTGTGCCAGTGTTAATTTTAAATCATTAACCGCTATAATCGCATCGTTAGCGGACAAGCCCGCTGCCTGTGCCGAGCCACCCTCACTGACGCGTAAAATCTGTAAACCACCATTTTTTTCTTCAATAAAAGCACCGAAATCAACTTCGGGTAGCGGTCCTTCATTTTTCTTGCCGCCTTTATCTTTCTGATTACTGGCAGGCCGGAAATCCATCGTTATGCCGACGCTGGCGAGCAATCCCTGCATCGGTAATTCATCGCTGGAATAAATCAGTTTGTGCATAAATTCGCGCAGGTCGCTATCTACGATTGAGCAAACCAGGTCCTGGATGGTATTGGAGTCCGTTCCCGCCCCCGTCTCCTTCCAGCTTTGCCACAACTGGCGCATAACATCGTCCAGGCTGTGTTTCGACTGGCTCAATTCCCGCATTTTTAAATCGATACACAGCGCGATTAATGCGCCTTTGGCGTAGTAGCTGACGATGGCATTTTGTGCATTTTCATCCTGTTTATAAAATTTGGTCCAGGTATTAAAACTCGATTCGGCCGCCGACTGGCGAGTACTACCCTTACCCCGCAACACACGCGTGATAGTTTGTGCCAACAGTTCCAGGTAGGACTTCTCATCGATCAGCCCGCATCGCAGCAGTGCCAGTTCATCGTAATAAGAGGTAATGCCTTCAAATGCCCACAGCAGTTCGGTGTAGACCTCCTGCTGTAAATCGTATGGCTGGTAAACTGTCGGTTTAATACGCTTTACATTCCAGGTGTGAAAATATTCATGACTGCAGAGGCCGAGAAAGTCCCGATAGGCTTCGCTGACCCCGGTTTGACCCGGTTGCGGTAGACTGTCGCGCCCACACATCAAACTAGTGCTCGATCGATGTTCGAGTCCACCGTAACCCTGGCCGACGACCATCACCAGAAACTGGTAATAATCCACCGGTGCTGGTTCGCCAAAAAAGCGTACATGGTGTTCGCATATCTTAGTCAAATCCATTTTCAGCCGGGCCTCGTCGCAACGAAAACGGCCACTGAGAATAACATCGTGCGGTATGCCACAGGCCTCAAAGTGAATTCGAGTGAAGCTCCCCATCTCTACCGGATGGTCGATCAGTTCGTCGTAATCGCTCGCCACATAGAGCCCAAATTCAAATGTTGCTGCATCTTTCGCCGATAAGGTAGTAGCGAGCTTCCAGTCGCTGCAATAGTGCGCGGGTGGTTTTTCAATCAGTATTTCGCATGGCTCTTGCGACTGGCCGATGACTTCCAGAAAAACACTCGTACCATTGTAATAGCCGTGCGTTTGATCGAGGTGGGCGCCGCGCACCGATAAATCCCAGGCGTAGACCTGATATTCTATCGTCAACGGCCCGGCACAGGGCCCCAGTCGCCAGTTTGATTTATCCTGCTGCCCGATGGCTATTATCTCGCCACCACTATGGGCGTTCATGGTGACAATATTTTTAGCGAAATCGCGGATCATGTAACTGCCGGGAATCCAGTTAGGCATTCGCAAGCACTGACCGGCGGGATCGGGACGCTCAATCTGGAGCTTAATATCAAAATAATGTGTGGCGGGATTAAGGCTAGAAATTTGGTATCGAATCATCAACTGGGGACAGCAAAGTCACAAAGACGCGGAGTTTAGCATTTTATCCGCGTTTGCGGATGACGCATACGGGCGTTTTTATTGAAGCGCAGTTTTGCCTTCGGCGCTTTCGCTCAACTGTTGGCGCAAGGCGATCAACGAGCCGTAATAATAAGGCGTATTGAGCATCTCCCTTGTCACGCGGTGCAGGATTTTTTCCGCCTTCTGGCCAATAATTTTCTCGGTATCGGGCGACGACATGATCACCTTTAACCACGCAGTCTGGGCCGACGGCAATACCGCGTCCTGTATCACCCATTGCCCGGGATCGGTTGGTATCAACGAACCCTCATTCATGTGCCAACGATCATTCTCAAAGTATCGCGCATATGCGCTCAGCGCCAATTTTTGTGCCCAGTGAATCGCTTCCTGATCCTGCAATACCTGGCCATATTCCAGGAAAGCCAGGCTGACATGCGCATAGTCTTCGAACGTGGTTTCGGCTAGCTCGCCATTGCCCACAAAGCGCACTACTTCACCATTCTCAATGAAGGACTTGCGCATGAAATCGAACTGTTTCCGCGCGGCCTGCCGGTATTTCTGATCGAAAGAAGCTCCGGCTACCAGTGCCTGCAACATCAGCGCATTCCAGCTCGCCAGGCGTTTGTTATCGACTGGCATTACCGGCCTTTTAGTCGACTGCAGTTGTTGCCTGATTTTGGCATTAATTTTCATATCACCACTACTACCGATACCAACAAGCGGTCCAGGTAAAAAGGCCTCCTGCACCGGATCGTTAGCTTCGATTTTCCACAGACCACGCAGATAACTGTAGTCCTCGTCGGACAGTGCTTGCGCCAGTTGCTGCCAGTCCCATAAATAGCCACCACCCTCCAGATTATTAATATCGACCGCAGACAGACTCGATACATAACCACCGCCAGGATGACTCATATAAGACTGGATGAATTGCAGCGTGGTTTCGGCTACCTGCCGATAACCCCGGCCGGGCCACAGGCTTTCGGCCCTGTAATAGAGCAATACCATCTGCGCGTTATCGTATAACATTTTTTCGTAATGCGGTGTTTGCCAGTCCGGATCGATGGTGTAGCGAAAAAACCCACCATCAACATGGTCCATAAGATTTCGCTCCGCCATCGAACGTAAAGTGAGGTGGACAAAATCGGTGACCTCCTGCTCAAAGCCTGCGGCCTGATCGATTAAATTGATCAGCGAAAGCAACTGCGGTATCTGTGGAAATTTGGCGGCATCGCCAAATCCACCCTGCAATTCATCGGCAACCGACATCGCCTGCTTTAAAAACCCCAGTATCAATTGATCCTCAGACCGGTCGGAGACGACCAAATCGTTGCTCGAAATCGCTTCATTTTGCATATCGATAAAAAAATTCTGCGCGGCGGAGGCGATCTCTTCACCACGCGATATCCACTGCGCCTGCAGTTGCTGCAATACGTCAATAAAGCTGGATCGCGGAAGATAGGTGAACCCGGTCAGCGGATAACCTTGTGGTGTTAAAAAAACATTCAGCGGCCATCCTGCGGACCCTCGCGTTTTATTAACGAACTGGATCAATCGGCGATCGAGTTCGGGTCTTAACTCCCGATCAATTTTCACCGAGATAAAATCCTGGCCCAGTATTTTCGCCACATCGGTATTACTGAAACTCTCACGCTGCATCACGTGACACCAGTGGCAGGAAAAATAACCCACCGAGACAAATATTAATTTATTCTGCTGTCTCGCCTGCTTGAGCACCGCTTCGTCCCAAACCTGCCAATCGACCGGGTCGTCTGCATGCATGGCTAAATAGGGCGAAGGATGGTGGGCCAGCGAATTTTTAGCAGCAGGTATTGCCTGCGTGAAAATGCACAGTGCCGCTAGTATTAGAGCCCGTACACTTTTACTCATTATGATTCTGTTCCCTCACGCGGATTTGGCTATAATTATAAGTCTTTATCCTCAATATGACCAAATAATGAACCAGCAGTTGCAGCTTTTAAAGCGTCATTCAACACCAGCCAAAGTACTGATTGACCCAGCGCCTGATGATACTCAGCTGCGCGAGATACTCTCGATTGCGATGCATGCACCCGATCACGCACGACTGCATCCTTACCGCTTTATCACCATCCACGGGGATGCACGCCATGCCCTGTCGGAGGTGTTTGCTGCAGCGGTTAAACGTCGCGACCCCGATGTCAGCGAGGCTTATCTTGCCAAACAAAAAGACAAGCCGCTACGCTCACCGTTGATTGTCGTGGTGGTCGCCTGTTTGAGCGACGACCCGAAGGTACCGAAAATCGAGCAAATGTTAAGTGCTGGTGCGGCAGCGCATAATGTACTGCTGGCGAGCAATGCGATGGGATTTGGTTCGATCTGGCTAACCGGTGACAATGCTTATGACAGCGGTGTCTGCGAAGCCCTGGGAATGGCATCAAACGAAAAAATTATCGGATTTATTTATCTCGGCACCGAGAAAAGAATTCTGCCGAGTCCACCGAAGCCGAGTGTTGATGAAAAGATTACCTGCTGGAAAAAACGCATAGTTCGTAACCAGGCAACCTGAAACTTATTTAACACTTATGTGTCACTGTATTATTTCCACGTCCCATACTTTAAAATCACGGCATGGATGATTGGTTTGACAGCGACATTAACGCTGGTTTTTGAACTTTTAAACTGAATACTAAAAGCGGAGGGGCCAGATAAATAACCCCTTCACCTTTTGCTGTTCGTGTGTACACGCATTGTTAAAATTTACTCACCCGAGTTGAGCATTTTACTGCCAAGATAGCCATATTGAGAGCTTGGATGCTGTTCTTTATAAGTCGCGGGTTCAGCTTTTAAAGGTTTCATAAAAATCTCATTGGCAGGTTAAGTTTAAGTCAGCACACATTATCCGATCGAGTTTATTCAGCTTTAGCCATATATCAGTTAAACTGCCGCGTTTCGATCTATAGCAGACTCAGGCTCCCATGTCAGAACCCGGTCGTGTCGACACAGACACCTCAAATTTTATACGCGATGCCATTTTGGCGGATATCGCCGCCAAAAAAACCAGTAAGGTAATCACCCGTTTTCCACCCGAACCGAATGGTTATCTGCACATTGGCCATGCCAAGTCGATTTGCCTGAATTTTGGTATCGCACGTGATTTCGGCGGTTACTGTAATTTGCGCTTCGACGACACCAACCCGGAAAAGGAAAACATTGAATATATCAATGCGATTCGGCGCGATGTCGAGTGGCTCGGGTTTAGCTGGCATTCGAATCCATTCGCGTCAGACTATTTTGACCAGTTATACGCCTATGCCGTGCAACTCATCGAACAGGGTGATGCCTATGTCGACAGTCAAAATGCCGATGATATCCGCAAAAATCGTGGCACCCTGACCAGCCCCGGAGTCGCAGGGCCTTATCGAGATCGGAGTGTCGAGGAAAACCTGCAACTGTTCGAAGCAATGAAAGCGGGTAAATATCCAGATGGCGAGCATGTGTTGCGCGCCAAAATTGATATCGAGTCGGGCAATATCAATCTGCGTGACCCGGTTATTTATCGCATTCGTCACGTCACGCATCACAATACCGGTGATAAATGGTGCATCTACCCACTCTACGATTTCACTCACGGATTGTCTGACGCGATTGAAGGTATTACCCATTCGCTGTGTACACTGGAGTTTGAAGATCACCGGCCCTTGTACGACTGGATTCTTGAAAAACTCGACCCTCCCTGTCATCCACGGCAGATCGAATTCGCGCGCCTACAACTTGAGTATTCGCTCACCAGCAAGCGCAGGCTCAACCTGCTGGTGAATGAAGGGCATGTCGACGGCTGGGATGACCCTCGGATGCTGACGATTTCGGGTATGCGGCGCCGGGGATTCACACCGGAATCAATCGTCAATTTTTGCGATATGATTGGCATGACCAAGAAAGATAGTACGATTCAAATGGGCGTGCTCGAAAACGCATTGCGCGACGATTTGAATACTCGTGCCGAGCGGCGCATGGCGGTGATTAATCCACTCAAAGTCATCATCGAAAACTATCCCGAAGACCAGGAAGAAATGGTAACCGGTATTAACTATCCGCAAAATTCCGATTCCAGTACACGGCAAATTCCTTTCTCTCGTGAGATTTATATCGAGCAGGATGACTTTATGGAAGATGCACCTAAAAAGTTTTTTCGCCTCAGCCCCGGACGCGAGGTTCGACTCCGGTTTGCTTATTACATCACCTGTAAAGAAGTGGTAAAAAATGCAGACGGCAGTGTCGAATCATTGATATGTACCTACGACCCCGAGAGCCGTGGTGGCAAATCTGCCGATGGCCGCAAGGTGAAAGGAACGATACATTGGGTTAGTGCTAAGCATGCTGTTCAGGCCCGGGTTAATCTGTACGACAGGCTGTTTAATACGCCTAACCCCGGTGCACAAAGCGAATTTACTTCCGCGATCAATCCCGACTCTAACGTCGCCATCGACAAAGCGATGCTGGAACCGGCGATCGAGCTAACCGACAACAAAATTGCCTATCAATTTGAACGCCTCGGTTATTTTATCAGCGACCTTGAGTCGACCCCTGAGAAACCAATATTCAATCGCACTATTAGTTTGCGCGATAGCTGGGCTAAGATAGAACAGTCCAGGTAATAGTGAAAAAACCCGCGATACAAATTCTGCTCGATCAAAAGCCGCAAACTACGAAATCAGGTGTCAATTTGTTATTTTTTGGTCATTCCGCATCGACTACAACCCTGATCAGAAGCATCTGCAATAAAATAGATTGCGATGTATTTATTGGCACGATGTATCGACGAGATGCCGCAGGTACATTCAGCCTGTGTATAGAATCGCTGGATCACAATACTCTGGCCGCGTCGAAAGTTGACAGCGCACAGTATCTTAATGATCAGATCGAAATAAAAATCCGTTCGCATCCGGATCAATATCAGTGGGGCTATAAAAGATTTACTCGCGCAGTATACGATACGCTGTAATATGCGCACCGCTAATTCTAATTCGTAATACACCAACAGATGCGTAAGCAAAAAATTTAAGGAACGGTTCAATGGCAGCATATTTGATCGAGCTCTACAACAAAACCGTATTGCAAAAACCGGTGGTCACACTGGTCATTACTGCAATTATCGCCGGTTTTTTTATCGCCAATGTTTCGCATTTTGAACTGGATGCATCAGCCGACTCACTGATTCTGGAAAATGATGCCGCACTGAAATACTACCGAAGCATACGCGAACAGTATGGTTCGGACGATTTCTTGATCGTTACTTACAGCCCAAAATTACCACTGTTCGACCCGGAAACTCTAAGCGACATCAGACAACTGAGAGACGGACTGGCGGAAATCGAATATGTAGACTCAGTCATCAGCATGCTCGATGTTCCCCTGGTGAGCAGTCCACCGATGACCCTCAACGAGATATCGAAAAAAATCCGGACGCTGGAGAGTGCAGATGTCGATATCGTGCTAGCACAACGGGAATTGACCAGCAGTGCGCTGTACCAGGATTTACTGGTTAGTAGTCAGGGCGATACTACCGCGTTGCAAGTTAACCTGATAGGCAACGAGCGATTAGTCGAATTAACTCGGGAACGTGATCGGATTTACGAAGCTGTAACACCTACTACCGAACATAACCAGCGACTGAAGCAATTGAGTTCAGAGATTAAAACGCTCAACCTGGCGCTCAACGAAAAGCGAGATCGGACTATCCAGCAGGTGCGGGAAGTGATGGATACACATCGCAACAACGCGACGCTTTATCTCGGTGGCGTGCCAATGATAGTCACCGACTCTATCGATTTTATCCGCGGAGATTTAAAGGTATTTGGCGCGGGGGTGATCGCCTTTATCGTAGTTATTTTAAGCATTTCATTTGGTTCTCTGCGATGGGTTGTACTGCCGCTAATTGCCTGTTTAACCAGCGCGATGGTGATGATGGGATATCTGGGATGGATGCAGTGGCCGGTTACAGTGGTTTCATCCAACTTTGTGTCACTGTTATTAATCATAACCCTTTCGCTCATTATCCACCTGATTGTGCGCTACCGCGAACTGGTCGCACTCAATGCCGAGTATTCACAGTTTGACCTGGTACGTGAAACAGTACACAGTAAATTCATACCCTGCGTTTTCACCGCGGTGACGACAATGGTCGCTTTCGGCTCACTCCTGGTTAGCGGCATTCGACCGGTAATCGATTTTGGCTGGATGATGGTGATTGGCATTACCATCTCTTTCATACTCGCGTTTACACTGTTCCCGGCCGCATTAATCCTGATGCCGAGACTGGATAATAAATCAAAAAAAGACGTTACCGGCAAAATTACTGCTTCGATAGCAAGCTTTATTCAACATCATAACAAAGCCACTCTATTCCTGTTCGCGATACTGACAGCCATAGGCCTGTCGGGCATACCCCAGCTATCGGTGGAAAACAGATTTATCGATTATTACAAGGAAAACACCGAAATTTTTCAGGGCATGAGCCTGATTGACGAAAAGCTCGGCGGTACCACGCCGATGGATGTGATCATCGATGCTCCGAAAGATGAGTTTTCTGAAGATGATGGGTTTGACCTGGCGGACCTGGCAGACCTGTTGTTGGGTGGCGATATTACTACGAGCTACTGGTTTAACCGCGATGGCTTACAGGATGTGGCTGAAATTCACGCCTACCTGGAAAGTTTGCCCGAAACCGGCAAGGTGCTTTCGGTACATACCGGCATGCAAATGCTGCGGGCCCTCAATGAGGGCAAACCTTATAGTGATTTCAAGTTAGCGATCGTATACAAACGTATTCCAGAAGAGGTGAAGGATGCATTGATCACACCCTATCTATCGGCCGATGGAAATCAGATTCGTTTCAGTATTCGTATTTATGAATCCGATAAATCGCTAAAACGCCAGGCGCTAATAGACAAAATTAACAAGCATCTGACCACCGAGCTCGGCCTCGAAGTCGAGCAGGTGAAAGTTTCCGGCATGGCGGTTCTTTACAATAATCTGCTGCAAAGCCTGTTTCAATCGCAAATTTTAACCATTGGCGCGGTGTTTATCGCCATACTGCTGATGTTTATACTTTTATTTCGAGCAGTTCGCCTTTCGATCGCAACAATCGTTCCAAACATGATCGCCGCGGGTTTAATACTCGGCTTGATGGGCTGGATTGGGATACCGCTCGACATCATGACGATTACCATTGCAGCCATCAGTATTGGCATCGGTGTCGATGATTCAATTCATTATGTGCATCGATTTCGGGAAGAATATACGATTGACCAGGACTACTGGGCGGCAATAAAACGTTGCCACAGCAGTATTGGATATGCGCTTTTTTATACGACGGTAACCGTGGTGCTTGGATTTTCTATATTGGCGTTTTCGAATTTTATCCCGACCATCTATTTTGGCCTGCTCGCCGGCCTGGCGATGACCGCAGCTCTGGTAGCAAACTTGATGTTGCTACCGGTACTGATCGCAAAATTTGAGTTAGCCTAGCAGTCTGCATGGAGGGGTAGTCTGACGAAAATCGGCAAAGGGTTGTATTCGCAAAAATCCCGTCGGATTTTCGAAAACCAATTCATTGACCCGGTTCGTCAGCAACCGGCTTTAAAATGGAGATAGCCTGGATCTCGAACTTTATAAATTTCTCATAGCGGTGGGAACTGCAAATAATGAACATCATTAATATTCGGTAAAACGCGCAGTGTATCCAGGTCTTCGTCGCTCGGCCTTTCGTCAATTTCCAGTAAGACAATCGCGTTGCCGCCACTGCTATCACGACCGAGATGCATGTTGGCAATATTTATGCCGCTAGTAGCAGTCGTCATGCCAATCGCACCAACCACACCTGGCGTATCCGGGTTGGTGATATAAAGCATATGCTCGCCTAATTCAGATTCAAGCTCTATACCCTTGACGTCGATAACCCTGGGCCGGTTCTTGATCAACGTGCCGCTGATATGGCGTGAACGCGATTCGGTTTCTACCGCAACACTGATGCGGCAGGGATACTCGTCTTTACCTTCGTTATGCGCTTCGATAATGTCGATATTACGCTCACGCGCTAACTCACGTGCATTCACCGAATTGACGAAACTACTGTGGTGTTCGAGCAACGACTGAATTACCTGGTTTGTTAGCGGCGCAATATTCAACTCGTTGACATCGCCTCCATAGGTAACGGTGAGTGATCGAATCGGGTCGTGTGTAAGTTGACCGACGAATGATCCAAGTCGTTGTGCGAGTTGCAAATAAGGTTTTAGTTTTTTCGATTCCTCGGCACTCAAACTAGGCGCATTGAGTGCATTATTGATCGCGCCAGTAAGCAGGTAGTCACTGATTTGATCGGCAATTTGTACAGCAACCTTCTCCTGCGCTTCGACGGTAGAGGCTCCCAGGTGTGGCGTACAAATCACATTCTCCAGTCCGAATAGTGGATTATCTTTGGCTGGCTCGACTTCGAACACGTCCAGCGCTGCGCCTTTCAGGTGCCCATTAGTAAGCGCTATATGCAATGCCAATTCATCGACCAGACCCCCACGCGCGCAGTTGACTAACAGGCTACCAGGTTTCATTTTATTTAACGCACTGGCGCTGATGATATTAGCTGTCTCGGGTGTTTTCGGCACGTGTAGCGATATGATATCGGAGCTTGCCAACAAAGTATCCAGGTCAACTTTTTGTACACCCATCTTGTCGGCACGTTCGTCGGTTAGATATGGGTCATAGGCTTGCACCCGCAATCCGTAGCCGATTGATTTCTTCGCCATGATAGAACCGATGTTGCCGACACCGATGATACCCTGCAGTCTGCCGGTTAATTCCATTCCCATAAAGCGTGATTTTTCCCATTTACTGGCCTGGGTCGAGATATTCGCCTGCGGAATATGTCGCGCCAGCGCAAGCATCATCGCCCTCGCATGCTCAGCGGTAG
>Ga0164320_10000496_pt1 | contig 12927 bp, 10 predicted proteins | sample GuaBasSediGuay11_FD_113736 | JGI IMG/M metagenome (GOLD analysis project Ga0164320, IMG submission 113736) | Subseafloor sediment microbial communities from Guaymas Basin, Gulf of California, Mexico - Guay11, Core 4567-28, 0-3 cm | ecosystem: Environmental > Aquatic > Marine > Hydrothermal...
CCGTGGCCCCCCGCTTCGACTACGCCATTCCTGCTCGCCTCGGGAACCTCGAGATGGACCACGACCGGACGCCCGCTACAACTGAGGCGCGCCGCACGCCGGAAGAGCTCGGGGAGACGCTCAAAGGAAGGCACCGCGCCGCTCCATTTGGTCATGGCACGGGTCACCCCGGTCTGGTCGAAGTACTGATAGGTGCCGCCGCGATCCGGATAAGCAATGGGCGTCCGCCGGCACGAGGTGACCAGCAAGACCCGGTTGCCCTCTCCATTCTCGACGGCAACGCCCGGCAGAATGTTGGCGACGCCCGGCCCGTTGGATGCCATGCAAACCCCAAGCTTGCCGGTCAGCCTCGCGTACGCGCCTGCCATGTGGGCGGCGCTCGTTTCATGCCGCGGCGTAATCAGTCGAATGCCATGCTTCTCGAAGCTTGCGAAGAAGCCCATGTACGTGCCGTCGACAATCCCGAACACGACTTCGACGCCCTCGGCGGCCAACATCTGTGCGAGCGCGTCTCCTCCAACGACCTGGGTCATGGCGATCCTTTCTGCGTCCGAGTGGCCGCTGAGGCGTCACTGTACGCCCCCGCTTTCCGGAGCCGAACGCGAAACATTTGCGCCTGAAAAACCTACGAATTCACCTTCGTGGCCGCGCTACGGTCGCCTGCCGGCGGAGGCTGCCAGTGAGCGATCCTTGTCGGCGCCCTGCGGGTCGAGGCAGATGAACGACGGCACCCCATCCTCGATCGCGTATGCCGGCAAGTTGGAAGAGCTCGAACAGACCTTCCCGTCCTTCGTGAACACCAGATCGCGCAGCCAGGTGACGCGCGTTGGGTTCGGGTAGCTGATGAACCGCTCTTCTTTCGGAATGAAGCGCAAGATGCTGTCCGACATGTTGGAGGTCATCCAGACGTCTCCGGTCTGCGGGTGGACGTTGAGCGCGTACGGTGTCTCGTACTCGTCCGGCGAGAGGGTTGGCAGTGTGTACGTCTTGAACTCTTTGGTGGCGGGGTCGAAACGCAACAAGGCGCTTTCGTCGAACGAAGGAATCCAGAGGATGCCGTCTGCGTCGAATCGGGGACGCCTCGGTCCCGCGAGCGGCGTTTCATATTCCGTGATCTTCAGAGTTTCGGGATCGATGTGACCGATGATGTTCGCGTAGAGCTTGGCGTACCAGACACCCCCATCCTTGGGATGGATGTCGAGCCCGTACGGCATGTTGAAGAGGTCGTCGTACTCGATGCCGTTCAGCATCTTGTGCGCCGAGAGATCGATGTGCTTGTCCTCGCGTGGCGACCGAGCCGAGTACTTCAGGAGCATCGGAAAGAAGGTGTCCGCAACCCAGCGCCAAAACCCGTTGTGCGGGAGCTGGATGAGCGTAAAGCTCTCCGTTTGTGGATCGAAACGCCCCACCTGATTCGACACCGCGAGCGTGAACCACACGATCCCCTGCGGATCCACGCGAATGGTGTGCGGATACAACGCATCCTCGCCGATCTCGTACAGCCGGAAGGCCTTGGTGTCCGGATGAAAGGACATGAGCGTCGAGGACAAGGCATTGGTGATCCAGAAACGACCGTCCTTGGCTTGCGCCATGCTGTGCGGCCCGTGCTGCCCGGTGAAGATGCCAATCGGAAGCGCAGCACCCGCGAAGAGGCCGCCCACGGGAAGGTCCGACTCCGGTAACGGGTATTTCTCGATGTCGTTGGTTTCCGGGTCGAGCACCCAAACGACGTCGTGCCCCTCGTCCGTGCCGTAGAGCTTGCCGTCTTCGCCCACGTCCGTGTCGTGAATGAACGACATCCCATCGCCCACGAGCCATTCTTCGATCTTCGCGTGCGCAAGCTCCGGGCTAGCGTCATGCGTCTGCACGACGTCGATTGGCTCACCGTCGAAACCCGCCGCGAGCACTTCGCTAAATCGCTCGACCTGCTCGTCTGTGACAAGCGCCATGTAGCCTTCCATCTTCTGAATCGACTTGGTCCACGACTCGACGTTCCGCTTTCCGCGCGTGAGCGGGTTACCAACCTGATGGCAGTAATTGCATTGAGCGATGAACGGTGAACGCTCCTCGACATCGTTCCAAGGGAGTGAAGTCAGATGCGCGGAAGCCGTCAGTGCGTTGGAACGGGCGATGTCCGATTCAAACGATGTGACCGTGAGGTCCACCGTACGAACGTCCGTACCCACCACCGATATCTTCTGAGTCTGGTCCGCGAAGCTCGACGCGCGCGCGCGGATCGTGAGCTCGCCCTCGTAATCGACGACGATGAGGTACTGGCCCTCGGCGTTGGTGAATACCGTCTGTTTGCGCATTCGGTTGGCGCTAAAGACCGTGACCATGGCGCCGTTCACCGGCTGACCGGCGGAGGTCTCGACCACACCGTCCAGCGTCGCCGCACTCGCCGAGAACGAAGGCCCCAGCACGCTCAGAACGATGCCCAACGTCGTAGTGGCCGCCTTGCTCCGGCTTGCAATAGTCGTAGCCATGAAATTCTCCTGGATCTTCGTATGCCTGTTCGCCCTCAGCGCTGGCCAGAGTGGCACGACCGCGCCTGAGGGGGAAGAGCAAGGGCCATCCAGGCAAGTTCGACACAGCGACGATGAACTACACGGGATGGACTTCGGACGGCCGCATGTTCGACAGCACAGAACGGCAAGGCCAGTCGATGGTCGAGGGAGAGCGCAGGCTCATTGGGAACCTTGCCTATCAGGGCGCGCCTTATCGGCCTGCCGGCATGCTTGTGGTCGATGTCACGCCGCCCGTGCAGGCGTTCCCGTCCAAACGATCGAACCCGATCTCGCAGCGACCAATTCGTTCCACGTTCTCATCCGGTTGGCAGAAATCACCCTCTTCGGCTCCTTCGCCGGTGCAGCTCGGCCAGATGAGCTGGCACCCACCGGTGAGGCATGCGCTGAGCCCGGTGTCCGATACGCAGACGGCGCCGTCGGGAGTGGCTCGTACACGCACACCAGTTCGATGCACTGGCCGTCCGTTCAGGGCTCCTCGTCGTCCCAGTCCGAGGTGAATAATTACGTATGGACTTTGCCGCGGATTGACGCCCTTTTAGGGCTAGTGGACCCGACCGGATCAGCGCTGATCGACTTTGCGGAGGCCGCGTACGACCTGGAGCTCGAGCCGCGCGATTGGTTACCCAAGTTGCTCGAAGCTGGAGCGCCCGTGTTCGATCACGGTCTCGGCGTCTTTGCGGTCACCTGCACGCGTCCGCCGCAAGGCGCGTCGCTCGTCATCGACGGGATGCACGTGTTGTCGGGTCCGGACGATTTGGTGGAACGTGTAATGCGTTTGCAGCAGGAGATGCCTCCAAGCCTCTTGTGGCTCTTGAGCCGTCCTACGATAGCCAAGACCCTGAGCGAAGCCGCGGACGACAATCTAGAAGCCTTCAAGCTCGTCATGCGCCATTTCGACTTCGCGAAGGATGGCTTGGGTATGTCTTCGTTCGACCCCAACGGGCGCGGCGTCTATCTCCTCGCTCCGCTACCCAAGGTGACAACCCTTTCGGACAAGTCCCGCGAGCGCTGGCAGATGCTTGCAGCGCATTTCGGGGCCGGGCATCGCTTGAGGCGCGCGCTCCGCGAGACAAGATCCAAACCCGCGACGGACCTTCCCCATGGCGCCGAAGTGGTGATCGACCCGACGACTTTTCGCGTGACCGAAGCGCAGGGACAGGCCAAGTCACGAGACGCCCGCAACGCCCTACGCGAGGCCGCGGTGCAAGTCGACCTCGCCCGTGGCCGAATGCGAGAGAGCGACCCGGAAAAAGCGTTGGAGCTTTGGAAAGCCCTCGTGCGCGGCCGATGGTCGACGGTGGACTGGTTCGACTCCGATGGTCGGCGTTACGTGCTCGGGCTACCGAACGCGCCCGGCGTGGACGATCCGCGCGGGCTCACCGAACGTGAGATGCAGATAGTGGCGCTTGTCCTTTGCGGACAAACCAACACCATGATTGGGTACCAACTCGGGCTATCCAAGGGGCGCATCTCGACGTTGCTGAGATCCGCGATGCGTAAGGTCGGTGTCCCAACACGAGCTCAGCTCATTGCCAAGTACCACACCTTGGGCGCGTACGAAGACGGGTGAGCTTTGGCGGCGTGTCTACGGGCCGGTCTCCCCCTCGGTGATCACGATGCCGACCTCGCCGAGGCCCCGGCCGCGCACCACGACGTGATCACCCGGATTCAAGAAACGGGAGGTGTCGCCGCTTAGTTTGGCAGCGAGCTTCTTGAAGCGGCTCAGGCCGACCAGACGACTGAGGCGCGCCAGCCAGCGCGGGGTGTTCATCGCGACTCCCCCCGGCGTCCCCGTAAGGACGATCGTCCCCTTGGGCAAAGCGGTGTCGGAGTACTTGTCCACAATGAACCGCAGCATCTGCACCGGCGTGTAGATCAGGTTCGCGGTCGACTGCTTTTGTCGAAGCTCACCATTGACGGTCGTTTCGATGACGACACAGGGGATTCCGTCGCGCTTGGTTTCGTTCGGCACCCACGCGCGATCCGCGACCGGCATGAACCCAGCGAAGCTCTTGGATGCGCCCCAAAACTCGAAGCGAGTGGGTTGACCCTCTCCGAGGATGGCTAGCGTTCGTGCCGACACGTCGTTGCCGATGAAGAAACCCAGTCGGGGGGCGAACTCAGCGTCACCGAGGGAGGTGCGGTCGATGTCGTCGAGCAGCACGAATCCCATCTCCACTTCGTAGTCGAGCAGGGCAGGCAGCGCGTCGTGCTCTTGACGAAGGACCGTCCCGAGACCTGGCTCGAGACGGTCCGCCGCCGCGACGAGCTCGGCTGTCCCCGGCACGGCGACCTCGGCCCCGGTTCTCACCAAGGCGCTCGGCTGCTTGCGAAAGATCGGTGGAGGCGCCTCCGGGTCGAACTTGGATGCGGTTTCTTCGATGTGTGATGCGTAGGAGAGCCCAACACCAAACGCCTGCGGAGGAGTACCGAGCGGCACGTAGGAGCCCTCCGCGATGTCGTAGCAGTGGAAGCGCGCGGGCCGTGGCTTGTGTGCCAAGGGCCGGAAGAGGTAGTAGCCGAGCGCCACCAGACCGAGGAGCAAAACGATGGCGATGAGGGCAGCGAGCTTGATCATGGAACGTATTGCCTCCGGCAGCCTTGTAGCAGGGATCGCCGGGAGGGAGCCGGGGAGGCCGGCCGGAGCCTGCGTCTTTTTTGCCCGTTTCGACCGAGCCCGCTTACCACTTGGCGCAGGTCGCAATGTCATTCAACAGGCCCTTCCTGAGATCTCTGTTCGTATGGACCCTGAGCGTATTGCTCGTGAGCTGCTCCATCACGCGAGCGAAGTGGCGCATCAAGACGGACACGGGCATGGCCAGCGGGAAGTCGGCCTACCTGGAGGCTCCGCTCGCCAGGTCCGAGCCGGAGCGCCCGCCCAACATCATCGTCCTGCTGGCTGACGACCTGGGCAAATACGAAGTGTCGGCGTACGGCGCCGACCATATCTCCACGCCGAACATCGACCGGATCGGCGCCGAGGGCGTGATCTTTCAAGAAGGCTACGTCACGTCGCCTACTTGTGCGCCCTCGCGCGCGGGAATCATGACGGGGCGAGTCCAAAATCGTTACGGCTTCGAGACCCAAATCATGGAGGTCTACCCGACCAACTGGGTCGAATACATCTCCGGCCGATGGATCGTCGACACCGGCGAGTTCGTCGTGAAGGCCAAGCCGTCATTCCCGGCCGAGTGGCAGGCTCACAAGCAGGGCGTGCCGCCTTCCGAGATCATGCTCTCCGAGATCCTCAAGAAGTACGGCTATGCGACCGGCTTGGTCGGCAAGTGGCACCTTGGTGCGTCGCGTAAACAGGTGCCGCTCGAACGAGGCTTCGACTATCAGTTCGGCTTCGACGGCGCGTCGACCCTCTACACACCGGAGCGAAACTGGCCGCACATCATCAACCACGAGCACCACTCGTTCAGCGCGCAGTACCAGTGGGACATGGGGCGGCGCGAAGCGGCCGCGATCATTCACAACGGCAAGGTGGTTCGCGAGGAGGCGTACCTTACCTACGCGTTCAGGGATCGCATGAAGGAGTACATTCTGGAGCATCGGGACGAGCCCTTCTTTCTCTACGCGGCGTTCAACGCGCCTCACGTCCCGTTCCAAGCGCCCGTCGACTACTACTGCCAGTACGGCTACGTCGAGGACGACAACAAGCGGGTGTACTACTCGATGATCTCCGCCCTCGACGACGCGATCGGCGAGGTCCACCAGACCATCAAGGACGCCGGCATCGAAGAGAACACGCTGATCTTCTTGTTGAGCGACAACGGCGGTGCGTCGTACACCCACGCCACCGACAACGGGCCGCTCAAAGGGGGGAAGCTCACCCAATTCGAGGGTGGCATCAACGTCCCCTTCATGATGAAGTGGAAGGGCAAGATCCCTGCCGGGATGCGGTACGAGCATCCGGTATCGTCGACGGACATCTTCGCTACGTCCGTAGCGGCCGCGGGCGGCGTGCTCCCAAGCGACCGTGAGTACGACGGTGTCGACCTGATGCCGTACCTCACCGGCGATGACGAGGGTCTGCCTCATGAACGACTCTTCTGGCGCGCGGACCACATCTGGGCGATTCGCGACCGCAACTACAAGCTCATCCTCAGCACCCGCGACGGCTGGGCCGAGCTCTACGACCTCGAGATAGACAAGTCCGAGCAGATCAATCTCAAGGCGCAGATGCCCGAGCTTTACGAGAAGCTCCAGCAGCAGCACGAGCAGTGGCAGAAGGAGAAGCTCCTCAAGAAGCCGATGTGGCCCCGAATCATGGACAAGAAGTTCGTCCTCGACGGTCAGGAATATCTGTTCCCGGCGTGAGCATGAAGAAGTGCCTCTTCATATCGCTGTTTGTGTTGGCCCCGATCATGTTCTTTGCGGCGCCTTCGAGCAGCGCTGCTCAGCAGCCGAAGATGGACATCAAGGTGTTCGTGGGAGGCAGCGCAACCACGTTCGTGTCCATGTTGGAAACCGGCCGCGAACGCGACACATTCGCCGGTTGGCAAATCGGCTTTGGCCCACGAATTCGGCGAAAGAAGGCGTTCATAGAGATTCTGTTCTCTTTCAACCGTTGGGCATTCGCCTTAAGCGATCCCGCCATCGGACCGTTCTCGGGGCAGGTCAAATCCTTCAAGCTACCATTCAACATGGGATACATTCCCTACAAGAACTCGTACTTCAAGTTGTTCCTCTACGCCGGGTACGTGAACCACTTCAACACGAAGATTATCGTCAAGGTGCCGGGCGCGCCCACCCTCAACCTCCGGCCCAAAGAAGTAGATTTCGCGGTCTACCAAGCGATCGCCCGCTTCGGCGTAAACTTCGACCTCGCGATGTTCAACTTGGACTTCAACTACTCGATCAGTCTGAACAGCGCGACGAAGACGTCATTTAGGACCGGCTACCACCAGCTTCAGCTCAACCTGGCGTATCTCTTCTGACGCCACGCGGTCCTGCGCTAGGATCGCCCATATGGATCGGCGGAGCCTTCTCAAGATTGCACTCGCGGCGGCGTTAGCCAGCGTGGTCGCCTGGGTCTATGTGAGCGGGGCGTATGAGCAATTCGACCCGGCCACGATGCGTGTGTGGTTTCGTGACGCGGGGGCGTGGGGCGGCCTGCTATTCATCATCGCATACTCGTGCCTGCAACCCTTCGGCGTAAACGGGCTGGTCTTTCTCCTCAGCGCACCCCTGATCTGGAGTCCCACCGAAGCGTTCTTGCTCAACTGGGCTGGCACCGTGGGGACGGGTATTTTTTCGTTTGCTGGTGCGCGCTTCGTGGCACGGGATTGGATTCAGCATCGGTTGCCGCAGCGCGTACGTCGTTTCGACGATCGGCTTCGCACGCACGGGTTGCGCACCGTGTTTTTCCTACGCCTCATCTTTTACACCACGCCCACCATCCAATGGGCGCTCGGCGTATCCCGCGTTTCGCTCGGCCCGTTCCTCACCGGCACCGTCCTCGGCGTCGCCCCGTTCACCCTGATGACGACCTTGATCGGTGTGCGTGTCGCGGCCTGGCTCGAGAAGCACCCGGTAGCCGCATGGCCGTGGGACCAGCTGTGGCCGGCCCTCATCGCGGCCGCGGTAGCCATTGCGACGATAGGGGTTTTCGTGGTTCGAAAGTGGAGAGCCACAGCCGTGGATTGAGGAGCGACAGCGTCATTGCTGGGTTGGCTCTTTCCTCGCTGGGTCGGAAGCGGTAACCTCCGCGGGTGGAGAAGTTGCCAGCGCCCGATCTTCCCGCTTGGATCGCGAAGGAAGTCCCGTTTACCCGTTATCGCGTCGCCGTAGGCGACGGGCTGCACATGCATGTCATGGAAACCGGTCGCGGCAGGCCCGTGTTGATGGTGCACGGCAATCCCACCTGGGGCTTTCTTTATCGAAAAGTGGCGATGTGCCTGCAAGGGCAGGGGCTTCGCTTGATCATGCCCGATCTGATCGGCTTTGGCTTCAGTGACAAACCACGCGATTTTTCGGTGCACAGCATTCGCAATCACAGCAAGTGGCTCGGTTCACTCATCGATCAACTCGATCTGCGTGCCGTGACCTTGGTCTGCCAGGATTGGGGCGGAGCGATTGGCGTGCACCCATTCACCACCCGGCAGGATCGCCTCGGGGCCATGGTCGTCCTCAACACCGTTCTCGATGCGCCTTCGCCGGGTTTCAAGCCAACCGCGTTCCATCGGTTCTCCCACATGCCGTTGGTCAGCGACTTCATGTTTCGTGTCTTGCCGCTGCCGCAGGCGGCCCTGCATCTTGCCCAGGGCGACCAGTCCACTATTCGTGGCAATGTTGCTCGCGCCTATCGCTACCCTTTTCGGCATATTCGCGACCGGGTGGCGCCGCTTGCGACCGCTCGCATGGCGGTCGATCGAATGGGCCATCCCTCCATCCCGGCGCTCGAAGAGTGCGCCGACTTCGTCCGCGGCTTCAACGGCCCCAGGGCGATGGTTTGGGGTCGCCGCGATCCCATCCTTGCCCGTGCCCTCAAGCGCACCAAAGCCCTTCTAGGAGATCCCCCTGTCACCGAAACTCAAGCAGGCCACTTCCTGCAAGAAGAAGTGCCCGACGAGATCGCCGCCGCCGTCCTGGATGTGTGCATACAGCTAAGCCGCGCTTCGGCGCAGCCCGCGAAGAAGCAAGCGTAGCGACGCTTGAAATCGCTCTTCCTGCGCGACCCTCGAGGGGATCGTGCCGCCGAGCCAGGTCACCAACCCGAAGTAGTGCGTGCTGAAGACCTGTTGCGCAGCATCCATCGGCTCGATTGACGGGTCGAGCTCTCCGCGCCGTTGCGCTTTTCTCACGAGGCCCGCGATTCGCTTTACGAGGTCGAACGTCCAAGCCGCTGACTCCGCCCGGCGCTCCCCATCGGTGAACAGCAGCTCCTTGATGAAGACCCGGGCCAGTCGTCGCTCGTTGGCGTAGCACTGAGTGAGCGACGCAAACACGTGCGTTAACTCTCCTTCGAGCGTCGACGAGGGCATCATGTCGAACGCTCGACTCAAGGTAGTGTCGAGCTCGCGTTGCATCAAATGGATCAGTAAGCCGCGCTTCTCCGGAAAGTAGTTGAAGAGCGTGCCTGCCGCGATGTCTGCCGCCTCCGCGATCTCGCGCGTCGATGTGGCCTCGTAGCCGCGGGTTCTGAAGAGGTGCCAGCCGGCGTCTTCGATCCGGCGTAGCGTTTCGGTCTTGCGGCGTGCGCGACGTCCCATGCGTTCCACGGAGCGACTCTCCTGCCGGTCGCGCTGGGCTCCAAGTTTTCCGCATCGGGGCAAACGTTTGGCAGCTCACCGAATGGCGGGATCGCACGCCCAAAACCGCCGGTCACTCTATGAACTGCGAAGGGCCCATGATACTTCCACCTACCTTGTCCGATGACTCCCCTGAAAGCATACAAGGCCCTAATTGTAACCCTTTTGGGCATAACCCTTGGTTGCGGTGATCCGTCCGACGCCGCCGAGTGGGGAGACGAAGTTGGGGTCGTTGGCGAAAAGGTCGTGGGCGGCTGGGCAGCGACCACCGATCAGATCTTCGCGACCGTCGAGATCCGGCGCACCGGTGCGGGGTCGGGCTTCTGTTCGGGAACGTTGATCTCGCCCTCGCTGGTGGTCACCGCAGCCCACTGCGCAGTGGTCGAGCCCGAAGAGGGCGTGACCCGCCCCGCGGCCCCGAGCTCGCTCCAAGTGGTCGGCGGTCACCTGGCAAGTCGTGCCGTCACTTCGTCGATGATTCGTTCGGTCTTCCGGGTACATGTCCATGAAGGGTACGACCACGACTTCATCATGGGTCGAAGCCGCAGTGGGGCAGGCCAAGGCGGCATCGGGTCGCCCCACGACATCGCTCTGTTATTCCTGACGGTCCCCTTCGAAGAGCTGCCCAACGCGCCGATGCTCGCTGCGGACCACGCCGCAGAGCTTCTTCGTCACGGTGACGTTGGGTTCGTCGCCGGCTACGGGGTGTACGATCTCGAGGACCGTCTGACCGGAGAGCTCTACATCTCCGATGCGGTCATCGACATACTCGGGGAGCAGGAGCTCATGACACGCCGAGCCGATCAACTCGGCGACTCCTGTTATGGAGACTCGGGAGGCCCCTTGTACGTGCCGACTGAGGACGGGGAGTTTCTCGTGGGCTTGGTGTCGCGCGGCCGTTCCGACGTGAAGCGCGATTGCGGCGACGGTGGCGTGTATACGTTGCTATCAGCGTATCTTCCCTGGATTGTGGAGGCCGCGGGCAGCCGGTTTGACCCAAAGCCAGTGCCCGGCGGCGACGTGTCGTTTCTTGCGGAGGGCGCTGATCCCGTGAATCTCCCCAAGGGAGGCGCACTCCATCGGGCCGGCTCTTGTGCGGCGTCGTCGTCGAGCTCGGGTGAGCGTCCACCGGGTGTAGCTGTTGCGCTCTTGCTGGGCTTCGTTTTGCTCCGGCTATTTCGGCGGCGATTGTCACACCTCTAGTGGTGGCCTAGGCTGCGCGCACTCATGAAGCTGCAGCCGCAAGGATCACAAACGCGACTCACCAAGATCGTCTGTACGATCGGTCCCGCGACGAGCTCGTGGGACGGGCTCGCCGCGTTGGCTCAGGCAGGCATGAACGTCGCCAGGCTCAACATGTCCCACGGCGATCATGCTTGGCACCTGCAGGTCATCCGCAATCTCAAGAGCCTCAGCAAGAAGCTCCCGCACCCGGTCTCCATCTTGATGGACCTCCAGGGTCCTGAAATCCGCACCGGCGAGCTTGCCCAGAGCCTGGATCTCAAAGCCGGGGACGTTTTCTATTTCACCGTCTTGGCGGACGACGCGGAGGAGCGAAGCGTCCACGTCAACTATCGAGACCTCGTCAACGATCTACGAGTCGGTGAGCGGGTCACGGTCGACAACGGACTCATCAATCTCGAGGTTCTCGAGGTGTCGGAGCACCGCCTCAAGTGCAAGGTGTTGGATGGCGGAACGCTCGGCTCGCGCAAGCACGTCAACCTGCCCGGCGTTCGCGTAAACTTGCCCTCAATCACCGCGAAAGACCGCGAGGACATCGCGTTCGCCATCGAGCAAGACCTCGACTTCATTGCGCTGTCGTTCGTTCGGGGCGTCGAAGACGTTCTCGAAGTGCGGGAGATCATCAACGCGGCCGGTGGGCACCAGCGCCTCATCGCGAAAATTGAAAACCAAGAAGGTGTCGATAATTTCGATGCGATTCTCGAGGAGTCGGACGGCATCATGGTGGCGCGCGGCGACCTCGGCGTCGAAGTCGCATTCGAGGAGCTGCCCGTGCTTCAGCGCGACATGATTCGTGGCTGTGCCATCGCTGGCAAGCCAATCATCGTTGCGACGCACTTGCTCGAATCGATGATCGACAATCCTCAGCCGACGCGTGCCGAGGTGACTGACGTGGCGAACGCCGTGTACGAGCAGGCCGATGCCATCATGTTGAGCGGCGAGACGGCGGCGGGGAAGTATCCGGTGCGTTGTGTCGAGGTGCTCGATACCATCGCCCGACGGATCGAGACGGTGCCCGGGCTCGATTTCTACAAGGAGCGCCCGGCACCGACCACCCAGCGCGGCCACATCGCCGAGGGCGCATGCCGTCTTGCGGACTCGCTTGGGGCGCGAGCGATTGTCGTGATGACCCGACGTGGCTACTTCGGTCAGCTCGTCGCGAGTTACCGGCCTCGGAGCGCGATTATTTATGCGTTCACCAACATGAGTACGACCCGGCGTAAACTTTGGCTGAGCCGCGCGGTGGTCCCGTTTCGGATGAATCTCTCACGAGACCCGGAAAAGACCATCGGCAACGCTTTGGCCAAGCTGCGCGAGCGCGAAGTGATCGAAGCGGGCGAACCAGTCGTGGTCGTCTCGGATGTGGCCACGGCGGCTGGCGACTTGGTGACCAGCATCCAAGTCCGTGTCTCCGAGTAGCCACCGGGCGCGTTTGACTCTACATAGGAAGAAGATGCGAGCGCGTGCTTATCTTGTCTTGTTGTTCGGCTTGGTCGTGTTGGCCCTGGGCTGTGGGTCCTCGGAGGAGGCCTTCGCTGGCGAGCTGACCGCGTCGGTGGTTTATGGCGCGGACGACCGCGCCGAGGTGTTCAACCATCCGAGCGCCGATCTACGACGCATCGCCGAGGAATCGATCGTGGCGCTGATCCCGTCGTTCCGGATCAGCCGGGAGACGGACGGCACACACAGCCTGTTTACCCAATCGCTGAAGGACCTCCGTGGGCTCTGCGCCGACGAGTCGTTCGGGAACCAACCGACGGCGGCGAGTTGCTCGGGCGTGCTCATCGATGACGACTTGGTCCTCACGGCGGGTCACTGCATCGATGCGCAGTCGCCGTGCGACGCTTATGCCTACGTGTTCAACTACCACTTGGACGCCCCGGAGCGGCTAGCGGTGATTC
>Ga0164320_10000497_pt1 | contig 12925 bp, 9 predicted proteins | sample GuaBasSediGuay11_FD_113736 | JGI IMG/M metagenome (GOLD analysis project Ga0164320, IMG submission 113736) | Subseafloor sediment microbial communities from Guaymas Basin, Gulf of California, Mexico - Guay11, Core 4567-28, 0-3 cm | ecosystem: Environmental > Aquatic > Marine > Hydrothermal vents...
CAACTCAGACGTTCGCGCCAGCGCATTCCTCTCGAGCATGGTTAAAACAGCCGGAACGTCATCGTCCGACATATTGGCCAGGTACCAGGCGCTGACCGCGCCAATAAACGCAGCACGTTTCAGCTTGGTCGGATCAATGTTGGCCGCGAGATCATAGTTAGTATGGATGTATCTGTCCGGCCAGTCGTGCAGGTACAGACCCGGAATTCGCCAGGTACCCTCGAAAAAGACGTCGTGATCACTGCCCATATCGAGTCCTTCCATCAGTGCACCCAATGGCTCCTTGCCACCCTCGGGCGCGTTAAGTGGCAAATCCACCGTGGCCCCACTGGCAAATCCATCCGTCTCTTCATTACCGAATTTACCGATCTCATGGCCGAGGTCACTGATGAAGGACGGCACGCTGATCGGCCCGCCGGAAATACGGAAAATCGATTTGGTTACCGGCCCACCGCCGACCATATCCATGTGAATGTTGGCCTTGATGCGTGACGAGTCAGGATGTTGTGACAGGTAGATGATGCTGCCCTCGATTTCGGCGGGCCATAAAAAACGGATCGTGCGTGAAGGCCTCGGCAGTATGCCGTTTTTGACCAATGTATTGAGAGTTCGGGCAGTTTCAAGAATAGAAACACAGCCTGACGCGTTGTCGTTGGCACCCGGTCGCGGGTGATCCAGGTGACAGGTCAGGTGTATATCCTCGCCGGCACGATCCGTACCTTTTATAGCCGCGGTTGCAAAACCGTAATTGCCAACCTCATGGCTGGCATCGACCTTGGCGTGAAAGAGTATCTCTTCACCTTTCGCGAGGCGTTGTTGCAATTTCCTTGCCTCGCCCAGGGAGATTACAAAACCGAATGATTTCGTTTTCGGAAAACTACTGAGGTGACCCCAGCGAACCAGTCGGTCGTCTTCCTTCCACCATGCCGACTTCTGGTTAGGTGCATAAGAAACAATGCCGGCCGCGCCGAGCTCGCCTACGGCTTGTTCCACTACGCTTCCCGGCTGGCTGGATGTCAGCACCAATTTGCCTTTTATATCTTTGCCTGCGTAATCAGCATCGCTCGTTCCCGCACCGATATCCACCAGTGTCGTTGTAACGTCGCCAGACAGGCTGTCCTGGGAAAGTGAAAGCGGAACGGAGTCCCAGTCGCCAAGTCGTCGGTTGCGAACCATCTCGCCATTTTCTTCCTTGAGCTCCCATAGTTCAGCAAACCGCACATCCCATACGTACCGTGATTTCTGTGTACCGAACATCGTTTTGCCATCTGCCGGATACTTGAGGAGTGCAACTTCATCCAGGCCGTAGTGCTGCAATCGACTCAGAATATGCTGCGTCGCTTCATCGAACTGGCTGCTGGCGCGCATGCGGTGTTGCAACGTAATAGTATCGAGATTCCTTTTCGCCGCTTCCCCTGACGTTTCTTCCGCAATTTGTTTGAGCACATCTTCAGGCACCAGTTCACGAATATCGGCACTGGCGCCAAAAGTAAGTGATAGCGAAACCACTGCGGTTATCAGTCTGATTTTCATTCCCGTTTCCTTTTACTGAACTGGTGCAACACGCGGTATCAACAAAAATTCTTTCTGCCGCCCGTCAATGTAGTAGGTTTTTTCGCCATCAAAGAAAGCATCTTCCTCAAGGCTTATGCGCACTGCCTTACCCCAACTCTCAACGTCAGTCTCGGCATAAAGCTCAATGGAGTGAGCGGTGTTGGGATATAGCGGGTAATCACCACGGCCCGGCACCCCGCCCTGCTGATCCCACAAACCGATGGTCGGCCCAGCCGCGTGGCCGTGATAGCCAATCGGGTGCGTATATATTGATGCGGTGATGCCCTCGTCCTTCGCGACTGTCAGGGCACTGGCCAGGATCTCGTTACCAGTACGGCCCGTTATAAACTGATCGGTCAGTATGTCCTGCAGCCGGTTACCCCTGGCGAGTGCTTCGCGTAATTCTGCAGGCGCTTCCGATTCTCCCGGCTTAAGAACGTACGCATGTTGTTGCGTGTCGGTATTGAGGCGCAAATAGCTGATGCCGAAGTCCACATGCAGCAAGTCACCCGGCATGATTATTTCATCGTCATGTCGGGCAGAGATAGCCGCTTTCATGTCGATTTCAGGCTGCGCGGCTCGATCGACAGAAACCGAAGGATGAAACCATGTCGTGAGTTTCAATTCCCGGATTCGATCGCGATACCACCATATGACGTCGCCGGTCGTAGTGATGCCAGGTTGAATTACTTTTTCAGATAACCCCTCGGCCAAGATCTCATGCGCAATACGAACGATGTTTTGATACGTCGCCATTTCTTCTTCGGTGCGCGTCTCCAGCCAGCCAATGGCCAGTTTTTCCGCGGAAACCACACGGTCATGCAATTTCGGATCCAACGCTTCGTGAAATAACCTGTACTCGGATTGCGTAATGCCATCTGCAAGAGCGAATGTTTCTGAAAAATTCAAACCAATTCGGCGCGGGCTTCTCTCTTCGATGACTTCCGCCAGCCGCGCCCACTGCTCACCGTGAATTTCCCTGTCCCAGGCTTTCTCGAACATATCACCCACCGCATACCGCGCCACTGCCAGTGTCTCCAGTGATTGGCCATCGCCGGGGTTATATATGAGAAGAATGGTGCGACGTCGTGCCGAGTGCCACGTGGCAGGAATCATCGTGCGAATAACGGGGTCTTCATTGTATTCACGGGAAATGATGACCCACATGTCGATATCGGCACGTTCCATCAACTCCGGCAAAACCGTTTGTACTCGCGTGGTTAGCCATCGATCAATGACCGCAGCACGCTCCTGCATCGGCAGGATTGTCGCGTCGGCAAATACGTGCCCGGTAGTGATGACCAGCGAAATTGCCAGAACCAGTTTTCTTATCATTGTTATTGTCCTTGGATTGCGGCTGCCTGATTGTGCCGTTATCTGTCTCGCGCCGCAAAACAAACCTCATGTGTACCCGCTGGATTGTGCCGGAGTTGCGTTAATATTTAGTCGCGGAACATCAAAAAGCAGGTCGATACCATGAATAGACGTATTGTCAGCGCAATATTGCTCCATCTTTTTCTATTGAACAGTGCTTATGCAGAGTTGGAGGGCGCGTACGAGCGCGTCTCGTTGACCAACACCCGCACCGGCGAATCACCTGAAGCTGCGAGCCGAAAAGGGTTACTTATCATGGCGCACGGCCATTATTCCATGATGACCATGAACCCCGATCGTCGCATTCTTAGCGCAGATGAAAAACTCAAAGACATGTCGCGCGATGACAAGATTGCCTATTTGCAGGAATGGCTGGATATTAATGGTCATACCGGACGCTACGAAGTAGATGGGGAAACGTTAATCTGGTATCGGGACATATCGGAGAATCCGAAAGAAGTCGGGACTGTTTCCCGGCTGGGCTTTGAGGAGAAGGGTGACCTGCTGGTCATCTACTTTAGTTTGCCAAACGGTGATCGATACGATTGGGTATGGCGCAGGATTTGACGATTGCTGAAGGCCCGAATCGCAAAACCAATTATTCACTAAAGATCAATTTGCACCATTCGACAATTGATTGGTTGTCGTCGTAGGCGAATTGGGGTGTGGCAACGACAGTAGGCCAGCACATGATGTTACGCAGGCGCCGCAGCCAGATCTTCTCGCAAAGTACGTGAAGCCATGTAGTAGTGCCCGGCACACCAGACATTGACAAACGCCATGCAGACCAGCGCATAGCGAATAGACTCGTTGCCAAACTCAGGCCGAAAGAAGTCGCTGAGCAGCCCCGTCGCCCACGGTCCGATGCCAAGACCGATCAGGTTCAATACTAGGAAAAGAACAGCCGAGGCCATTGCTCGCATGCGCAGTCCGACCATACCGTGTGTCATGGAAATACAGGGTCCGAGGTACATGCCACCGACAATAGCCGGCACAATCCACGACAGCGCTGCAACAGAACCGGTATCAACGAAGATCAGAATAAACCAGTAAAAGGGAATTGCGGCCAGAGTGGAAATAAGCGGCACGCGGATATGCCAGCGCATGTCGTCGTAACGATTGGCGAGTAAATCGGAGAAATAGCCGCCAGCATAGGTGCCAAGCATGCCGCCGAACCCGGCAGAGATTCCGAATAGCAGACCAATTTGTTGAATCGGCATTTCGTGCACGCGAATCAGGAAAATTGGCATGAAACTGCCGAGGCCGTAAGTTACGAAAGCGTGCAATGCGCAGGCCAGTGAAATATGGCGGAACGATTTGCGCGACCTTAGCACACCGATCACTGTTGTGAACGAAGACGGCGATACGTCGGCTCTTGCCTCGGCCATTCCTCTTGGCGGTTCATGAACAACCAGCCGCAGGATGATGGCAAGCAAAATGCCAGGCAAACCAACTACGACGAAGGCGACACGCCAGCTGAACGCCGATGCCAGGTATCCGCCTGCTACCAGTCCAATGAGCGAACCGCCATAAACGCCGAGTGAATAAATCGATAGTGCAGTAGACCTTTTGTTGGCCGGGAATATATCGGAAATCATGGAATGCGACGAAGGACTGGCGCCAGCCTCACCTAAACCAACGCCGGCACGAAACAGGAATAACTGCCAGAAGCCCTGCGCCGAGCCGCAAAGAGCGGTCATCGCACTCCAGACGGTGAGTGATATCGCAACAATATTTCTGCGCACGCCGACATCGGCCCATAGTGCAATTGGTATACCCATGGTCGAATAAATAGCAGCGAACGCTATTCCTGACAGCGCACCGAACTGCCCATCGCTAAGGCCGAGGTCAGAAATAATCGACTGGCCGAGAATATTTATTATCTGCCGGTCGACGAAGTTGAAGACGTAGACAATCGTCAGCATGCCCAGCACAAACTTTCGATACCCGGGACGTTGATAGGCGATTTCTGCTCGTTTAGAAATCGGATCTCGCCCCTTTGTTCCGGTCCGCAAGCAGGCGTTGCGTTTCCAGCAAAATAACCTCGCTATCCGCGAGACGAGATCGCAACCAATAAGCGTGCTCAACACCAACGAGCACGAGTATTCTTTCATCGGGGTGAGCGTCGGCCGTTTGCAAAATCTGTTGCAGGAAGTGCTGATTCCAGCCCTGCCAGGCTTGCGCTTCCTCAGGCCCGAAAAGAGCACTTTGGAAACGGTGCTTTGACTCAAAAAGAATATCTGTCGCTCGTGAGTTCACCGCCCCGGGAGATACCCATCGCTCCCCCAGCATTTCGAACAATGAGTCCATGTAGAGATTAAACGAGTCCACCCCTGTAGGGTTTTGTTCGCTCAGGTCTTTTTGTGCCTTACGAAAGAGGCTAACAAGCTCATCGTACAACGGTTGCGGTGGTTCAAGAGGCACCACTTCATAATTGTGTTTGTCCAGCAACGGAAATACCGCACGCTGATACTCCTGCTTTGTGGACTGCTCGCGGCGGCTCTTGAGATCTACCGCTGTCAGTTCAACGGCGAGGATGTCCGGATGAAGTTGCTCAATAACATCAGATAAATCAGCAAAAGAGTAACCATCAGTTTGTGCATGCAGTTGGTGCAGCGTAGACAACACAATCACCTCTGCCGGACCTGCCGCGCTCGCGGTCCCCTGGCTGATACCAGCTGCTGCAAGCGTCACGCCCAGGGCACTGGCTAAAAAAAGTCGTCGCATCGCATTTCTCCGGAAAACCGGGCTCATTTGCTGTCAGTGTGGATGTGCTTCAAGGTGTTGGCGTAGCAGGTCCTTGCCATAGTCATTACCGTTCGGCGTCCTTACGACCACGTGTACATGCTGTCGGGTCGGGACACCACGAGCAAGCCCAACATTTCCGACCGGCCTCTGGTGGTCGAACTCAATTAGAATAACGGGGCTGTGAACACGAAAATAGAATACGGCATCGTCGGCAATATCGCCGACCCATGCAAAGTATGTGTCGTCCAGGTGCTCGACCACTTCTTCCATACGTACCCGCGCATGCTCGTCACGAATATTGCGAACAAATAATTCGATCAGGCCGACCAGTTGATCCTTTTGCCCGGAAGATAATTTCGACGCAGCGATACCCTCATAGCTCAGAACAAGATTGTCTTTCCAAGCTTCGGCATTGATATCAACGGAAGATTTCTTGCTTTGTAAAATGGCAACACTTTGCTGCTCATCATCCAGTGACTGAATAAATCTCAATCCCTGATTCTGTTCTTCCTGCAATACTGCGTTGCCAATGTATTTTCCGGACTTTGCCACGGCAGGTTCCGCACCCAGAAACATTGGCGTCACGACGACCTGATCACCCAGAACGAAGTAATTGATAACCAGGTGATGCCCGTCAAGCTGCCAGCCCCATGGTTGACTCTCTGACGGTATCCCCATCATCGTTATGAAATATTTATCCTCTCCATAGCTCAGATCATCATTATTAAGTTCTTTTAATGTCTGATCCGTTTTCATTATGTTCCGGCTGAGACGAAGACCATCAGCGCTAAGCGACGCCTGCAGCAAATTCCAGGCCGCCGTTTTCTGGCTATCCGCCATTTCTTCGAAACTGATTCCTTGCCGAACATAAATTCCATTATCGACATTCGACCACTTGCGCCACTCCGGATCGTCCACAGCAAACTGGGTTTTGATTTTCTGTGCCTGAGTCAGCGTAGAGAGGAAGGCCAACGCGGATTCAACAATAGGTTTCGTTGACACACCCGTGGCACGGATAGGGAACAAGTCAGCTTGCTTGCCTGATTCCGTGGCAACTCCAACGAACGGTTCTGCCAACGCAGTATCTTCAATTCCGGAAAACCGCCGTTTGACCGCTAATGTTTCCTCACTGTAATCCGATTGCGCAAACACTGCTGTGGAACATAAACAGGCCACGAACGCCGGCCAAACGGATTTAGTGCGGGTTGCGCTCGAGCAGGTCCGACCTGCCGGAGTGAGATTCAGATTCACGTAAGACTCCTGTAACTCAGGAATAAACAGTATACCCAGCAGTGAATTCTACTGAGCCATGTCTGCGTAGGCCGATTCAATCATTGCGTCCGCACCACCAATCCTGCGACCACTATCCCAGCGCTCATCATATTCTGCTGTGAGACCCGCGCGCTGTATCTGCTCCAGCGTCATTCCCTCATCGACTGCCGCGCGAATCCGATCCTTAATCACCAGCAGCATGTCGCGAAACGCCCTGACCTCTGCAACGTTCGACGTAACGCCATGCCCGGGGACGATTTTCGTATCCGCGTCGGACATATTGATCAGAATGTCATAGGCCCTGATCGTGCCGAGAAAACTGCCGCCATTTGCAGTATCGATGTAAGGATACGACGTCGTTCGGTAAACATCACCGGTATGCACAACATTTGATCCCTCAAAATGCACGTACACATCACCATTGGTGTGCGCATCCGGCGTCTTGAAGACATGCACTCTCTCGCCATTGATATGAAATGACATATCCTTGCTGAAAGTGACCAACGGCGGCTCCTGTTCATATCCCGCGATCGCCATCTGGCTGCGCACATTATCATGCCCGAATATCAGCGTACCCATCTTGCCAAAATTCTCATTGCCACCAACGTGGTCCGGATGCATGTGCGTGTTGATGAGAAAGCGAATTGGTTCGTTGGATACAGTACGAATTGCGGCCACGATTCTTTCAGTCAAAAGCGCATATTGATCATCGATCAGAAAGACGCCGTCTTCGCCAACAAAAAGGCCGATATTTCCACCACTGCCTTCAAGGTAGCTCACATTACCGGAGACCGGATGCACTTTGATTTCCACGTCGTCAAGGTCCTGCGCAAAGCAAGGATTGGTGGCGACAGCAGCAAATCCGAGCACGACTGAGATTATCCGTATTGTGACTTTCATGATGCTTCCTCCAACTTTATGTTCTTATTCAATGGACCTTGGCAATGACAGCGCGATGAGTTCCGCCGGCGACTTGCCATCGGCGACCGTCATGACGATGTATTGCCGGCCATTCACCATATAGGTACTTGGCGGACTGCTCTGTGTCGCCGGAATAGCGATTTCCGCGATGATTTCGCCAGTCTTTTTGTCGTGTGCCCGAAAAACAGGATCTCCACCGAATCCCTCGCCGGCAAACAGCAGGGTCTTGGTGACGACAATTCCAGCTCGGGTTTGCTTGCCGGTACGCGGCAGATCTACGCCCCGCAAGGCCGGATTGTTGAGGACCTCTTCCGGAGTATCACCATTGGCAATCGACCACAGGTGATCACCGGTTAGCAGGTCGATCGCAGTGATTCGGCCCCAGGGCGGTTTGATAATGGGTAAATCCATTATCCGCAGCTGGTTACTGGCACCGGCGATATAACGAATATCCGATTCTTCAGGTACATGTTCGAGGGCCAGCAAATTAGTCCGGGATTGTGAGGGTATGAAGATGACGCCGCTTTCCGGATCGTATCCGCTGCCTTCAAAATTCGCTCCACCAGTCGAATACGGCGCACTTAATGTTCCGACGGTCCCATCGTCGGCATTCGCCAGCGAGGGTGGTGTGAACAGGGGCCCGAGCCGCATATTAGAAGTCAAAGCATCGACCGCTCTGCGAATTTCCGGTGTGTAGTCAATCAAGTCGTCCTGCAATATGCCTTGCTGGTCGAATGGCGCGGGTTTTGTCGGGATCGGTTGGGTCGGCGACGTCCATTCGCCAGGCACATCCGTTTGCGGGACCGGGCGTTCTATGATTGGCCAGACCGGCTCACCCGTCTGCCGATCGAAGACGTAAGCAAAAGCCTGTTTGGTTGGTTGCACAACCAATTGACGACCATCGGGCAAATCCGTCAACACCGGGGCGGTTGGCGTATCCCAGTCCCAGATATCGTGATGAATGAGTTGATAGTGCCAGCGTTTCTTGCCGGTCCTGACATCGAGCGCGACCAGGCTGTTCGCGTACAGATTCTCACCATGGCGGTCACCGCCATATCGATCGCCCGTCGCGGATTCGATTGGCAAATAAACGAGCCCGAGTTTTTCATCTGCAGACAACGGCGCCCACACGCTGGCGTTTCCCGTGTACCGGGCTGAGTCGTCATGCCAGGTTTCGTAGCCAGCTTCGTCAGATTCAGGAATGGTATGGAACGTCCACAGCAATTCACCAGTACGCGCGTCAAACCCGCGCACGTCTCCCTTAACATTTCTCATTGACGGTGGTCGGAAACTGACCGCATGTGCGGAACCGACAACAATGACATCACCAACTATCAGCGGCGGCGCATTCAGACCAATATCGAGTTTCCGGCTGCCAGCCCGGCGCAATCCCTGCGTCAGGTCGACCCAGCCGCCCGCACCAAATTCAGGATCCGGCAATCCGGTTGCAGCATTCAGGGAAACGAGAAAATACCCCGGCGTAACCGTGATAACACGTCGTCGACCGTCTTCGCCTTCCCAGTAGCCAACGCCCATGCCAGAACTCTTGCGCGCAGCTTGCTGGAATCGCTCACCTTCATCGGGTCGCCATAACCAGAGCAATTGCCCCGTCTGCGCGTCCAACGAAACAATGTTGCGTGTTGTCCCGGCACCGAGGAACAACTGGCCATGACGCATAATCGGATTTGATACGTTGCGAATTTCCGCTAGCGGGCCGATATTGCCAGCCTTCCAGCGCCAGGCGATTTCCAATTGATTTGCGTTATCCGCAGTGATCTGGTCAGCGGGCGAATAACGATTTGCGTTCAGCTCACCATGTGTAGTGCTCCAGGGAATTTCTTCTGGTTGCGATGCAGAGGCTGATCTCAGCTGCACGACGAATCTGTCAAGCGAGCCAATCGTCAACGCCTCGCCCGCTCGCTGTACACCGGCAACTGCAAACATGTATTCGAGTAATGTGAGGTAGTCAGAATCCGCCAACGACCCAGGCGCCTCACCCGGCATCGTGGACCTGGTCCGCTCAAACAACAGGTTCGCAGTTCGTCCGGCCCAGTCGTTGCGAACGCGTTTCTCGATCTCGGCAGTTGTGTGGCAGCGCGAACAATGTGCACCGAAGAGTTGCTCGCCACTCTCCGCGGCCGGCAAGAAAGTGGGCGCCAGCAGATAGAACAGGACCAGCGAATTTCTGAGTACTTTCATGCTGCCCCCCCCCGGGACCCTTTTCTTTGAGCCTAACTCAAACCAGGGCTGCTCGCATCCGCACAGGTGGTTTCGCCTGTCATTACAAGTTCGCATACGTCGAACCAATCGGCCAGTAGCTGCGGTATCATGTCCGGATTCCAATAAGACTCGCTAACCATCTTCGAGGGGGAGATTATGCAGCGTTTTCCACTATTCGTTTCTTCTGTCATCTTGTTTGCCAGCGCATGGGCATTCGCCCAGGACGAGGCCATCGATGTCGAGGGCCCGCCGCCCGAGTTGACAGGCCTTAAAGCTGAAGCCGTTCAGATAGTCGGTGACAAGCAAAAGCTGACTCAGGAAATTGTCGACAGCCTGTTTTCGTTTTCGGAGCTGGGCTTTCAGGAATTTGAAACGCAGCGCTATGTAACCGAGCTCCTCGAGGAAAACGGCTTCACCGTAGAACGCGGCGTCTCGGGTATACCCAGCGCGTGGTGGGCGAGTTGGGGAAGCGGCAAGCCGGTTATCGCGCTCGGTTCGGATGTCGATGGCATTCCGAAATCTTCGCAGATGCCGGGCGTCGCCTATCGCCAGCCGATGATCGAGGGTGCACCGGGTCACGGCGAGGGACATAACTCCGGGCAGGCGGTGAACATTACCGCGGCACTGGCGGTTAAAGAAATCATGGAGCGGGAAAACCTGCCGGGTACGATCGTGCTCTGGCCAGGTATAGCCGAAGAGCTGGTTGCGACCAAGGCCTGGTTTACGAGAGACGGGCGATTCGAAGGTGTAGATGCTGTCCTGTTCACGCATGTATCCGATAACCTGGATGTCAGCTGGGGTTTGCCACGTGGCACCGGCCTGGTTTCGGTGGAATATACTTTTGATGGCATTGCAGCGCACGGCGCCGGCGATCCGTGGAAAGGTCGTAGTGCTCTGGACGCGGTTGAATTAATGAATGTCGGCTGGAACTACAAGCGCGAACATCTGCATCCTTTGCAGCGCTCACACTACGTCATCGTCGATGGCGGTGATCAGCCTAATGTTGTGCCGTCCACAGCGACCGTCTGGTACTTCATCCGCGAGATTACCGCGGAAGGAATTCAGGAGCACTTTGACTCATTGCAACAAATTGCTGAAGGCGCAGCGATGATGACCGGCACGACAGTTTCACGCCGTATCGTCGGTACTGCCTATCCTCGTCATTTCAACAAACCCATAGCACTCGCAATGGGCGATAACATGCAGGCGGTCGGATTGCCGGAATGGTCTGAAGATGATCAGACCTATGCGCGGGCTCTGCAGGAATTAATGAACGCCGACGAAATCACTGGCCTGCCAACAGAGATCGAAGGTATTGCAGAACCTACTGAGGACCCTGTGTCGGGCGGTTCAGATGATATCGGCGACGTGTCATGGAATGTGCCAACCGTAACCCTTGGCTTCCCAGCGAACGTCGATGGCCTGCAGTTTCATCATTGGTCGAGCAGCATGGCGATGGCAACCCCTATTGCACACAAAGGCTCGACAAACGGTGCGAAGGTTCTGGCCGCGACGATGATGGACCTGATCCAGAATGAAGCATTGCTTGACGATGCCTGGAAATATTTCCGTGAAGTGCAGACGGTCGACAGCACATACACACCGTTTATTACTGACGAGGATATGCCGGCGATCGAGAAGAACGCTGCGATAATGGCGCAGTTTCGTGAACGACAGAGGGAATTTTACTACGACCCCGACAAATACGATACGTATCTTGAACAGCTGGGTATCGACTATCCACAACTGACGAAACCGGACGGCGAGTAGGGCCGGTAATATCTTCGAAAGATTTGCAGAGGATTTGATAGTGAAAATTAATCAATTGTTTCTGGCCGCCATATTGAGCGCCAGCTTGCCGCTTGCAGCGCATGCAGCGGTAAAAGTCGACGTCATCAAAAACCCGTACAGCGGCGCACGCAATTCGCCGGAATTGTCGACCAATCCCGACTATATCCACGCTGCAGGTCTTGAACGGCTGATTAGCGAGTGGGGTGGCGAACTGATTCGACCCATTCAGGACATTCGACTGAACGCGGAACAGGAACGCCAGTATGGCGAGTGGAATCGCATGGCACTGGCGAATGCGAACTTTGCCGATGTTGTTCGTGAAGGATTACAGGACGATCTGATCACGATTGGTCTTGAAGCGAACTGTAACGACTTGCTCGGCATGCTTTCAGGTCTCAAATACGATTCCGATGGCAATGCACGGCGCGTTGGACTCGTCTTTATTGACGCACACGGGGATTTCAATATTCCGGAAACCACCCTATCCGGCATGCTCGGTGGTATGCCTGTAGCAATTGCCGCGGGGCATGCGCTGCACAATGTTCGCAAGACCACCGGACTTGAAGAGCCCTTGCCAATGAGCGATATCGTTTGGGGCGGCGTACGCGACCTGGATCCACTCGAGGCCGATCGATTTAAGGAATACGAAGTCCAGCAATTTTCTGTACAGGATGTTCGTGAGCTTTCCGCCAATTTGAAAAAACAGATGGATGATCTGGCTGACAGGGTTGATGTTGTTTACGTGCACATCGATATGGATGTTCTTGATCCGGCGGAGGTGCCCGGACACAACCTGACGGTAGCTGATGGGCCGAGCAGCAAGGATTTGGCCGCAGCAATGACATTAATGTTCGAGAATCCGAAGACGGTTGCTCTCGGCATTGCGTCCACACCTTCATTCAACCTGGATCCTGACGGCGTAAGCCGGCAGGCAGCATTGAATCTGATCGAAGGCGCTATCAAGGGCGCGCAGGCTCGGTAGAGAATCGGTTTGAATAAATTGAAGTTATTTGTGATTGCGGGTCTTTTGCTGCCGTTGACCACG